>Ga0154020_10007245_pt1 | contig 12960 bp, 9 predicted proteins | sample Klosneuvirus_201_FD_109709 | JGI IMG/M metagenome (GOLD analysis project Ga0154020, IMG submission 109709) | Active sludge microbial communities from wastewater, Klosterneuburg, Austria - Klosneuvirus_20160825_MG | ecosystem: Engineered > WWTP > Aerobic digester > Activated sludge | place... | reverse complement strand
GCCGCCGTGCCCGCGTTAACGGAGAAGTTGCCGGGGAAACCGGCGGTGGGACCGCTCAACATCAGCCGGCCCGGCCCAGCCTTGGTCAGGGTTCCCGGGTCTCGAAGCTCACCTGAAATAACCATGTCATCCGCCGCCGCGCCGTCAGCGACGAAAAGAGTGCCGCTACTCACCATGTTAACGCCCGCACTAATTGTGGTGGACACGTCAGCCGCGTTGTTGGTCAGGATGCCGCCGTTGCAGCGAATCCCATCGTAACTGCGACCCGTGATATTGGCCGCCGTGAGAGTGAACTGGCTCCAGCCCACGTATTGTTCGGCATCCAATTGCCAGGTGCCATTGCTATTGATGGTGATATAGGGCTGATAGAAAGTCGCCCCCAAGCCGCCCAAGTTGTGCGTTCCCGGGTTATGCAACATTCCACCGCTATTGATCGTGATTGAGCGCGGGGAGGAATTGCCGAAGAAACTGGAGGCCCAAGCACCATGAACTCTTACCGTGCCGCTATTGATGACAATTCCACCAGTCAGCGTGTTACCGACACTGTTCCAGTCCAGCACGCCGGCGCCGTTCTTGGTGAGTGATCCACTGCCGGAGACCACAGCCGCAGCCGCAAGCGTGCTGTCGCCATCCCCCGTCAAACTAAGCGCACTGGCGCCCAGGCTGAGAGTGGAAGCCAGGGAGAGCGAAGAGCCACTGGTGATATCCCAGCCCTGCGAGCCGCCCAGCACCAGAGGAAGTCCGACCGTGTTGGCGCCGCTGACATTCGTGATGCCACCGGAAAGGGTGATCGATGAACCGTAGAGTCCAAAGTCGGAGCCAACGCTGGTGAGACTGAGCCAGCCCAGTGACAGCCCGGCGATGTCGTTGGTGTTCACCGTCTGCGTGCCGCCCGTGAAAATCAGGCTGTCACCGCTGACCGGCGCGGTGGTGTCACCATCCCAGTTGAGCACCGCGGACCAATTCGGGTTGGGCGTGGTATCACCGCCATCCCAAGTGCGTTCAGCCGCGCGGCTGGCAGGCATGCAAGCGAGAAGAACGGCGCTGACTCCCAGCAGAGACATTGCTCGGGAATTTAGGAGGAACTTTTTCATACAGTTTGGGTTTGGTTTTGGACGGGTTAGCGATTGGATGGAATGGAACTTTTATGACTGAATCCGCACACGCCGGGATCCTGAAAATACTGGTTAGGGCCTGATTCTGAAATCATCATTGGAACTTAGCGGCTCACTCGAATTTGATTTAATGTTTATTAGCAGCGGAGGCATCCCCCGGCCATACCACATTCGGGGGGGATTCCCTGGTCAGGAGTCTCAAACGGCCCAACGAAGAAGCTCAAATTCCTCGCACGCTGAATCGATGATGCTGGCCAACCAAGTGCGAGCTGATTCTCCGGAGAATTATGAAATATCACTGCAAAGGAATAGTGCGATGCAGACCGTGCGCTTTCCTCGCTAAACTCCGACTCCGGTAACCAGCCCGCCGTCGCCATCTCTGTGCTTAACGCGCACCCACCTGAACCGGAAAAAAAGATGGCAAGGTTTCAACGACGCGGAGTGTGAAGGCTTTTCAAGGCAGCGGCAGCTTTCAAGGCAGCATCGTCGCCTTTTGCCGCCGCCTCGTTCATTCGCAAATTCAAACCACCCAAGGCGGATTGCACGGCGACGAGCTGTTCAGCCGTGAGATTCTGGCTCAACAGGAAACAGAAATTGGTGTTGCCCGCTAGGTAGTCATTTGCCTTGTCGGCCTTCAACCCATCCTCCCACGCCCGCTTCATTTCTGTAGTCGCATCTTTGAACGCGGCCTTGTCGGCGGCACTGAGGCGGTAGGAAGCGTTGCCACATCCGCAAAGACCAATGCACAAGGAAAACAAAAGAAACGCGCGGGACCAACATGTGTTCACATTCATTTCAGTGTCCGGTGGTGGTTCCAGGGTTGCACCAAACGCTGTTTTTGGTCGGCGAAAGCGCCAAGCCTGCCCACGTTTGATATCTTACAAATTCAACACTGCCGCTCACGACGATGACGATCCCGCCCAGTTTCCCGTGCCGTCGTCCCAAGGCTCCGTCAACAGCAGGGTTGGGGTAGCTGGAACCATCGTTGTAAGCCGTGCCGCCGTTCGGCGCGAACTCGTTCGGCTCCCATGAGACATAGGCATCCTGACGAAATTCAGTGATCTTGTAGCCTTGCTGAATGGCCCCGAAACCGCAGACCGCCCCGCTCATGATGTAGGTTGACATCTTGTTGACCCGAGCCGTATAGCCCGGCGTAGTCCTGGCCAGATCGGTGGGGCACCAATAAAGGTTCCGGTTCTTGATGTAAGGCCAGAGCAGCCCCCCTTGATAGGCCAGATCGGGATTCACCGTATAAGGCGCAACGGTCATATTCGGCGGGGCGGTGCCAACCGGCGTGTAGAGCCAGCCGGGAAGCGGTTGACCACTGGCCCCGGTCCACGGCGGATTCCAATTCGGCTGCGGTAACCGGTCGCTGTATTCGTTGGCATATAAATGTGATGCGATGCCAAGCTGTTTACAGTTGCTGACGCAATTCATGCGCTGCGCCTTCTCCTTGGCCTTCGCCAGCGCTGGCAGCAGCATCGCCGCCAGAATCGCGATGATGGCGATCACCACGAGCAGTTCGATGAGGGTAAACGCAGACCGCGGAGGCGACGATCGCATGTCGCAACTAGAGAGGCCGGCGCATCGGTTTCCTGAAATTCGGTCGGGATTTCTCATAAGGATTCCGCCAATTATGAGAGCAATCCGTCCTGCGACCATACCCAATTAGGGTTACCCCTGAGATGGCCTTGAGGTCGCCGTCTATGATCGTGCCGTTTGGAATGATCCACTCGCGTTCGGGCGCTTTCCACCTAGGAAACAGAACTTTCTTACCTCAACCGTTCTCCCTCGGGCTCGACGGCGTCGTCACCTTGGGTCTAAACAGCGGCAGGCCGATGCGCCACTTGATGCCCGCCAACCGCAAGGCCAATGTCACAACAATGCCAAGAATCATGTTGAGCTGTGAATTTGAAGACCAGAAGTGCAGGAGCACGAAGAACGAAGCTCCACAAAAAGCAGCCGTGGCATACAGGTAAATCTCCCGCCGGAACACCAGCGGAATCTCGCCGATCAACAGGTCGCGCATGATCCCACCCGCGACGCCAGTTATCACCCCCATCAAAACCACGACGGCGGAGGCGACGTGAAATCCCATCGTCTTCTGCGCGCCCACCATCGTGAACAAGGCCAGCGCAAATGCATCCGCCACCATCAGCACCGTGGTTGGCAATTCGTGGAACCGGACCAGAAAGAACGTGACGATCGCTGTGATCGTGGCGTTCAGAAGAAACCGCGGGTCCTCGATCCAAAACACATGCTCCGCCCCGAGCATCAGATCGCGCAACGTGCCGCCGCCCACCGCCGTCACCAACGCGAGCACGATGACCGCGAAGAGGTCCACTTGTTTTCCCCGCGCAGCCAGCACGCCGGTGATGGCGGCCGTGCTGACGGACAGTTGTTCCAGGATGTATTGCACAACGATGCTTCAGGCGCCGCGATATCGCTTCGGAAACTCAGGCTCGGGCAGCCATGCCGGAAGATCTTTTACCGCTTCGCGCGCCGATTCAGAAGTCGGGATTCGCCAGGCTTCAAAGAAGGGTCCCAGATTCCGGCCGGCGGCTTTTGAAAAGCGGATCAACCACTGGTCGCGCTTCTCGGCATCATTCTTCGGCCGCTGTTCCTTGGGCAAATCACGATACTCGGCGAAGACTTGCTTGAACGCATCCCAGCCAAATCCTTCCACCAGCTGATCGTAAAAGTTCAGCGCCAGGAAAGGATCGCTCGTCCACGTCTTGGAACTGTCGCTAAAGAACCCCCTCAGCGCCTTTTCCCGGTTCGCATCGCTCATCGCGCCGTGCCCCCGGCGAGGCAGGCCGCACACGCGCTCGAAGCAATACATCGAGAAAATATTGCACGTCACCTCGCCCGTTCCCTCCAGCGTCCACTCGGGACGCTGATGATTGTGACCCAGCTCGTGGGAGAAGCCCCAGTTGCCCTTCCTGAGCGATTCCATATTGGCCACTTTGCCGGCCTGATCAAGATGCGCCATGATCGGATAGCCCGAGTGCATGTAGCCGGCGGAAATCTGCCGATCTAAAACAAACCGCACCGGGCTGGTGCGATTGGTGACGCCGGACAATTCATCCTCCGCCTGAACAACGCGATCCCAGTATTCAACCACCACCGCAGGGTCGTCGAGCTGACGCACATTCTCCGACGGCAACGAGATGATCAACTTCTTGCCCGCCAGTTCAGCCCACGGCGCGGGCGAATTGCGGACCTCATTCTTCCACGCCGCCAGGTCCGTTTTACCCAGTTCAAAGAAAGGCGCAGGTATCGCGTCTTGAATCGTCACCTCGAGATTCCCGAGCGCGCAATCCGGTGGCACCTCGATATAAACCGGCCCGCCGAAAGCATTCGCGGCAAGCGTGACGGGGGCGCTGATCACAAAGCTCCGCGTGATCTCCGGCACACGCGACCATGATTTGACACGGGCGGGCCACAGCAAATCTTTGTGGCACCCGATGCGCACCCGCAGCTTTGCCTGTGCTGCGTTCACCGGCACCGTCACCGTGACCACCTTCCCGGGCGCAGCGTAGAGCCCCGTGCTGTGCCAGCGCGGGATGCTTGTATCCACGGCGACTTTCCGCGACACGGCCTTGGCCGTCTCGGGAGGAACTCCTGGAAAATCGACCGCCGCCGGATGCGCGCGCACCATCTCCGGCGGCTGCGTCATTAGCTGGCGAACAACCGTTTCGTAGCTGACAAATTCATTGGTGTGCCCCGCGCGAGTCCACGGTTGTTTCTTCGTTGGAAAGTCGCCGAGCGTCGGCTTATCCGCCGCCGTCGCGCAGAGCAGCGCACCAAAGGTAAGTGAGAATCCCAACCTGACCGCATTGTTCGTTTTCATGGATAAATAAAAGCCCTGCCCAACTTTCAGAGAACCGCCGCCCGCGCCTCGTCCGCCCGCAGGCCAAGATTGCCGTAGCGATGGTAGTCCGTGCTGATGCTCTGCTCGTGCAGATACCAGAGCAATTCCAGCCGGCCCTCCGCGGAAACCGGACGACTGATGACGCAGGCTCCAAATTCGTTGCCAGCTTGCAAGACTTCGATCGGCGCACGCTCCGGCGCGGCGTAACGCACGCGATCCGTCTGGCGTCCACGAATCGATTTGGCCAGTTCCGCATCGCGTTCCTCGACGAACTCAATCGCACCCGCCCACGACTCAGTGAGTGCCTCGGCCAACTTGACCAACGCGGAGTTCAACCCTTGCGGCACACTGACCACGACGCGGCATCCCGCCACGTGCGCAGCACAAACACGGGCAAAGATCTCGAACGCCGAATCGGCCGCATGAACCCGGACCCGCACGCTTCCCACCGGCAAATACCGGCGCACATTGTCCTGACCAACCAGTTTGAAGTGGTCATGCTCCGCGCCGAATTCAGCAGCGTGGCTACGCTCATAACTCACCGCAGCCGCGATGATTCGCCCCGCTTCCGGATGGGACTGTTTGCGCAGTTCTTCGCAAACCGTCTTCAACTCCGGCATCGTCGGAGCGACTTCCGGATTAGTCAGCGCTGCGTCCGTGAAGTCCATGAACTGAGCCACGTAGTTCGGCCCCCCAGCCTTCATGCCGGGACCGAAGCCCGACTTGCCCATGCCACCGAACGGCTGGCGCAACACCACGGCGCCGGTCGTAACGCGGTTGATATACAGATTGCCGGCGCGGATATGCTCCTTCCAATAGTCCCATTCGCGCTCATCGAGACTTTCAAGGCCGCTGGTAAGGCCGAAGCCGGTTTGGTTCACCAACGCGACCGCTTCACTCAACTTCTCGAAGCGCATCACTGCCAGCACCGGTCCGAAAAATTCCGTCAAGTGCGTGAAGCTGCCGGGGCGCACGCCGTATTTCACTCCGGGTGTCCAGAGGCACGGGTTGCCCTCAATCGGCTGCGGCATCACAGCCCATTCCTCGCCCGGCTCCAGAACCTTCAGCGCCGTTTCCAAATCCCCACCCGGCGGGCGGATCATTGGCCCCATCTTCGTGTCGAGTTCCCAAGCCGACCCCACCTTCAAGCTTTGCACCGCTTCGCAAAGCGAGCGGCGGAACAGCGGGTCGTCGTAAACCTCCGCCTGCAACAGCAGCAGCGACGTCGCCGAACATTTCTGTCCCGCGTGGCTGAAGGCGGAATGCAGGATGTGCTTGATCGCCTGGTCACGGTCGGAAACAGCGGTGACAATGGTCGCGTCCTTGCCGCCAGTCTCAGCGAAGAGATTCAGTCGAGGATTGTCGCCAAGCATCGTGAGCGACGTCTCAGTGCCGCCCGTGAGGATCACGGCGTTGACCTTCGGATTGTTCACCAGCTTACGCCCTTCCTTGCCGCCTGAGCAGGGAACGAACTGCAACGCGTTCTTCGACACGCCCGCGCGCCAGAAGCATTGACACATCTCCCACGCAACAAGCACGGTGTCCGATGCGGGTTTGATGATGACAGTGTTCCCCGCCGCCAGCGCCGCCGCCACGCCGCCGCAGGGAATTGCGACCGGGAAATTCCAAGGCGGCACGACAACCACGACACCTTTCGGGCGCGCCTTGAGCGTGCGCATCTGCTGCCACCAGCGCGCCGAATCGCGGTAGAATTCCAGAAAATCAATCGCCTCGGAGACTTCCGGGTCGGATTCCATCAAGGTCTTCCCGCCATCCGCGAGCGCCGCGCCCATCAGATCCCCGCGCGCGATCCGCAGTTCCTGTGCGACCTTGCCAAGCAGATCAAAGCGCGTCTGGGCCGCCATCGTGCGCCAGCCGTCCGGATCCGCCGCCGCGCAATCCACGGCGCGAATCACATTCGCATCCGTCGCCTGACGATATCGCCCCACCATGATGCCGGGCCGCGACGGATCGAGACAATCGCGAATCGAACGTCCTTCCAGCACATCTTCGCCTGCGATCACGAGCGGGATTTGCACGGCTTTGTCACCACAGCGTGACTGCCATTTGGCGATGATCCCCTGCCCCCACTCACCGTTTTGCGGCAATGCAAAATCCGTGTCCGGCTCGCTCTCCAGATGCTCCCACCCACGCGCAATCGCCGCCGGCACGATCGGCGGCCGGTTCCGATCCTGCGCCCGACGCGGCGCGTCCGATGTCTTTGCGATGGCATCAAACGAAGCGAGGAACCCCTGCTCCAACTGTTTCCATTCCGGGCTATCCACCTGTATCTTGAACGCGTGTCGCAAAAAGTTCTCTGGTCCGGTGTTCTCATCCAGGCGGCGGATCAGGTAGCCGATGGCGTTGATGAAATTCTCCTTCTTGCACGCCGGCGCGTAGAGCAACAGGTTCCGCGACAATTCAAACAAAGCCCGCCGCTGCGCGTTCGCCATGCCTTCCAGCATCTCGAACTGCACGCGGTCCAGCGCCCCAGCCTCGTGCGCCAGGACCAATCCGTAGGCGAGATCGAAGAGATTGTGCGACGCGACACCGACATCCATGGCGGCGAGATTCTCCGGCTTCATCACCTCATGCACCATCCGCTTGTAGTTCGCATCCGTTTCCAGCTTCGTGCGGTATGGCGCTTGCGGCCAGCCGCGCACCGAGGATTCGGCGCGTTCGCTCTCCATGTTCGCGCCCTTCACCAGGCGGATTGTGATGCGCCCGCCGCCCGCGGCCACGCGCTGACGCGCCCACGCCTGCAGCTTTTGCAGCGTGCGAAATGAATCCGGGATGTAACTCTGTAATGCGATGCCTGAACGCACCCGCTCCAGCCCCTTGCGATCCAGCGTCCGCATGAACGCCTCTGCCGTCAGTTCCTTGTCGCGGTATTCCTCCATGTCCAGATAGACGAACTTCGGCACCACCGTTCCATCGGGCCGCGTGAAGCGCGCTCGATCAGCCGTGCGGATCAGCCGCTCGAGCCGGTCACATAAAACGCTCACCGTATGCTCGCGCGCCAACGGCGAGATCTGCGAATAGAGCGTTGAAATTTTTATGGAAACGACTTCGATCTCCGGCCATTGCAATCCTTGAAGGTATTGCTGCAACCGCCGCTCCGCTTCCGGCTCGCTGAGAATGGCCTCGCCGAGGAAGTTCACGTTCATCCGAACACCCTCGCGACTGCGTTCCCCCAGGTGATGCGTGAGCATCTCCTTTTCGCCGGGCAGGATCACGTTCGCCGTTTCCTTTTGCATGTGCTCCTTCACCAGCGGCAATGCAACGCCAGGCGCGAACCCGCCGAATGATTGAAAGCCCTTCATCAAGGTGCGATCAATCGGCCCAAAGAAACGCGGCACACCCTGCACATCCAAGATGTGCGTGAGATGTTCGACGGCGCGGGCAGGATCGTTCGTGCGGAATGCCTGGTCGGTCATCAAGGCGAGCGTTGCCTTGTCCGAAGGCGTCTGGAGCATGCGATCCAATTCCGCCTGCTGACGCTTCTCCGGCGGGGTCTGCAATTCAACCGCGCGCTCCTGCAATCGCCGCGCGACGAACAATGCCTTCTGGACAGCGACCGGCAGCGGCGATGACGCGTCAGGTTGGAATTTGGCAAGCAGGGCCGTGAGTGAGGGGAAGCTGATGGGCATGGTGGTCAATTGAGTTGGATGATGGATCTTTAGCGGCGCACGCGAGCCGCCTCCTCGGCGATGATTTGCAGACCTTCGCGAACTGTTTGCGCCGGCTGGGAGAAATTGATCCGCAAGCATTCGTGCTGGTGCGGCCAGCCACTTTCGAGGCCGTAGAAGAAATATTCGCCCGGCACCGTCAGCACCTCGCGCGCCTTGAGTCGTTCATACAATTCCCGCGTGGTGATGCGAAGGTCCGGCAGCCACAGCCAATGGAAGAAGGCCCCTTCGCTCGCGTGCATCGCCCATTCGACCCCGCCTGAAGCAAACGCTTCCCGCGCCCACTCCATCGCCGCACGGCTCTTGGCTTCGTAGAACGGACGCAGCATTTTCGGCCCAAGTTGCAGGATGGTGCCATCCTCGATCCAAGGCAGCACCAGTTGCTGGCCGATGGAGTTGTTCGCCAGCCCAACGATAGCTGTGAGAGAACTGATCGCAGCAGCGATTGATTCCGGCGCAATGACGATGCCCGTGCGCGTGCCTGGCAGCCCCAGCTTCGACAGGCTCATGGTCAGCACGACATGCGGCGCCCAGAACGGTTTGACCGGCACAAACATCACGTTGGGGAACGGTGCGCCGTAAGCATTATCCAAAAGCAGCGGAATGCCATGCCGCTCAGCCAGCGCAGACAGATGACCGACTTCGTCATCCGATAACACATTGCCGGTCGGGTTCGTTGGGCGCGAGACGGCGATGGCTCCGATATCTTCGCGTTTCAATGCGTCTTCCACAGCGCCGAAATCAATCCGGTATTTGAAGATGCGGCTCGCGCGACCGGCGGGCCATTCGATGTGCGGGCGGCAGGAGACAAACAAGTCCTCTTCCACCCCCTGGTCGCAGTAGCCGATGTATTCCGGCGCGAGCGGCAGGAGAATCTTCCGGTGCCGGCCGTTCTCAAACTGCCCGGCGAGCAAGTTGAACAGGTAGAAGCAGGCGCTTTGCCCGCCGCAGGTGATGGCTATGTTTTGCGGACCGATGTCCCAGCCGAACTCCCGGCGTAGCAATTCCGCCAGCGCGCGAATGAAGCGGGGATTGCCGCGCGGGGGCTCGTAGTTTGACAGCATCCGCTCAAACGTATCCCCTTCAGCAAGCAAATCGCTCATCCGCCGTCGCACCAATGCCTGCATCTCCGGAACCGCCGCTGGGTTGCCGCCCCCGAGCATCCGCATATGCGGATCAATCGTCATCGCGCGCCCGAGGTCATCCATCAATTCGAGGATGCCGCTGTGGCCGGTCAGCTTGCGGCCCAGCCGGGAGAACTCAAAAGAATGTGTGCCGCGGCTCATAATGATAATTCCCGCACGAATCGAAGCAGAGACCGCATTCTCAAACCAGGCAATCCGCCAGCAGCACGCGGGCGCGATCATTGTTGTTCGTGGACAGAATCACGGTGGCCCAGCCGCCATCCCGCCGGACAAACCGCATTGAATGGATGTTAATCTGCGGCTCGCGAAAGCGCGCGGCAACCCGAGCCAGTGCGCCAGGCTCATCCTTGATCCGGATTGCAATCAAATCCTCGCTGATGGCGTCATACCCCGCATCGGCGAGCACCCGCAGCGCCTGGTCATACGGCTCCGCCTCCAGAAAGATGACCCCGTGCGCGTGGTCGTCGCTGACGTTCATCTGCAATATGTTCACGCCGCTCGCCCCCAGGCGTTCGGCGACGTCCGCTACGATGCCCGGGCGATCCGCCGGAGTAAGAATGGTGATTTGCTTCATCGGCTTTGGTCCTTCGGTTTGCTTAGCGAGGAGGCCACATTGGCCACCACGGCGTCGATCATGGCGCGGGTCACGTGCGGTAGGGTGATGATGTGCGCGATGTCGCGGCTCGGGGCGATCTGCCAGCGTTGCAGGACCTCCGGCCCCGGGCGCGGGAAGACGACGGTGATCGAATTACGATGCCGCCAGGCCTGGATGCCCGCCGCCTTGAATCGGGCGATGGCGTAATCCGCCAAGGAGAAACAATCCGCCGCACGTTGCCTAAACCCGGCTTCGCCCCGGCGTTGGATCGCACTCCAGAGGATCAGCGGACTCAGGGCATTCCGGCTGCCCGCGATCGTGGTGTCCATGCAGCCGACGTATTCCACACTGCGCGCCACGCGATCCACGTGCCGGCGGCGCGCCAGAACCACACCGCTCGGCATGGGTGAACCGATGAACTTGTGACCGGAGACGGATACCGAGTCCACGCCGGCATCGAAGCCAAAGGGCTGCGGGTCCGCAACCCACGGGAGGATCATGCCCGAGAGCGCGGCGTCGGCGTGGATGTAGCAACGCGTGATCGCCAGACCCTTCAAAATCGCGCGGATTTTTGCGAGGTCATCCACTGCTCCGTGCATCGTGGTGCCGATGTTCGCCAGAATGATCGGCGGTGCGTCACGATGGATCTTCAGCGTTTCCCGCAGATCATCGTAGTCAATCTCCCCATCCTCACGACCCCGGATCATGATGCTTCGCGCGCCCAGCACACGAACAATCTTGGCCGCCGAGTAGTGGGTGTGCTCCGAGTAATAGACAACACCATCGGGGAAAATCTCGCGTGCCAGATAAAGCCCGTAGAGGTTGCCCTCGGTGCCACCGGCGGTGACGTAACCCCACGTCTCGCCCGCGGGCGCGCACAAATGCTTTTGAAAGAACTCAACCACCTCGCGCTCAAACGCGAAGGTGTTCTCCCGGTAAAACGACTCGCCAAACGGGTCGCCGACGTTGTTCAGGGCGAAACAAAGCAACGGCGCGATTTCCGGGTAATCGTAATCCTGACTGCAAGGATAGCCCACAAAGCTGGGCGCGAGCCGCTTCATCTCCGCAAGAAACTCCGCCACGCGCGCGGCCGCCGCCGGCGGCAGCGGAGGCATGGGCGGAACGCCGTCCTCGGGTGGTGGAAATCCGCCCCCCAACTCAACCTGCGCCGGCCACAATTGCGACGGGACCGAGTGCGAAGCAACAGACGTTTTCATTTTGTAACAGGCTTGGGCCAGCGTGGAATAGCGTCCCATGACGAACAATACGCAATACGGGGGAGGCGCGCGCCGGGCCGGTTACGTAATCAAAGATGCAGCGACAGTTCATCTTGAAATTCAATCATTCATGAGGCGATGGAAGCGCAAGAACAGTTGACCTTGAAAAGTTCGGTCCTGACCCCGGCCTAGTGTCTTCATTTTTGAGCTTCAGATTCTAATCGTAACAAGACCTGTGCCGCAACATTGGCGGGTGCGGTCGGAACACTTCCCGGCATTTCCAGTTTTGCTTCGAGCGACTGACCGGCCTTCAGTTTGATTTCGAAATTCTCCCCCACCTTGCGCACGCCACTGCGGTTCCACTGCGGCACGCGAGCTTCGAAGTTATCGCGAATCCGGAGCACCCCGTCACGCGTCGCAACGATTCTGAACCACGTCGTGGCGTTATTCTTACGCCCGGCTGAAACGCGCCAGCCACCCTCCGCGCGAAGGTCGTCGAATGACGCGTCATGCCATCGCCAAGGCATCGCGGGAAAAATGCGGATTACTTCCGTGTCACGCCGGCCCGGAGTTGGGCTCCAGCTCTGCAGCAACATTTCGTGGACGGCCTGCATTGCCAGAAAGTTCCCCTCCAGCGTGAAGGGCCGGTCGGTGGCACCGGAGAAGCCCGATTTGGTCTGGTCGCCATTCGCGTGGAATCCGTTCCGCAAAACGAAGGCGTGCGCATAAATGTCGAGGTTGCGCAGCGCGGACTCGGCGTCGCCCACCCGGGCGCGGAGGCAACTCATCCAGGAAAAGGAGTAGCCGCACCAGCCGCTGGTGCCCTTGCTGTCCCAATCCTTCAAGCTCGCAGCGATGATCTGCCGGTCGCGCTCCCCGCCGTCGGCAGTGATGAGGTTGAACGGGTGCAGCGGCATCAGATTGGAAAGATGACGGTGGCTGCCTGGCAGCGGGGTGGTTTCATCAAGCAACAGCGTGCCGTCAGGCCGGGTGTGGAATTCGCCAAGCCGCCTGGCCATATCTGCCCATTGGACCGAGGCACTTTTGTCGCCCGTGGCGGCAGCCATTTCCACCAGCGCGAGGAAAAGCATCTTGATGCTGGCGATGTCGTAGTTGCTGTTTGGCTTTAAGAATGCGCGCCTAGAATTGTCGAAAATCTCCGGGGAACTGGACAGCGGCAGCACTATAACCCCATTGGTGTCCGGCCTAGCAGCCCGTCAAAGAATGCCCCTTTTTCCAAATGGAGCGAATGAACTGAGCGATCTGGTTGGCCGCCACGAATACCAGCAGGCATCCGCCTGCGCCCCACAACCAAGTGACGACGG
>Ga0154020_10007244_pt1 | contig 12960 bp, 11 predicted proteins | sample Klosneuvirus_201_FD_109709 | JGI IMG/M metagenome (GOLD analysis project Ga0154020, IMG submission 109709) | Active sludge microbial communities from wastewater, Klosterneuburg, Austria - Klosneuvirus_20160825_MG | ecosystem: Engineered > WWTP > Aerobic digester > Activated sludge | place... | reverse complement strand
TGAAGCTTGGCCTCCGCAGCGAACACTTTCGCCAGATCGCGTGCGGCGGCAGGGCGTGCCGGGTCGAGTGCAAACTTGCCAACGTTGTCAGCAATGTCACGCAGGCCAAGCTCAAGGCCTGTGAGCGGCTGACGCAAAATGCCCGCCGCTTGTTCAAGATCCGGAATACGACCTTCCGCGGCCTTCATCGCGTCTCGCGAGCGAGCGGCAAGTTCGCGGAGTGTCCCGGCGTAGACCTTGCATTCGGCCGCCCGGCGGTCAAAGTACGCGACCGAGTCCGCACCTGCCGGCGTGTCCGTCGGGATCAGATCGCGAATCGCCGTAAGCCGCGGCGGCGCACCCTCGAGCCAGGTTGCCAGTTCATCGGACACCTGCTGAGCCGCGCCGACGTCGGCCACTTGTTTGTCGATCTTGGCCTGATCCCGCTGCCTGAGGCGCTGGATGAGAGACTCAAAGTCGGCCGCGCCCTGAGCCGAGCCCGTGTCGATGAGCGTCGTGATGATGGGTGCAGAAAGGTTCGGGGCGTGCTTGAACTGGTCCAGGACATCAACCAGCCGAATGAGGGCCCGACGGTCCACAGCCTTGGGATCCCGCAGCGGCGCGGCGATCACAACCTCGTACTGGTCCTTGAGTTTGCTCATCAGGGCAACGGATCGCGGCGAAAGCACATGCTCGCGCGTCGCGGTGACGTCAAAGCGGTGCGAGACCCGGTTGCCGATGACGTTGGCGATCACCAGCGAAGCCGTGGCCGCCAGGACAATCACCAAGGTCATCGCCGTAAACCGAGCCCGGCGGCGTGCACCACTCATCGCCATCTCCTGGTTTGAAGAGCGACGTACGCCAGTACGAGGAACCACGCCGACGCGGCGACAAAGAACACGATGTGCGTAGTGTCGATGATTCCCTTGGCAAAGTCCGCGAGCTTGGGCCCTAGCGAGAGTTCCGCAGTCCACCGTGCAATGTTGGGCGGAAGGCTCACCGCATCACTCGTGACGATCAGGCACACCAGGAGGAAGAGAAACGACCCCAGGAAGGCGAGTGTCTGGTTGGAAGTGAGAGCCGAGGTCAGCGTTCCCACCGCGAGGTAGAGCAACCCGAGCAGCATCAAGCTCAGGTATCCCGCCAGAATCGGACCAAGATCCGGTCTAGGGTCCGACACGAGCAAGAGTGTGATGGGGTACAGCAGAGTTGGTGCGAGCATCGCGCCCAGGAACAACGCTCCGCCCAGATACTTGCCCGCAATGATGCTCAAGTCACCGACCGGCGAGGTCATCAACGGTTCGATCGTCCCGCTCTTGTATTCCTCGCTCAAGAGCCGCATCGAAATCGCCGGTACCACGGGCAGAAGCAGGAACCCCGAGATCCCAAAGAAGTAGCGGAGCGTTGAAGGTGCACCGGGGATGAGAATGCGCTCGGCGAAGATCACCCCCGCCAGAAACAGATACAGCGCCACCGCAACCCAGCCCACGGGAACTCGGAAGAACGACCGAAACTCACGAATGGCAATGGCCCACAGGGTCTTCACGCACTCTCCCCTTCGCTCTCGATGAGGTCGAGGAAGATGCGCTCCAGAGATGGGGTTTGACGCCGAAGCTCACGCAGTCCGAACGGTGCCAGTGCTATCGCGAGAGACCGTTCCAGCGAGCCGTCTGTAGAAGACCCCTGGATGGTGAGCGTTGACCAAGTCGAATCCGCTGCTCGGGATGGCAGAACCGAAGTCACACCCGGAAGTGCCGCGACCGCCTTCTGGGCCGCCCCCGCATCCCCGTGAATCTGGGCAACCATGGGAGCCGCGGCCATGTGCTTGGCCATCAAGTCCTTGGGACGGGCATTCAGGCGAACCTGACCCCGGGCCATGACGATGATTCGGTCACAGGTCTGCTCCACCTCGGGGAGGATGTGCGAACTGACCAAAACTGCCCGCTCGGTCGCGAGTTGCCGGATGAGCTGCCGGATCTGTCGAATCTGGCGTGGGTCCAAAGCGCTGGTCGGCTCATCCAGAATCAAGACCTGCGGCTCGGGAAGGATGGCCGCGGCAAGCCCCACCCGCTGCCGATACCCCCGGCTCAGTTGGCCCACCCGCCGCCGCCCGACATCCGCCAGATCGCACCGGTTCAACGCCTCATCCACCGCCGACCGCCGATTCCGCCGGGCCACGCTGTAAAGCCGGGCGCGGTAGTCCAGGTAATCCCGAACCGTCATTTCTGCATAGGCAGGGGCGGATTCAGGGAGATACCCCGTCTGCCGCCGTGCCGCGGCCGACTCATCTAGGGTGTCATGCCCATTGATGGCTATCGCCCCTTGGTCGGGGGGAACAAAGCCGGTGATCATGCGGATGGTGGTGGACTTGCCCGCGCCATTCGCGCCGAGCAGGCCGACCACTTCGCCTTTTCCGACCTCAAATGAGACATCGCGGACCGCACGGATCCCGCCGAACGACTTGGATACACCCTTAATCGTGATCATGGGGGAGGCACAGTCATCGGCCAGTGATCGCCGATGTCAAGAGGGAGAAGGGCGGGGGAAGGGCTGTTGGAGGTAGGGTAAAGGTCAGGGGTGTGTGCCGGGGGTTGTCGGAGACTGTAAACTTGTCCAAGAGCGTGTCCATAGCCAAACCGCGAAAGAGGCTTTCGAGCAAGATGGGGCAACCCCGTCCGAAGTTGTGGATTGTCGAGGGTTCGGGTGTCCCCGTGGATGCCCTGCGTGCCGCCTTGGGAGCCGGGTTTGACGTCTCTTTGGTGCCGGCCGCCCCGTTGGCCGACTCGGGAGGGGAGCCCCCGCTCGTTGTAACGGGGGCGGGGGACCTGCGGAAACTCACCGCCGCGCCTGAGGGGGTCGCCTCGCTCCTGGAATCCATGGGGCAGGGCGTGTGTCTGGTCCGGGGTACCGGGGAGGTTGTTTGGGCCAATACCAAGTTCGCCCGGTTTGACGCCGTAGTCCAAAAGCAGATCTCCGCGGCCTGTGTTCGGTCGCTCATGGGCTTCCGCGAGAAGCCCCCGGCGGGAGCCGACACGGCCCGACGCTTGGAGGTCGAGACGGCAGGGGATTTCCGGATTTATGAGGTCGTCGTCTCCCCGGCCGGGGAGGCTCGGCCGGTCGAAATGGTCGCGGCCATCATCCGAGATATCACCATCGAACGCCGCCTGCGTCGGAAGATGGACGCCATCGACCTGGCTGGCTACCAGCTTGTCCGGTTTGAGGCTGAGTCGGTCCGCAAGATGAACGTCTTCGAGCGGCTCAAGCTGCTCCAGACGCGGATTGTCGAGTGTTGCCGCGACCTGCTGAAGTTTGACCACTTCCTTGTCCGGTTACTGGATGAGCGGACGGGGCGGCTGGAGGTGGTGATTCACAGCGACCTGCCTCAGGAGGCGGTGGAGCTTGAGATCTACCCCCTGGAAGAGGGCAACGGGATCAGCGGGTACGTGGCGGCCACGGGTCGCAGCTATATCTGCCCGGACACGGAGAAGGACAAGTTGTTCCTTCCTGGCGTAGTGAACGCCCGGTCATCGCTGACGGTGCCGCTGCGGCTGCACGACAAGGTGATCGGCGTGTTCAACGTCGAGAGCCAGCAGGTCGGGGCGTTCACGGAAGATGACCGCCAGTTTGCTGAAATCTTCGGGCGCTATGTGGCGATGGCGCTGCACATGCTCAACCTGCTTGTGGTCGAGCGCAGTTCGGTGAACGCGGTGGTCAGCGGGCGCGTGGAGGGTGAGCTCAGCGAACCGCTCAAGGACATTCTTGAGGAAGCGGACTGGCTCAAGGATCTGGCCTCGCGAGATCCGGAGGCGGCCAAGCACATCGACCGCATCAGGGCCGATGTTGAGGCGATCCGGAACCGCGTGAAAAATGTGGCCGCGGGCCCGCAAACGCTTTTGGGTGTAGAGGGGGCGATGGCGGACATCAAGAAAGACCCGGCCCTGGAGGGCAAGCGGGTGTTGGTGGCCGACGATGAGGCCAACGTGCGGCGGATCATCCACGATGTGCTGCACCATCGGGGGTGCATCGTTACGGTGTGCTCGAGCGGGGAAGAGGCGATCAAGGCGCTTGAGGCCGCGGGCGCGGGGAGCCGGGACCGGTTTGACGCGGTTCTGAGCGACATCAGGATGCCGGACAAGAACGGGTACGATGTGTTCAAGTCTGCGCGGGAAGCGTTGCCCGGGGTGCCGGTGATCCTGATGACGGGGTTCGGGTACGACCCCAGCCATTCAATCGTGCGAGCCTCGCAGGATGGCCTTCAGAACGTGCTGTTCAAGCCGTTCCCCGTGGAGCGGCTGCTTGAAGAGATTCGCAAGGCCGTCGCGGCCAAGGCTTGACCGATCTGCCGAGTGCTTCGCGCGCTGGTAGGCTGTATCTCAATGTGGCGATTCCCGGATTTGTCTCGGCGGATGGTCGAGTCGGAGTTGATGGATGACCCATCACTCGACAAGCGCGAGCATCAGAAGGCGCTGGCGGGGCTGGCGAGGTTGAATCGCTTTGGCGATGCCCCCGGCATGATCTGGGATGAGCTGAGCGGACTGGCAAAGACACCGGGGCACGGCGGGCTCTCCATACTTGATATTGCCACGGGCTCAGGTGATGTGCCTGTTCAGCTCGCGCGGATCGCGCGAAAGGCGGGAGCTATCCTGAGCATCCACGCGTGCGATATCAGCGAATACGCCCTTGGCGAAGCCAAACAACGGGCGACGAAGGCAGACGTTGAAGTGACGACCTTCACGCTCAATGCGGTCACTGACCAGATTCCCAGAGAGTACGACGTCGTGATGTGTTCGCTGTTCATGCACCACTTGCCCGAGGAAGCGGTGGTTGAGGTGCTGTACAAGATGAAAGCCGCGGCCAGAAAGATGGTACTGGTGAACGACCTGCTGAGGAATCGCAAGACGTACGCGATGGCGGTGGGGGCCTCCCACTTGCTCAGTCGCAGCAAGGTCGTGCATGTCGATGCGGCGTTGTCGGTGTGTGCGGCGTTCTCGGTTCCGGAGATGGATGCATTGGCAGAGCGTGCCGGGCTGAAGGATGCGGTCGTTCGCCCGTGGCGGTTTGGCCGCATGCTGCTGAAGTGGGAACGGGAGCGATGAAACTCGGCGTGTGGGATGCCGTCGTGATTGGGGCCGGTCCTGCGGGTTCGGTCGCGGCGCGGCAGTTGGCGATGCGCGGACGGCGGGTGTTACTGCTGGATAAGGCCAAGTTCCCCCGCTCCAAGGTTTGTGGGTGCTGCCTGAACAGGACGGCGATGGCGGTGCTTGAGCGAGCGGGCCTGGGCGGCTTGGTCGCGAGGTTGGAAGCTCGCACGATTGAGAGACTCGAACTGGTTTCTGAGCGCGGACGCCGGGCAGGCTTGTCGCTTCGCGGAGGGGTGTCGGTGTCGCGGGCATCGCTCGACCTTGCGCTGATCGAGGAGGCGGTGCGGGCAGGGGTTGAGTTTGTGCAAGAGTGCGCGGCCACTGTCGGGCCTGTTGTTGGCTCGACACGAGTTGTGCGAGTGGGAGAAGAAACGCGGGCCGCGGAGTTTGTGGTCGTGGCTGATGGATTGGCGGGGACTTCGCTCAAGGAGGTTCCAGGCTTCGAGCCCGAGGTGTCACCGGGGACTCGCGTAGGTATTTCGTGCGTGCTGGAAGATGGCCCGTTTGCTCGGGGCGCCATTACGATGGTGTGCGGGCGTCGCGGGTATGTGGGCGCGGTGTGGCTGGAGGATGGGCGACTAGATGTCGCAGGCGCGTTGAACGCCGCCTGGATGAAGGGCGTCGGCGGCCCGGCGGCTGCGGTGGCAAAGATCTACGAGGATGCAGGAGTTGCTGTGTCTGGGCTCGCTGACGCGGCGTGGCGGGGCACACCGGGGCTGACGCGCCGTCGGAAAGTGGAGGCGGAGCGGCTTTGCGTCATCGGGGATGCTGCGGGGTACGTCGAGCCGTTCACGGGTGAAGGGATGGCGTGGGCGATGTTGTGCGGGGAGGCGGTCGGGAGCGTGATCGAATCTGGAGCCAGTTGGGTGCGAGCTCACCGCGAGCTTGTCGGCCGGCGCCAGCGCGAGTGCCGCTGGATCGCCCGCCTACTACGGAATCCGAACATTTGCTCATTAGCGATCGGCGCGCTGGGCGCGGCCCCGGTTCTGGCCGCTCCTATCGTCAGGAGGATCAGCCTGGGCCAGAGCCGATCCACCCTGGAGATCACCCCTTCATGACCGCCGCGATCCTTGGCCTGGGGACGGCTGTTCCGGCGCGCTCGATCGCGCAGTCCGCGGCCCTTGAAATGGCCCGGTTCATTGCTGCTCCGGAAGAAAAGCAGGATCGGCTGCTGCCGGTGCTGTATCGCCGGACCAATGTGAACCGACGTGGCAGCGTGCTGCTGGAGGATGGTGAGAACGGCGAGGTCGCCAAGGCGCAGTCGTTCTTCGCGCCCGCGATCAGTCCGAGCGACTCAGGACCGGGGACCGGCGCACGGCTGGATCGGTACGCGAGAGAGGCTCCGTTGCTGGCCGCGGAGGCCGGGGCGAATGCGATGCGGGATGCCGGCGTCGATCCGGCGCGGATCACTCATGTGGTGACGGTTTCGTGCACGGGATTCATGGCACCGGGGCTGGATGCGGCGCTGATCAAGGCCCTGGGGTTGTCACGAGAAGCGCAGCGGACCCACGTGGGGTTCATGGGCTGCCACGGGGCGATCAACGGACTGTGCGTCGCCAAGGCGATGGTCGATGCGGACCCGGCGGCGTGCGTGCTGGTCGTTGCGGTGGAGTTGTGCAGCCTGCACTTTCACTACGGTTCGCATCCAGAGCAGATGGTGGCCAATGCCCTGTTCGCGGACGGCGCGGCGGGTGTGGTGGTCGGCCGTTCTGAAGAAGCGAGCCGGCCGCGGCTGGCGGGGTTTGGGTCGTGCATCATTCCGGATTCGGAGGATGCGATGACCTGGCGCGTGGGTGATCACGGGTTCGAGATGACGCTGTCGGCGCGCGTGCCGGAGTTGTTGGAGGCAGAGTTGCGGGGGTGGGTCGATCGGTGGCTGGGGTCGCTCGGGCTTGATCGCTCGCGGATCGGGTCGTGGGCGGTGCATCCCGGCGGGCCGCGCATCGTGTCCACTGTGGAGAAGACACTGGACCTGCCTGGCGGAGCGACAGAGGTATCACGCGGCGTGCTGGCCGAGCATGGCAACATGTCATCGCCGACCGTTCTGTTTATCGTGAAGGAGCTTTTGAGGCTCGGGCGGCCGCGGCCGTTCGTGACGCTCGGGTTTGGGCCGGGGTTAGTGGCCGAGGGAATGGTAATTCTGTAGATCTCCGCTGTTTCGGGTCGCCCTACTTCTCCACCACCGCCACATCATCAAACCACGTGCTTGCATCCGCCTTGGTCCAGAACCCAATTCGACCGGCGTCGGCGAAGGTTGAGTCTTCAACGGTGATCAATGACTTGCCGTCAAAGCTCGCCTCGATCTTCGAGCCCGCGTGATCGATGCGAATCTTGTGCCAGTCTTTGGGGTCGGCCTTGACGTCTGCTGAACCGATCTGCGTCCGCTTGCCATCCTTCACGTGGTAGACGCGGAGGTTGTCCTCCAGCGGGTTCCACCGGGCGGCGTAGTAGTTATTGGCATCCTTGGCTCGCCAGATGACTCCACCACCCTGGTCTTCCTTGCCGGACTCGGCGTGAATCTTGACTGTGAGGCTCACGCTCTTGTACTGGCCAAGTTCGATCATCAGCAGGTTGAAGGTCTGGCCGGTATTGGCCGCGGTGCAGTGCAGGGCTCCGGGTGGCGATGTGGGCTTGAAGGCATCTCCCGGGCTTTCAATGAGCCACGTCGCCCGCTTGCCGTTGCCGGTCTGGGCGGGTGTGAACGCTCCGGGCAGCAGGTTCATCGGTTCATCCAATCGCCACATGGACCATGGGTTGCGGCCGGGCTTTGCATCAGCGCCCTTGGCGATGGCATCGGTGGCGGAAAGGCGTGTGACGCTTGTGACCGACACCGGTGACGTCGGCAGGTCATCCATGTCCTTATCGGGGTCCGGGTCAGGACGGGCACCGGTGACTCCGTCGCGGATCGCGTCCACGACATCCATGCCGGCGATGACGCGGCCGAAGACGGCGTACCCGGCGTTACCGGTGTTCGGCCGAGGCTTGTCGAGTCTGGCGTTGTCGGCCACGTTGATGTAGAACTGGCAGGTGGCGGTGTCGGGTTTCGGATCGCGGGCCATGGCGATCGTGCCGCGGATGTTCTTGAGGCCGTTGGTCCACTCGTTCTTGATCGGTGGCTCACCTTTGTGTTCGACCAGGTCCGGCGTGAACCCGCCGCCCTGGATTACAAAGAACGGGATCACGCGATGGAAGATCGTGCCGTCGTAGAAGTGCTTGTCGGCGTACTTGAGGAAGTTGGCGACAGAGATCGGGGCCTTCTCGTTGTTGAGTTCGACGATGATGTCCCCGGCGGTGGTAGACATGTTGACGAAAATCAGGTTGTCGGTCGACGGCGCTGGAGTTGCCGGAGGGGTTTGTGCTTTCGCGACGGGGGCCCAGCAGGCGATCATCAGTGCGAGGACTGCAAGTCTCATGGGGCTTCTCCGATAGAATGTCCGCAACACTCTAGATCGCGCCGAATCACGACGGTGCGAACAGTCCGGCCTTGTTGACGCCGAGCATTCCGGCTTTGAGTGTGCGGCGGTCGACGTTCGCCAGCGCGCGGATCGCCCCGGCGGGTGCAACTTGGCTGACCGGGAGTCGCTCCAAGGCTCCATCCACAATGGGCGGAATAGCTCTCTGCGTTGTCATCCACTTGAACCGGTCAAAGCGAGAAAGGTCCAGCGGCCGCGTGTACGACCGCATCGAGCGGAAGCCCGTCGAGTTGAAGTAGTCGTTAAAGTACGACATGACCAGTTCACGCAGCGAGCGGTACACCGGTTCGCGGTATCGGATGCCCACGAAGTTGCTCTTGGCCACGGCCCCGATCAACGCGCCGCGTTTGAAGAGTGCCAGCAAGTGCCCGTCATCATTCTCGGCGTTGATCCAGCAGATCAGGGGCTTGTGACCGTGCTCGCGCAGGGCCGCGGCCGCGAACAGGGCCCCATCCACGCAGTGGGCGCGGCGATCGGAGATGACGCGTCGCGGACAGCGGTATATGGGGTCGGAGCTGTACGGCGTTTCATCGAGAAACTGCTGGACCCTCAGGGGTGTCGAAAGTCGGTGCAAGAGTGCTGACTCGGTTCGATTCCATCGCTCGGGCATGTCCGCGAATGTACCGCAAACAGCACCCCAAAAGCGAACGGGCGGAGGTCAACCTCCGCCCGGTTCAGGTATTCAGGCCCGACATTCACCCGTGGTCGGACCTGTCAGAAGCAGCCCGCGGCGTACTTGTTCAGGAAGCACTGAAAGTCATTGACATTGAGCGTTGGCTCGCTGGTTGAGCCGTCGCAGTTGGCCCAAGGGTCTCCCGCGGCATAGCGGTTCAGGAAGCAACCGAAGTCGTTGACGTTCAGGTAGGGCGGGTTCAGGGTCCCGTCGCAGTTGGCGTAACAGGGAGGAGGTGGTGTGAAGCCGCGGACGACCAGGACGTGACTGCCGCCGCCGAACGTCGAAAACAGGAAGTCCCCTGTGACGGGATCGATGAAGGACCCTTCCGCGCCGGCAAGACCGGAGATGAACTCGCGGCGCGTCGCGATGATGGGGTCGCCCGTGCCGTTGATCTCGTAGGTTGCGACCGAGCCCTGGCCGTATTCAGCAACGATGAGCGAGGGCTGAGGGAAAAGCGGGGAGCCCAGCGGCACGTAGGTGAAGCCTTCCGGAGAGCCGCTCAGTTGCGAGGCCGGCACTTGGGTCGCGGTTGAGACGTCGTACGTGCCGGTCCCGTCCGCGGTCAAGGCCAGGTCCCACCACTCGCCACCGCTGTAAGTCGAGATCTTGCACCGTCCTGCGCCCGGGTAGCCCACGGGAACAAAGTTGATGGACGAAATGGAGGTCGCGATTCCCAGTGGCGCCAGGTTGATGATTTTGTCGGTGATCGTGCTGCCGGCCTTGGTCTGGCCCAGTTCGTTCACCGGCCAGCGGGCCAGGAACAGAACGTGCCCCGGGCCATTGGTCACGCCGCCATCGTTGTACGCGGCCTCGCAAAAGACGGTGGCTGTTCCGGAGAAGCCGGTGATGTGATTGCCGGCTCCACGGGTGACGTGGATCGACCAAATCTGTCCCGCCGATCCGTTGGCCGAGCCGCCGATCAGCAGCGTGGTCGGGTCATCAAACTTGAGTGTGAGTCCGCCGTAGTTTTGGAGAACACCCGCGGGCGAGCCCAGGTCGACAATGGTGTAGTTCTGAGCGAACGCGGGGGCCACGATCTGAGCGTGAGCTGCGAGGCCCCCCGCGAGCGAAGCAATCGCCGCGGCCGTAAGGGTTGAAGAACGAAGCCGCATAGATATCTCCTTGTGGCAGAGGTGTTTTGAGGCCAGAACGAACGGCCTGCAAGCTCATGCGAGAGATAGTGTACAGCGGCGCAACGGAAATTCGAGAGAATTTACGACCAGTCAGGTCGGGAGGCCGTTCTTGATCGCGTATTCCACGAGGGTGCAGAAGCGGTCGAGCTCTTCGAGCGTTGTGTAAACGCTAGGGGTGATGCGGAGCCCCTCGAACTCCGCATGCTTGATGGCCACGGTGAGGATCTTGTGCTTGTCCCAGAGCCAACCGGAGAGCTTCTCGGTGTCCACACCCAGGGCCTGGAATGTGCCGATGCCGCAGGAATATCGGGCGTCGAGGCTGGTGTGCAGCTTCACGCGGTCCTTCTGCTGGAGCAGCCGCTTGGCCCACCAATCGCGAAGGTAGCGGAGCCGGGCTTCCTTGCGGGCCAGGCCGATGCCCTGGTTGAAGGTGAGGGCCTCGGCGATGGCCAGGAAGTTGGCCGCGGGATGGGTGCCGATTTCCTCGAATTTGCGAATGTCTGAGTCGTTTTTTTCTTCGGAGGCCTGCATGGGCCAGAGGCCCCTGATCTTGTCGCGCCGGACGTAGAGCAGTCCCGTACCGTGCGGTGCGAAGAGCCACTTGTGAAGCGACACGCCGTAGTAGTCGCAGTCCAGGTCCGGGAGCTTGAACTCAAAGTGTGCCAGAGCGTGGGCGCCATCGACGATCACGGGGATCCCTTTGGACCGGGCCAGCGCGACCACTTTCTTCACGGGCAGGATCTGCCCGGTGATGTTGATCATGTGGCTCATAAGGATGAGCCTGGTCTTGGGCGTGATCGCCTTCTCGTACAAGCCCACAACCGTCGCATCATCCTCCACGGGGATCGGCAGTTTGAACTGGTTGAAGACGATCCCTTCACGCCGGGCCCTCTGCTTAAACGTGTTGATCATTCGCGGGTAGTCCTGCGTGGTGCACAGGACTTCATCGCCGGGCTTGAGGTCGATTCCCAGTTGGCAGATCTGAAGGCTCTCCGATGAGTTGCGCGTGATCGCGATCTCCTCGGCATCCACGTTCCACTGTTTGGCCAGCCGCTCGCGGACACCTTCCTTCTGAGGTTCCAGCGTCCGCCAGAGAGCGACCGGCGGCGGGGCGCTGTTCGAATAGTCCAAGTGCCGCTTCATCGCATCCTGCACGAACCCGGGCGAGGGGCTCACGCCGCCGTTGTTCAGATTCACCATGCTCCGATCCAGCGTGAACGCGCGGCCAACCTGAGCCCAGAAGGCCTCATCGCTTGCGGTTTCGTCCGGCAGGCCCGGGTGGGCCGCCAACTCGTCGGAGATCGCCGTCGCGTCTCGGCCGAATGCAGGGCGGGGAAGGGGAAGCCCCATCGCCACGGCCGCGGCGGGATAAGCGAACACACCCAGGAAGAGTCTTCTGCTGACCATGTCGGCGGACTCCATGAGGAAGGTGTCGAGTGTAACCTAAGCGGGCCTACGGCGGATCAGGAGACCTTCGGCGTGCGGATTCACAGGATCATTGCGATTGTCAGCGTGCTGGCCTCCGTGGCGCACGCCCAGCCCTCCAAGCCCAAGGCCGCGCTGGTCATTCCACCTGTGGGGTCTGGCGCCCGAGCGGTCATCGCGACCGACGCGATCGGTGCGGCGCTGGTGGCGGGCACATGGACGCCTCCCAAAGCAGGGGATGCAGTCGGAATGCCCGATGGAAGCAAAAAGGCGTGGGAGGCGGTGGAGTTCGCCGACAACGGTAAGTTGAACCACGCAGCCCTGCGCGGTGGATACGCGTACGTACCGGTGACCTGCGAGAACGCCGGCGTGTGGATGCTCGAGGCATCCGGGCATGGAGCCGTGTACGTGAATGGAGAGCCGCGGACGGGTGATCCGTACCAGAACGGCTCGGTTCACTTGCCCGTGTTGCTTAAGGCGGGGGCCAATGACTTGCTTTTCCGGGTAGGGCGAGGCGAGCTGGGCGTGGAGTTCAAGGCTCCGGAGGGGCCGCTGTTCATAGACCAGGCGGACCCGACGCTGCCCGACATCGTCGAAGGTGGAGGGGGGCCGATGCTGGCCGCGGCGATCATGGTGAATGCAACGACGCAGTGGGTCAAAGGCGCGGGCCTGGTCGCCGCTGTGGAGGGTGGGAAGGAAACAACCGAAGCCGTTGAGCCGATTCCGCCGCTCTCGACGCGGAAAGTTGGGTTCACCTTTGACGCGACGACCAAGCCGGGTCAGGCGGAGATTAAGTTGTCGCTGCGGGTTGCGCTTCCAGAGGCGATCAAGACGCCGGAGCCGCCCAAGGCCGTCGCGTTCCCGATCCGAGTCCGCAAACCCACGGATACTCGCAAGATCACGTTTCGCAGCGGGATCGACAACAGCGTGCAGTACTACACGCTCAAGGCCGCGGTCCCGCCTGATGGGAAGCAGGAACAACTCGGGTTCATCTTGTCGCTGCACGGAGCCAACGTGGAAGCGACCAATCAGGCGGATGCGTACGCGAACAAGCCTTGGGCGAACATCGTCTGCCCGACCAATCGGCGGGCGTTCGGATTTGACTGGGAGGACTGGGGTCGCCTGGATGCGAT
>Ga0154020_10007243_pt1 | contig 12962 bp, 8 predicted proteins | sample Klosneuvirus_201_FD_109709 | JGI IMG/M metagenome (GOLD analysis project Ga0154020, IMG submission 109709) | Active sludge microbial communities from wastewater, Klosterneuburg, Austria - Klosneuvirus_20160825_MG | ecosystem: Engineered > WWTP > Aerobic digester > Activated sludge | place... | reverse complement strand
TCTATATTTCAAAAGACCTGATCTTTTTGCAGGTACAATTGCAATGAGCGGATCTTATGATCTGAGCGATTATTCCAAAGGTTATTTTGATCAGACATGTTATTTCAATTCACCAATGCATTATCTTCCAAATCTTGAAGATGAAACAGTTCTTGAAGAATTAAGAAAAAGTGAACACATACACATTCTTACAGGACAGGGAAATTATGAAAACCCGGAAGCATCTGTAAGATTATCCGGAATTCTTGACAAGAAAGAAATCAAACATGATCTTGAACTTTGGGGAACTGATGTCCCGCATGACTGGCCTACCTGGAGAAAAATGGTTCCTTATGTGATTGACACAAAATTCTAAAATCAAAATTAAAATACTGTTTAACAATTTTGTCAAACAGTATTTTATTCAGTTATCCTATAGTAATCTTTTTATTTAAAAAAAATAGAATATACATTGAAGATATGTTTTGCAGCTTCAGAATGTTTTCCGTTTGTAAAGACAGGCGGACTTGGAGACGTGCTCGGATCACTGCCGAAGATCATTGCCGCTGAAAATTCTGAAATAACCGATAAGATAAAGAATGATCAAAAAGTAAAAACAAAAGGAAAGAAAAAAATTGTTAAGAATAAAAATGAAGTAAAGATCATTATCCCATTATATAAAGGTATCAAAACTCTTAAGTATAATATAAATTTTATGGAAGAGTATGGTGACATTCCTGTGATGATCGGTGATAAAAAAGTAACATTCAGGATATGGACAGGTAAGCTACCCGGATCAAATGTAGATGTTTATTTTATTGACTGTCCCGAATATTTTCATCGTGAAATGCCATACACCGATGATCCCGATGAGGATGAAAGATTTATACTTTTTCAGATTGCTGTCATCGAAACTCTTCAAAGACTTAAGTGGGCACCGGACGTAATTCACTGCAATGACTGGCAGACGGGACTTATTCCTGTTTATTTAAATACTAATTATAAATGGGATAAGCTGTTTGAAAAAACTGCAGTCCTTTTATCGATTCACAATATTGGCTATCAGGGAAGATTCTCCGAAAGATCAGTTTATAATGCAGGTCTGTCTTATAATGAATATTACAATGGAGGTCCGTATGAAATTGATAATACATTTTGTTTTATGAAATGCGGAATTCTTTTTTCGGAAATTGTAACTACAGTAAGTCCTACCTATGCAAAAGAAATTCAGACACCTGAATTTGGCGCAGGTTTAGAAAGTGTTTTGCAAACAAGAAAAGATGATCTCTATGGAGTATTAAATGGAATTGATAAAAAGATCTGGAATCCGAAAACCGATAAGTTCATACCATTTAATTACAGCCCGACAGAATTCTCAAATAAAAAATCATGTAAAAAAGAACTTCTCTTTGAAGCTGAACTTGAGTACAATGATAATATACCGGCTATTGGTATAGTGTCGAGATTCGCCGGTCAGAAAGGACTTGAGCTGATCTTTCCTGTAATAAATGAATTAATGAGTTTACCAATTCAGCTTATAATACTCGGCAGCGGTGATGAAGGAACCGAAGATTTTTTTGAGCAGCTTGCTTACAGTTTTCCTGATAAAGTAAATGCTTACATCGGGTATAATAATAAACTTTCACATTACATAACTGCAGGCTGTGATATGTTTTTAATGCCGTCTGTCTATGAGCCATGTGGATTGAATCAAATGTATAGTCTGAATTACGGTACAGTTCCTATTGTAAGAAAGACGGGAGGACTTGCAGATACAGTGATTGATTTTCATGAAGATTCTAAGAATGGGAATGGTTTTACTTTTGAAGAAAATTCTCCATCTGCATTATATGATACAATTGTCCAAGCTCTTGAAGTATATAATCAAAAGAATATATGGAAAAAAATTATGCAGAGAGGAATGAAGAAAGATTTTTCGTGGGATAAATCTGCAAAGGAATACATGTCACTTTATAAAAAAGCTGTTTCCAAAAAAGCTGATAATAAGTAATTTTAATTATTACATAACTTTTTTATTCTTAAGTTCGATATAATTAGAAAAAATATTATCATTATAATGAAGTTCTTAATATTACTAATCTCATTTATTTTAATAAATAATTCTTATTCAATGACGCCATCAGATTCCACTAACTGGGAAATTCATCCTTCATTCAAGTATGATACATTCTGTTTTATAAATATAATGACCGGAGATCAGTTCTATCTGGACCAATACCAAAGTGAATATGATAAATTCAAAAATGACCTCACTCCGGAGGTATCTCAATCTTTGGCAAATCTCAAAAAAGTGATCAAAGAAAATAATGGGAATATAGTATCAGCATGGCTTTGTCTTTACTATTCGGCAGTCGGAGCTGAGACTCTTTCTGAAATAAAATTTAGTACAGAAAACATTTCTGAGCTAAAAGAAAATTTTCAAAAATCGCCATATTACTCTGATAAAAACTGGGCAGTTTTCGAATCTGTGAATACCGACATTAAGATAGTTCTCAACTGGCTGGATGAGATCAAATTTGAAAAATACTGGAATGAATACATTTACAGCAAAGTATCTGATACAATTAATTCAATAAAAAATAATCTGTATAAATACAATATTGTCGGAATTACGGAAGAGCATCTCGGACAAAAATTAACATCGGATTCAATTACAGTTTATATGCTTTACTATTCACGTCCTCATGGAATAAAAATTACAGGTACTAGATTTCTAACTGATATTGCATGGCCGTTTGAAATACTTATAAGAACAGCTTCCCATGAAATTATGCATCCCCCATTTGATCTAAAAAATGATACTTTACTTTTGAGTAAGATCGAATTACTAAAAAATGAAAGTTTTTTTATGGAGAAAGTTTTAAATCATAACCCTTCGTTTGGATATAATTCACTGGAAGGATTTACGGAGGAAGATTGTGTGCAGGCCCTTGATCAGATCATCAATGAAAAACTCGGCATTGCAACGGATCCTAAAAAGCGCTGGAAGGAAAGTGATGACGGAATGCATGTACTGGCGATCGCTTTGTATAATATTATGAAAGAAGATTCTTATAATTCAGAGAATATAACTTTCAGAGATTATCTGATAAAAAATATTGACAACGGGAAACTTCTTAACGGCAACATCGAAAAAATTTATTCGGAATTTTATGCTGAATAATTTCCAATTCAAAAACCTAAAATTATAATGAGAAAATTTCTTTTAAATTTACTCAGTAATATTTACGGAAAAGTAAAATCCAGTAAATTCCTCAGCGGATTATATTATTCCGTAGCAAACAGTAATTTCTTCGGGAGCTTTCAGGAACAGGAAAAGATGATCGGAGATAAAGTAAGGATGGACGCTTATTATAGAGGAATTACAAAACAGGTTACTAAAGGAGATGTTGTAATTGACCTCGGTACCGGCACAGGTATTTTGTCTTTCTTTGCGTCAAAAAATTCACCAAAAAAAATATATGCAATTGATCACGGTGAAATAATCGAAACTGCAAAAAAAATTTCCACTCATAATAAAATTGAGAATATTGAATTCATAAATATTAACAGTAAAGAATTTACCGTCCCTGAAAAAGCGGATATAATAATTCACGAACAGATAGGAGCATTTCTTTTTGATGAGATGATGGTTGAAAATATTTCGGATTTAAGAGACAGATTACTGAAAGAAAAAGGTAAAATTATACCGGGTAAATTTGAAGTTTATCTTGCACCTATAAAGTTAAAAGAATATTCAAGTGTGCCATATATCTGGGAGCAGGACATTTACGGCATAAATTATGACTGTTTTGATGATCTGAAAAATGACATAAAGCCCGGATATGGAATTATGATGGTAAGACCTGAATCTGTTGAAAGCTTTTTAAGCGACCCCGAAAAGATCTTATTTTTCGATATGGAAAATATGGATGCTAAAGATATACCACTGAAATTTAATTTTTCCAAAAAAATTAAAACTGATGGAATCTGTGACGGTATATGTTTCTTTTTCAAGATCATTTTTGATGATGAAATAAGCATAAATACTAATCCCCTGCTTTCGGTAACTCACTGGAACATTCCGATCCTCAGGACTAACAGAAAACAATTGAAAACAGGAGATGAGGTGAAAATTAATTTTGAGTGGAAAGATCCGGCTGATATTAGTACATATTCATGGACAAAAGATCTTTAAAAGATTTTTCGAATAAATTATTTTTTGGAATTAATCAAAAAAAAATCCTGAATATCAAAATTCAGGATTTTTATTATTTCTATAAAAACGTAAGATTTATTTCAGCATAGATAAAACATTCAGTGCACTTGACCATGAGCTTTTCTTTTTCGAAAAACTTTTTGTAAAAGAAGAAGGATCTAACATACTGGACATCTCCAGTAAACCTCCTGCTACATCTGCAATTGAAGCTGCATTTTGCAGCTGATCCAGAACTCCACTTTCGTTACTTGCCCAGTCAGGTAAAAAAGATGTACCTTTTAAAGCTCCTGCAAGACTTCCTACTATTCCGGCATATTTCAGATAATCAGAAGTATTAACGCCTTTAAGCATTCCCAACACTTCATTCTTACCGGTCTTTCCATCTGAAAATGAACTGTTATTTATCCCTTTGACAAACTGACCCATCAAAGAATTAAGTCCTGTCTGAGAATTCAGAAAATCATTACTCTTTGATTTTTTTTTCGTATCACCTTTTGAATTATCAGTTTGTGCTCCTGCAATACCTGATATAATAAATATTAAAAACAGGAAAATATTAAATAATTTTTTCATAATTTTTTAAATTAAAATTTTTAAATTAAACTTCGAATTTAGATTAACAGAATTCAAACAAATTAAATAAAAAAATCCCGGAAGTTATCCGGGATATTAAAAACTGTAAAACGTAAATTCTAAATTACTTTGTCATGGAAATTGATTCTAACGAGTTCTGCCATGAACTAATATTTTCAACAAATCCTTCTGTAAAAGATGATCTGTCAATCATTCCTGACATTTCAAGTACGGCGCCTGCAACATCTGAAATTGAAACTGCATTTTGTAATTGAGACATAATTCCTTTTTCATTTTCCGTCCAGGTAGGTAAAAAAGCGGAACTGTTTAATGCTCCTGCAAGACTTCCTAATGCCAGACCATATTTGTTTATATCTTCAGCACCAAGACCGGAAAGCATTTTCAGTACTTCACCCTGACCGGTTTCACCATCTTTAAAAGCACTTACGTTGATTCCATTTACTAACTCTGTCATCAGACCGTCTAATCCCGGCTGATCAGCAATACTTTCAGTCAGCTTTTCGGAACTTACATCTGAATTGGTTTGAATTTTTACATCATCAGTTTGTGCTCCGACGATCGCAGTTGTTAAAAATAAAACAACAACTAATAACAAATTTAATGATTTCATTTTTATTTATTTTATTTTAAAAAAACTTTTTAATTGCCCAAAGTTAACTATTCAAATACTATTTTTCAATTCTCTGAAAATTATATTTTTAATAATTAATATAAAATTATTATGGTTTGGAAACAGAAACAAATCCGGCAGCATTATTATCAGCAAAAGATGCATCTGTAACATCGACTACATTATCATAATTAAGATCAGTATCAACATAACCCGTAACAAAATTAGAAGCATCATTATCAATCAATCCAAGATCCGTTACATCCACAACTTCATCCTGATTTACATCACCGGTATAAATCGAATATTCTCCAGATACCAATACCTGATTATTCCCAAAAGCCTGAGACGCAGCTGTAGTAAAATCATATGTTAAAGATCCGGCCGTAAATACTTCACCGCCATTTTTACTCCATGTCTCTATAGAATTTCTGTGATTTGCGACAATATAATAGTTTACGCCATTTGAGGCATTTATAAAAATAAAAGCTGCACTGCCTGCAGGATTAAGATATCTTTTATCGGTAGTTACAATTCCATAAGGTGATACTGTAGATCTGAGAGAAACTGTTAATGTATCCTGAACTGGTGAACAAGCTTCCAAATTTACTGTTAGATTTAATGTCTGAATATTAAATGCTGTACTTTCATCGGCACCTTTATATGGATATTTAAAATTTCTTGCATCACCGTCTATATCATTTGAAATTCCGGAGATTGGCATGCCTGCTAAATTCGGATTCTGGACAGAAGCTCCTGTAAGGTGAAGATCTCCGGTTGCCGGATTTACAAAATTGACAGAAACAGAATTAGAATTTGATTCTCTGGGTGTAACTGCGTTCTTATAATCATTAATAGTTTGATATCCTGTACCGTCAAAATATATAAGTCTGTTTGATGAAGGTGTGCCTGAATATAAATCATTGTTGTCAGATAACTCTGAGAAATTTGAAAGTGTAGCCAAACTCCTTCTGAGCGCTGTAGTTACTCCGCCGGAAGATCCCGGGGTGGAAAGATTTATAACAAGATTATTTCTCAGATCTAAATTTGCTGTAGTGGGAGTAGCGTTTCCGTTAACGGAAATTCCGGAAGAGCCGAAAGTAGAACCTCCTGAAGCTGTAAGATATATTGAATTGTAATAAATTCCGATATTGCTGTTTGCAGTTGTTGTAGATGAGTGAATTCCGACTACTCCATTTGCTTGTGTTGAATTTGGTGCTTTTATATCGGAAATGAAATTATTATAAATCATGAATGAGGTTCCGGTAGAAACCCAGCATCCACCTGATGTTCCTGATCCAGAATTATTTGTAATATTGTAAATCCTGTTACTGTAAATATTATGTGATGCCCCGTTTGTACTGTATATTCCGAAAATACCTCCTGTTGTGAAATTTCCCGATACAGCACTGAGGCTGTGAATTAAATTGCCATAGATATTTTTAGTTGTGGTAACTGCAGCGTTTGATCTTATTCCTACTGTTAATGCACCTCCAGCTGTATTGCTTCCGCTTACGGTTAAATTACGAATAATATTATTGTAAATATTTTCAGTACCGGGATTTCCTGAATTTATATAACCATATAGATTTGAAGCAGATGTACCTGAAGTGTTTGGAATAGAATTATTATAAACTTCATTTGAATAACAATTCAATGTTGCAGCATCTGCAGCAAGAAGACAATTCATTGTTCCTGAAATACTGGTTCGTGTATTTCCATAGACTTCATTTGAGCTTAGCTCCAGAAAATTCATATCAGATGAACATCCGATTAAAGTAGAAGTACCGGTACCGGTATGAGAATTATTTCTTACAATATTATCATTTATGTATGCGGCGTTTGATAAGCCAACACCATCATGAACCATAGCATTAAAAGTGGCTGTACCGGTATAGTTTGTAACGCAATTTTCTATAATATTATTATGCATTCTGATCGTATCGGCTGTGGCTAATGCTCTGATACCGTAAGTTGCACTCGAGGACTGATTGGAATTTACAGTAACTGTGTTGTGACTGATTTCATAATTAGGAGCAAGTGCAGTAGTACCAAACAGAGTTGCTATTATACCGACGACTGCATTAGCTGTTCCGTTTCCTCCGTTTACTATATTATTAACTATTTTTAAATTTACCTGACCTTCAGCTCTAATTCCTTCTGAAGCAATGGTGCTTCCGCCCCAGTTTGTAATTTGATTTGGATTTTCACTGTTAACTCCAATCTGATTATCAATATCCCTTGCAGTGGATGCAGAGATAGTTACAATTCCTTTGTAAACATTTGAAATAGTATTACCAAATAATTTATTGTAGCTGTTTTGACCGTCAGGATCTGATGCTACAACAGTCGCTCCATTAGTATCTCTGTTAGCCACGAAAATTCCATAAGAAAGAGAACTAATTTTCTGTAATGTGATGACGCAGTTTTTAATTACATTATTCTGCGAACCGTCAGTAGTGGAAGCTCTCATCAATGCATATCCCCATTCCATGACACCGTTGCCGGTATTTGTATTAGGGTCAAGCAGATCAATAGCATTAAAGGTAATATAGTCAGCACCTGAAAATTTAATAATTCCGTCAGCAGTCGCAGATATTCCTGCAGCAGCAGTGATAAGCGGATTAGCTCCTGCACCGCTTTTTTGAAATACAACTGTGTTTGCTGATGTAGGCTGATTTGCTAAAATTGAAATAGTCATATTTGATGAAGTCTCGGTATGACCTGCTGCAACATTAAATACTACTCCGCCGATCCCTACTCCCTGAGTATTAAGATCTTCAATAGCCAGTTTTATTGTTGCATAATTTCCGGGTATTGATAATGTACCTGATAACTGTGAAGATGCATTAAGGTAAAACAATGAAACTGTAAAAAAGGTAAAAATGGAAAATAACTTTTTCATAAGATTTTTTTTGAAATTAATAAAAGTAGTTTGAAGAATTTTTTAAAAATAAGTTAATTGAATTTATATTTCAATAGTTTTTTAAGAAGGAATTATAGCATTCCCAATGCAATGAATTTCAATGAAGAATTTTTTTTATGATCTTTTTTAAAAAAAAATTTGCTTTTTAAAATTAACATTCGTAATTTTGTAAACGCAAATCACGAATATTTTAAATCAAAAACTGAAAGGTGTCTAATTAGTAAATAATGCTGAATAAAAAAATATACATACCGATGGCAGGCATTATTGCACCTTTATTCACTTTTGTGGATACATCAGTATATCCGTGGTTGAACCGGAGGGAAACAGATTAACCTCTGAAGTAAAAGAAGATTTTTAAAAACCGCGGATATAAAATATTCGCGGTTTTTTTTTATGCAAAATTTAAAACAGGTTTTAAAATTAAATTAAGTTTAATAAATAATAGCAATGAACAATATTAAAAGATTATTTCAGATTCTCGGTGAATGGAAGTGGTTCTATGTACTTTCAGGAATACTTCTGATCTTTGCAATGTTTATCAGGATGCTCGAGCCGAAAATACTACAGATCACTGTTGATAAGGTAATTGTTTTTTATCAGACAGGCGGAAAAGTTGAGCAAGTGCCGGATGATTCATTTACAGTATTTTTATATTCAATTTTACCGGAGTTTAAAATTGAAAATCCTGAAGTTATATTGATCTCACTCGGTATTTTATTTTTAGTCATTTCACTAATGAGAGGTATATTTTCATTTTCATCAAGTGCGATCACAGCATCTTCCACAGAGAAGGCTACAAAGAATCTGCGGCTGAGATTATTTTCACATATACAGGCATTACCTCTTGCTTATCATTCGAAGACACCGACCGGCGAACTCGTGCAAAGGTGCACAGGTGATGTGGAGACTCTGAGGAAATTTGCAGCTACACAGGTAGTAGAAGTCATTAGAATGGCAGCTATATTTGCCGGTGCATTTATCATGATGGCTTCAATAAATTTGAATTATGCATTTGTTTCAATAATATTTGTACCTGTTATTTTCATTGGGACAATTTTATTCTTTAAAAAGGAAAGTCAGATCTGGACAGAGCATGAGCTGAGACAGGATAAACTTTCAATAATTGTGCAGGAAAATTTATCCGGTATTAGAGTAGTAAAAGCTTTTGCAAAAGAAAATTTTGAGATCGATAAATTCACAAAACAGAATCTTGAAAAAAGACATTGGGGATTATATCTGAATAAACTTCACAGAATATTCTGGCCATCGGCTGATTTTCTTGTGCACACACAGATTGCAATATCCATTTTTTATGGTGGGTATCTGGCATTAAATGGTCAATTGACTGTAGGTGAGTATATGGCTTTTTATTCTTATTCAATGTTTGTTACCTGGCCAATGAGAAGATTAGGGCAGCTGATAAGTGAAATGGGAATGGCAACTGTAGCGATAAACCGAATTTTCTCAATCCTTGAAACGGAAAAAGAAAATTACGAAGGAAAGAATTTTTCAGAAAAAAAACTGAACGGTAATATTGAATTTCAGAATGTTTCATTTAATTATGAAGGCAGTGAAAAGAAAAGAGTGCTTAATAATATAAGCTTCAAAGTAAAAGCCGGTGAGAAGATTGCATTGCTCGGACCCACTGGCGCTGGTAAGACAACCATCATTTCACAAATGCTGAGATTCTTTGATCCGGACAGCGGTAAGATATTTATAGACGGAATTGAATCTGAAAAATATTCAAAAGAATATCTACGGAGCAGATTTGGTGTAGTACTTCAGAAACCGTTTTTATTCTCTACTACCATAAGAGATAATATTGCATATTCAAAACCTGATTCACATATAGACGAAGTCATTGAATCAGCAAGAGCTGCAAGGATCCATGAAATTATTACAGAAGTATTTCCTGATTCATATGAAACAGTAGTCGGAGAAAAAGGTGTGACTCTTTCAGGCGGTCAGAAGCAGAGAGTTGCCATCGCCAGAACCCTGCTCAAAGACCCTGATATTTTGATCTTGGATGACTCTACTTCTGCAATTGATTCCGAAACTGAATTTGAAATACAGCAACAGCTCCGAAAACTCATGAAAGGTAAAACAACATTTATAATTGCTCACAGGATCACTTCCATACAGGATTGTGACAGGATAATTGTAATGGATAAAGGATGCATTCTGGAGGAAGGTACGCATGAAGAGCTTGTAAAAAATAACGGCTTTTATAAAAAAATTCTTGATATACAAGTTTCGATTGAAGAGGAAATTGATGCAGAAGTAGAAACAATCAAGAATTAGGAATTTAAAAATAATATTTAATATATTTTATTTAAAATTTAAAATTGAATCGTGAGTAAGTTAAAAGAAAGGCAGTTTAGTAGTAAAGGTGAGTTAATCCCATTTTTCAAAAGGCTGTTCACATACGGACTGAAATACAAAAAATGGTTCAGCGGATTTATTATTTTTGTGCTGGGAGTGGCAGCGGTCGAAGCGGTATTTCCTTTGATATGGTTGAGTCTTTTGGATAATGTGATAGTGCCTTCCATTGAAAGCAACAAGGTACAAATTCAGAACGGGCTGCAAGGAAATTCAGATCTGAGCGGACTGACTTATTATGTAACTATTATATTTTCGCTTGGAGCAGCACTTTCGGGATCAGTATTTTTATTTATTCATTTCGGTGGCAAGATACAGGAGTACATAATGTTTGATATCAGACAAGACCTGTTTAAAAAACTGCAGGAGCTTACATTTTCATTTTATGATAAAGCTGCTGTGGGCTGGCTGATGTCAAGGATAACATCTGACACAATAAAAGTAACAGAACTGATCTCATGGGGACTGATCGAATTTATATGGGGAATCGGGATGATAGTATTCTGTATCACTGCAATGCTCTTTTATGATGTAAGGCTTGCAATGATTGTAATTCTGACCATTCCATTTTTAATATTGATCTCATTTAAGATCAGGAAACTTATTTTGAAATATTCAAGAGAGTCTAGAAAATTCAACAGTGAGATAACTGCAAGTTACAATGAGCACATAGTCGGAGTGGAAGTAAATAAAAGCATGGTACAGGAAAATCGTGTCTCCGATGAGTTTGATTCATTAAGCGATAAAATGCGTGTCTCTTCATATAAGTCTGCATATTTTTCCGCTTTGTATCAGCCTCTTGTGATATTCGGAGGCAGTATGGCTGCAGCTTTGATAATTTATTATGGCGGAAGTATGGCAATAACTTTTCCGCCTGAGATCTCAGTCGGTATGCTTGCTGCATTTTTTGGATATGCTACACTTATCTATGAACCGATACTTGATATTTCAAGATTTTATTCGCAGGCGCAAAATTGTATCTCAGCAGGTGAAAGAATTTTTTCACTGCTCGATACCAAACCGGCTATCAATGATAAAGAAGATGCAACGGATTTTATTGAGATAGAAGGTGAGATCACTTTTGAAAATGTATCATTTTATTATGAAAAGAATAAACCGGTTTTAGAAAATATGGATCTGAGAATTGAAAAAGGTCAATCGATTGCTTTAGTTGGAGAGACAGGCGGCGGCAAGTCTTCTATCATAAATCTTATCTGCAGATTTTATGAACCGACAGCAGGAAGGATTCTCATTGACGGTGAAGACTATACAGATAAAACTACTACCAGTCTTCGGAATAAACTTGGAGTTGTACTTCAGACTCCTCACTTATTTTCAGGAACAATAAGAGAGAATATAAAATATGGCAGAGATGATGCAGATGAAAATGAGATAGTTAATTCTTTATTGCTCATAGGAGGAGATGAGTTTATAGAAAGACTTGATGAAGAAGTTGGAGAAGGCGGTGAAAAACTTTCCCTTGGAGAAAAGCAGATGATCTCTTTTGCCAGAGCAATACTAGCCGATCCGAGAATTTTTATTATGGATGAAGCTACTTCATCAATTGATACTCTTGCTGAAGCAAAGATTCAAAAAGGAATTCATGAACTTATAAAAGGCAGGACCTCCATTATTATTGCTCACAGACTTTCCACAATTAAAAATTGTGACAGGATTATTGTAATAAAAAAAGGCAAGATAATCGAAGATGGAAGCCATAAAGTTCTTATGTTAGCAAAAGGAAATTATTATAATCTTTACACAAGACAGCTTAGAGAGCAGAGAGAAAATGAAATGCTGACTAAAATATAAATGTTAATAACATCTTTTTATATTAAGTCAAATCAAATTTTAATTAAACTCGATAGTCTTCTAAGTTATTTAAAGTAATGCTATTTAACTGAATTATTTAAATCAATGTTTAAGATCTACTTTTCCAAAATATGAGTTTTTAAAAATGTTAATTAACAAAATAAAATTAATAATTTGACAATATTTACAAATCAAAGTAAGATCGGGTGGAATGATTTTTTTGAAGATCAGCTAAATGAATCGGATAAAGAACTTACACCCGGAAGAGTTATAATTTGCAATAAAAATAATTATCTGATAAGCACAGGTGATGCAGAAATTACAGGTGAAGTATCAGGTAAATTTCATTTCAATGCTGAAAGTAAAAATGACTTTCCTGCTGTAGGAGACTGGGTGCTTCTCAGAAATTTTGAGGAATATGATAATGCCATTATCGAGAG
>Ga0154020_10007242_pt1 | contig 12964 bp, 19 predicted proteins | sample Klosneuvirus_201_FD_109709 | JGI IMG/M metagenome (GOLD analysis project Ga0154020, IMG submission 109709) | Active sludge microbial communities from wastewater, Klosterneuburg, Austria - Klosneuvirus_20160825_MG | ecosystem: Engineered > WWTP > Aerobic digester > Activated sludge | place... | reverse complement strand
TTAGAAGGACCTTCTAATAAGTGGCTCATCTACTCGATGTGTTCTATTAAACCCTTTTCTTCAACGACGCGCGGCGGCAGACTGCCGTGACGTCACCAATGCTTTGCTCCTCTGATGTTTCGGCTGATTTCATCAAAGTAAGTCCGATCGCATGCCTCATTGTCGACTCTCTCCTGCGACGCTTGAGAAATTTCATTAAGAGTTGTTGAGATCGATCTTGCCTCTCGCTCCATCGATGGCAGTGACTTCCTTTCACTCCTTCTGGCAGAGATGCTCCTCGGCAGGCGGGTGTGGGCGGCAGTGCCCAAGATGGCGATGTCTAGGGCCCCATTGCCCACGGCGATGCGTCCCTCCTTGGCTGCTCTCTCCTCCGCGATGAAGATAGCGCCCTTCCATTCTGGTGGTCTCTTGAGGAAGCGCGAGGAAGGCCACCTCATGGATTCTGCGTACGGCGATGTTCGATGATTTATTGGTCGCACCGCTCTCAAATTTCCTCTGTAGGGAGTTTTCCAAGCTAGACAAGGAGGGCACTGGGAAGTGGGCTCGAGCTGTCCTTGGAGTTGGAGCAGGTAAATCCACTGCTGTTTTGGACGCCCTCGACAAGTCGGGTATGGTGGCGGTCGATCTCGCGAAGTACTCTGATGAGGGGCTTGTGGAGAAATTGGGCCTCAATTCCCCCAATGACGAGACGAAGATGATCTTCGATGCCATTCAGTACATCCACGACGACACTCGAAGAATGAGTACGCATCATCGCTGTACCTTGTTGCAAAATGTTGGTCTGCCCTAATCATCTTGTAGAGTCTGACGATTGGGATTGGCAAGTGCAGATTCTGGAAAGAATATGCTTTGATTCCGACCGGTTTTACGGGTTTTCTTCAGACATTGGCATCCCTGGAGTGGAGAATGACAGCAAGATTCCTCCACTCCCTGCCCATACATGTGTTAACAGGATCATGGAAACACTCCATAATGCCGACACCCGCCTGGTAGCTGCCGGAAATCTTTATTCAAGTAGTACCGAGTTGATGAGAGCGGTCCATGAAAAACTTCGTCGAGAGTCGGAATCGACTCCCAGACTTGTCATCCCGATTACATTCGGTGACTATTCGCCCATCGAGTTGGATCCGGGGACATCGCTGTCGGCTTCGATTGGGGCGCGGATACTCTTTGCAGTCCATTAGAGGCACAAGAATCCGAGACCGGATCAACCCCTCAAATTGCAATTCTCTTCTTTTTTGCGGAGTGTCTTGCCTGTTCTGCGTGCGTCCAGTGATCCTTTGGATGCGGCGCGCATTGCCATGCTGAGTAAGACTGCGGATGATATGCCGATAGTTTTCCTCATCGATAGGTTCCCTCGCGCCTTCAAAATTTGGAGCGAATTGGAGTGCTGGGCTGTTCTCACTCATGCAACCAAGGTCGTCCATGTGGAACATGACCTGAAGATGGTCTTGTTCGGTTTCAGCCCTGAGAAATTGTCCACGATTTCGGAGAAGAAAGTGAAAGCAGTGACAGAGACATCGGATAATGCTCGTTTTGACGAGATCGATAAGAGACTTGCTGCGCTCGAAGCGCGGGCCAACCCTATCACTAATCCTAAGCAGAGTGAAGATGAGACTGAAGAGCCCGAGACGACTGAAGATGACACCGAGGAAGATGACCCGAGAAGTGAAAGTGAGGAGGAATAATACACTTCTCATTTCATCAACTCCAAATAATATGAACATTATTTGTCCATGATAGCGTCAAGGGTTGGGGAAGAGAAGTTGTATTTTGACTCAAGGAACAAGTATGAAAGGGTAAGGGAGGCTACTTAGAACATTCCTTAGGCGCCGACATTCTCGACGAACTGAGAGTGGCTCGCCTGCTTCATCATGACAATGTTCTTGGCGGCCGAGTCGTCCTTGTCCTGGTTGAGGTTGTTAAGGACCTGCGCCTGAGCCTGCGCCTGACGCATGAAGCCGTCAAGGCGCTCGGCCTGGACGATGAAGTTGATATACTCGCGCTGATTCTTGGCCGTCTTCATGCCGCGCTGGAGGAGGCGCTGAGTCGAGATGAGCGTCGTGCGAGCCGACTCGTAGTCGCCTTGCTGAGCGAGCGAGGCAGCGAACTGAACCGACCGCAGCGCGGCAATGCTCGTCTCCATCTGGCCCTCCACTTCGGAGCGGTTGCGCGAAACAGGAACCATCTTGGTGAGCACGCGCACGACCTTCGCACCATCGGGGCGCGAGAAGACGAGCTGAGCCTGGACAGGCACCATGTCGGGCACCTTCTCATTGGAGGGGTTGGCGAGCTTGAAGGCCGCAGTGATGTCTGTGTCGGCAGTGCAGTTACCAATCTCCTTGGTAGCGCGCATCGAGCCAGTGTCGTGGAAGGCAAAGGTCGAGGGCACCCAGAGCTTGCAAGTGAGGCCAGTGGCCAGCACCTTCTTGCTGACAATGTTGGCCACCTGCTTGGAGAGGTCGAGGGGATCGACAATGTCGACCACTCCCGAAGTGATGTCCGCCAAGATGCCGAGGTACTCGAGGCGGCAGTCGTCACCGCGGATCGAGATGACGTTGATCACCGTGCCGTTCTCCTTGGCGATGCGGCCAATGCGCTCGTAGGTCTCGCGGAGCGCCTTCTTGCCTTGCTCGTTGGTGGCGCTCTCGACAGAGCCGAGGCCCTCGTTGGCCAAGCCGTCAGTGCAAACGACGACCTTAGATCCAGGAGTGTCGGCCGCCATGCCGAGCGCATAGACGACAGCTGCAAGCACAGGGAGGTAAGCATCAACTCCAAATAGAAAAGAGTGAGAGAAGAAGGGCATACTGGGACCGAGAGCGGTGCTGCCAAGGTCACCAATGTTGGCGACAATGTTGAGGAGCTTGTCGGCGCACTTCTCAGCGGGGGCAAAGGAGCCGCGGTACTTCTTGCCCTGGTCATAGGTGCTGTCAATATTGGTCATCGAGCCACCCTGGAGGGTCTGCTTGGCGCTGCCATCGCCATGGACCTCAATCTGCGAGCCAAAGGCGACGAGAGCGGGGCGAGCATTGGGAACCTAAGAAGGGGGAGAAGGGGGTGAGTGACATAAGAAGAGAGAGGGGAGGAGGAGGGGATGGAGGTACCTTGGTCTTCATGGTCTCAATCTGCGAGTAGACCGCAGCCTGGATGCACTGGAGGCGAGAGACTTGGCCACGCTGGACACGACGCTGGATGGGCGCAGGGAAGTTGACGTCACCATTGACGCGCATGGTGGTGCCCATGGAGCCCGAGCAGTCGACGCAGAAGATGACTTTGCCCTGCTCGTTGAAGTTGGTCGAACCCTCCTTCTCGTCAGAGGCAATGGTGGGCGGCTCGATGATAAACTCGGCGACTTCCTTGGAGGGCTTCTGGCCCTCCTCCACGTCCACCTCGTTCTTGGAGTCGCAGAACTCGCAAACCCACACGAAACTGCCGCTCCTCGCGGTGGGAGTGAGCTTGCTGGCATGGTTGAGCAAGGCATTGCAGCTGGTGCACGAGATGCGATCGCCCGTGACGACCTCCTCGGCCTTCTTGGCGAGCTTAGACATGGCCACATGGAGAATGTTGGTGTCGGTCATGGGGCGCTTGATGGCAGTCGCCTTGCGCTCCTCTGAAAAAAAGAGAGTGAGAAGGGCGCAATACAACATGATCGCTCCAGGAAGTACCATCAGTCTTCTTGGGGACAACTGGAGCCGACTGGGCGGCAGCGGGGGCGACCTTGGCAGGAGCAGAGTTGGCGGAGGAGAGCGCAGCGGGCTTGACCGCAACAGGAGGTGCCGAGTAGCTCGCGAGGCGAGCGGCGCTCGAGCCACCAGTGGTCGGCCAGCAGAAGGTGTGGATGATGGCAGGACCTAACATATCAAGTCAGTTACCATCTGAAATAGAAGCTCATCAAAGGGAGAGAAGTGAAACCATACCATACTGATCATACATCTCCTTGCTGACCCACATCTGCGAGAAGGTTCTGAGCGAGGCGAGGATGGAGCCGCCAATCCAGGGCGAGTACTTGCGCTCAGGAGGGCAGATGACCTTGATCTTCATGGTGCTCGGGGCCAGGTTGGTGAGCTCCTTCTGGATGCGATCAGCGATGCCTGAGAGGAGAAGAGAACTCAGAGGCAAGTGGAAGAAAGGTGACAAGAGGGGAATGGTGGAGGTACCAGGGAACATGGAGGAGCCACCAGCGACGACAATGTTGGCGTAGAGGTCCCTGCGCACGTCAATGTCGCACTTCATGATGGAGTTGTAGAGGCACTCATGGAGACCAGCCTGCTCCCATCCAAGGAAACTCGGGCAAAAGAGCGCCTCGGGGCAACGGAAGCGCTCATTGCCGACGGTGATGACCTGACCATCGGGCAACTCGTACGACTTCTCCAAGGAGGAGGAGCTCGCGCAGGTCTGCATCTCGGCATCGAAGTCGAGGGCGACGTAGCAGAGCTTCTCCTTGATGTCGCGGATAATGTCGCGCTCTGCGGTAGTGGTGAAGGAGTAGCCGCGCTCAGTGGTGATCTTCATCAAGTAGTCAGTCAAGTCACGGCCGCCGAGCGAGAGGGTCAAGATGGCGTGGCAGAGGGGGAAGCCCTCCTAAATAGGCAGCAGGTCATTCAACAAGCTCGATCCTCAGCACTGAATATTGAGACGTACATAGAAGGGAACAATCTCCGTGCCACCATCACCAATGTTGACGACAATGCCGGTGGTGCGGCCGGAGGCATAGAGGGCGAGCTGCGAGCCAGTGCAAAGGTAGAGTGCAGGCACGTTGAAGGTCTCGAACATGATCTGAACGAGCTTCTCGCGGTTGGCGAGGGGGTTCATGGCGGCCTCGGTGAGGAGGACAGGGTGCTCCTCAGGGGCGATGCGAAGCTCATTGTAGAAGGTGTGGTGCAAGATCTTCTCCATGTCGTCCCAGTTGGTCACAATGCCGTGCTCGATGGGGTACTTGAGAGTCAAGATGCCACGCTTGGACTGAGCCTCGTCGCCGACATAGCTGTCCTTCTGGCCCATGCCGACCATGACACCAGTGTGGCGAGGGCGCCCAACAACACTAGAGCACATATTCATAAAAAAAGGATCAAGATCGTCGGGTCAGAGGAAGAGTACGTGGGGAAAACACAGCGAGGGGCATCGTCACCAGCGAAACCAGCCTTCATCATGGCGGATGAGTTGTCGACGACGAGCGCCTGAATCTCGTCGCCACCATAGTTCTGGATGAGGATGATAAGAATGCAAAGTCGAAAGGGAGGCGAGCGAAGAAAAAGGCAGTACGGAGTAAGACGAGTAGAAAGGCGGAGGCACGACATCGGGCGCGAACTCAGGGGCAGCCACGTCGGCAACAGGGGCGACGGCACTGGCAGCGGGCGAGAGCTGCTGCTTAGCCTTCTCCTGCAAGAGACGGTCCTCCTCCTCGGCCTTGGCACGGATTTGCTCCGCCTGATCCATGCGACGCTTACGCTTGTCCTCCTCCTCGCGCTGCTTCTGCTTGACGATCTGATCGTACATCTGAGCCTTGCCCTTCTCGAAGCGAGGCTGGAGGCGCAGCGTCGACGAGAAGACACCATTGTGCGAGGTCTGAGAGTCGTTGTGCATGGCGTTGCCGGCACCTAACCAACAAACGGAAATCAAACAGATGCAAAAAAGCACTCGGAGTAAAAGGAACGCTGTACCGCCACGAGATTGTCCAGCAGCTTGGCCCATACGAACGAGCTCGTTCACGAAGCCTTGATCGACAGCCGCTCCACCAGACTTAGCAGCATCAGCCCAGACCTTCATAATGAGGAGCATTATATGGAACAACGCGGGCGGAGAAGAGAGTGCTGAGAGGGCGGGGGTGTATTAAATGAGTTCATGAATGCAAATGGATGTAGGGACGGACCTGGGCCTGCTCCATGGCGCAATGGGCAATGCCATCGATGATCTCATCCTCATAGATCTCCTCAATTTCCTCGGCAGTAGGGGCATAGACGAACTTCGCGGCGAGCTCCATTGATGTGTGTGGGTGGGTGAGAGGGAAGCGAAGGAAAATACGACGAGGTCGAATAAGGGAAAGAGAAACGGTTTTTTAGCTTTAAAGCCTTCTTTGAAAGGGAAGGTTAATTGAATGATGAGTACAGAATGGATTCGTGAGCTCGCAGCGGGCGGAGAGGCAAGCGGAGAAGTTTTGGGGGAAGAGAGCTTTTGGCCAAAGGTAATTGTCTTTGCTCTTTGGCGAACGCCGTGGCGAAACCGTTTCCCTCGTCAGTGCTACATTGCCACATGCGAACGACATGGCTAGGAGCAGCAGAAGGTTCGCAACTACGCAAATATTATTTTGAATTGAGATTTCTGAGATGCGGTGGCTTGGCAGGTAGAGGCTCCCTCTGCCTCGCTCGTCCTTTTCGGGCTGACCCTTTGGCCTTCTTCCTGCGGGTGCTCCTTTGCATCGAAATCATCTTCGTTAATTTCCTTTCGAAATATTTTCGGTATTTGACCAAGGAAAGCGGGGAGGAGTAAGGATACTTTTGAGATCCTCGACGATCTCGAGCTCGTCAACGCGCTCGTCGAGCACTCGAGCACTCTCTCCACTTTTCGACTGTCGTTCTTTATTTGGATGCCTTTTTTATGAATTACTTAATTTATGTCATTACAGACCCGGATAGTTGCGACCTTGCGGATGCAGGAGCAGAGGTGAAAGATCTTGAAGTCGTCGACGAAGTCTTCATGGCTTCGATCGCAACTTGATGACGGAAATGCTGTCAAGATGCTCCCTTGCGCGCTATTGGTGATGACCGCACCGCTTGACTTCATATGACCTGTGCGACCTCGCTTTTGTCTGTCTCGCCATTTTTCCGTGGTAATTTCCTTTCTCTTAACACAGATTGTTCTTTGTGCAGTATATTATATTGCGATTGTGTAGGGCGCGTTCTTTGAATATTGAAGACTGCACGGCGACTGTCCCGTCTACTCGAACAAGCTGGTGTTTTTGTTTCCGGAGATGGGCACGCTACCACTCATGCCCGGATACCACTTTGAGGAGGTTGTGCAATTCCGTCTCGTCGTTGCTCCCTCTTTCATCCTATCATTTCATCGCTTATTGATGGTTTGTTTAGAATACTGACTCTATTCTCTCCTAGATCTGATGTTGCGCCGACATTTCTCTATGTAAGAAGGAGACCGCGTGGCATAACGGAAACTTCAATTCGAGGCTGGAGAAGAAGGCGGCGGGCGGCGAACCCAGGATCAATGGAAACTCTCCGCCACCAACGCGCGCCTCTACCATTGGTTTATTTCATTCAACAAAGTTCTGTGGGTGATATTTCCCTTGATGCTGTTCGCTGTTCGCGTGGTCGGGCCCTGGCCGTCGAGAATGAGTGATTGCTCGGACGGCACCGCTAGATGCGAAATCGACATTGCGGAGATATTTTCGTCGTCCACGATCATGAAGATGATATTTAGCTCACTCTTTTCTAATATTTTGAGTTTCCGTGTCCGTTGAAGCGAAGGCGAAGGGATGAGCGGAGCGTGCGTTCCGCTCGGTAGTTGAAGCTCTCGGTATCCGGGCTTCAGCCAGCATGGGATCCCAAGGCCTCCTGTTGACCTAAATCGCAAAATTGACAGGGCCTGAAAATTGATTTTCGCCATATCCGCTTTTTTTGATATCGATGGCCATTTCGAGGGAGATTAAAAAGTTCCGATGGCGCCAATTGAGCCGACGGATTCGATTTCGTCGGTCGATTTGCCGCGCAGCACTTCGGGGTGTTGCGCCTTGAGACCAGACGCTCGCCACCTCGGCAACAGTTGATCGGGCAGCTCAGCAAATTTCATTGTTGATAATTCTAACAATGGCAACTTGGTGGGGAGTGCGATGAGTTCTTCGAGCAACCCTGAACCGGACACGCCGCGACGACGCACCGCTCCGCCCTCCCTTTGCGCTGATCCAATGCCTCTCCCGTTAAGGTAACTTATCCACTCTCTTTATCTCAAGTAGACGAGGTTTTGTGGCTGTGGGAGGTAATGGAGGCTCTCGAAGCTTCACAGGAGAACAGAATGAAATCGCCTCGCTGCCCCCACTCTTCTCGCCACCGCCGTCTTTCCCGTCCGCGTTCACTCTGATTTTCAAGGAGCTTAAATCTATTTCTATTTGGGTATCTTGAAATTCTGCGCGTCCGGGGCGTTTGGCCATTTTTCGCCTGTCCGAATACTTGTATTCCGATCTCTTCATCGTTGTCCTCCCTTTCCCACTGCTCGCGAGATCTCAATTTTGGCATTGCTCTTCTTGATTCTATTGTATCCGTTTTCGTGGCTATGGAGTCTTCGGGAAGCTTCGCTCCTCAATGTTCATCTCCTCGACTCCTTCGCCCTATATCCGACCCGCTGCTATTGACTTTCCCTCTCTGTCGATGAGCTTCTTTTCCAGGTCCCTTGAATGCCAATGATGCTGAAAGGGGAGATCCAGCTCGCCAAACTTGAGGCGTAAGGCTCGGCAGCCCAACGGCTGCTCCTAGTAGTAGTACTACCCTCGCCCCCTACTTGGTTCACAGACTCCTCGTTTGCTCTGCTGGAGGGCCTCTTTGAGTTTTTTATGCTTACTGGTTCTGTTTAGAGTGCGATGATGTGAGGAAGCCATCTCTTGAATCCTTTGACCCTCGAATCATCAACAAGGCCGAACGCAAGGCCAATCTTGTTGACCCCACGCTCTGGAGCGATTGCTTTGCCATCCAGATCTGTTTTCGACCCGAAGCCCATCAGCCCTCCCTGCTGGGTCGGTTCGAGGAGCTGCATTAGCACACCCTTTGCTTCATCTCCCCGAGTGCTATGAGTACGTTCTCTTTGATTTCATTGGCGCTGTCATTCGACTGTGTCGTTTGGTCTATCATTGTGTTCTTCCCACATCGTGACTGTTGTTAGCTGAGTGGGGGCGTCATTCATACCCATGATGTGTAGCCATCGGAATTCGCTCTCTAATTACGATTGATTGACGACTAGCTCGTTCTACACGGTCTTTCTTCCTCCTTTTCGACCCACTGGCTCACCTCTTCTTCAAGTAGTCGTTCTCTTGACTTCCACGGGTCTGTTGTGGTGGTATTCGAGTTCTCTGTCCCGTATTTTACGATTGCGACTTCTATTTTACGACCTATTTATGACCGTGGTTCGAAGCAGGTTCATTTTCAACTTGCCTCCGTTGGCCTCTTTTCGGGACTTAGCGTTAGTTCATCTTGCTTTCCCTTGGCGTCCTCGTTCTCTGGCATTGCGAATTTCGGAATCTCCATATCAAAATTGTATTAGCCCTCGTAACCGTCGGCCGATCTTTTGACCTTTCATCGAGTTCGATTGTGAGTTGACATCATTCTCCACTCGTTTCCACAGCTTTCTCTTTTGAGATGGCAATGATTTGGCTCTTGACCAAAGCGTGATTATAATGTTATTTTGGGGTCTTTTTAAACTCTTCTGACCCATTTTTGACGGAGAATGTCGATTTTAATCACGATTACGACTTTGTTACGACCTCGTCCGTTATAATCGCCAATGTCGTGCCGCGCCCTTATCCCGTCTTTGGCATTGCGTTGGAGCGTTCCCATCCTGTACAAATGAGCGATTGTTTTTGTTTTCCGATTCTCCGTCTTAACTTATCCCAATTCATTGAAAATTCCGCTATACTGCATTTTTTTCATGGGACGCCACGCGGAGATCCATGTCATTGAGTCCGTTTCTGGCCACCTCGGTCGTCGTTGGAATGTTCCCCTGACTTCCCTGCTCCGATCAAATGGTCTCGATGTCCCAGATTCCTATTACCCATATCCTCTTCTCTTGTTTTATATTCTCAGATATTTATTTGTCCCTTACGATAACGGTGTGGAGGGGAAAGAGTGTAGTCAAGTGCCTTTGTCTGACGTGGTGATAGCCCCCCTTTTATCAAAATATTTTTTTTGTTTTTTTTGGCTGTTTTTTCTTTCATAAATCGTGTTCATTCCCATTTTAGACCGTTGCATATGTGATTATGACGAAATTATGACCAGGTCGTCATAGGCCCAAAAAGACCTCCACTTCCCTCCTTCCGACATGGCTTTTTCTCAAACCCTCCCTCCCCTCGACCTCTAAAAATGCACCGATGTGTTTTTCTTATTTCCTGTGTCACAAAATTACTATTTATCATTTTTGTAGGGGTATTGGAGGTCTTTTTGACCTCGAGAGCATCAGATATATTGAGGAGAGGTTACGTGATGACCACAGTGCTTTGTCCACCAAGGAGTGCTTCTTTGTTGACGAGTCTATCTTTGTCATTTTCGGATTCTCTGTGGAAGGTTCATTATTGGGTATTCGTATTGAGATATGCCATTACACTTTTGGCGTCGTAGAAGCAAAAATGGAGTGTTGGTGGCCAATTGTCGTCTTAGTGTGTGTTGACTCTGACTTCGTCTTGATCTAGGATCAAGGTGGTGTGGATTAGCTCTCCCAATCGCCCTCATCCTCGCCCGTTCTGACACAACGAGTCTCCCTATATGTCATATCTTATTTAAGAGAGTGTTTTTTACCCTCATCTGCATGCTGCATGTGAGAGGCTCGTCAGAGGGCGCGGCGCTTGGATGGTTCTCCCGGCCCGCGACTCGCTGTCTCCCCCTTTTCGCCCTTCTTCTCTTCCACTTGTATAAGACAGGGATCTGTGCCACCTTAGCCAATGCATTATTATGATGAGCGGTGCAATGAAGCCCTCGACATGGCATTGTCGATGTGTCTCGGACCGAGACCTATCCTCGCCGATTTGCGCACAACGTTCATCCTCCGATCTTTCATCTTCTCTTCCTCACTCCAACTTTTATGAAGATCGCTTACTATTATATATTTTGATGCGCACACCTGTTGATGGGCGAGGCGATGATCTCTGCTAAAACGGAGTTGAGGGCTTCTGGCACCCAGAAAAAACACTGTACGATTCGAATCCTAGTGTACGCGTCCTCCGCCCCTCCTCGCCGTTGGACTCGTCCGTGCCTCTTCTGGCTCTCGTCTTCAATAGCCCACGCCTTTTTTGTTCAAGTAAAAAATTATCGTGTGTATGGGAATCGCGCTGACTACTGTAGTGCCCTGCACACCCTGGGCTTCACAAAGCCTGTTGGGCAGCGAATCACAGAAATCAGTAACGGTTATAAATCAGCGAGATTTCGGCTGTTCCTAACTTCTTCTCGCTTTCGGCAGTTTTCGTCCCTCGCGGTGATTTTGAGGAAGCATGTCTCGCAGCTTGTCCAAGATTCGAGCATGCATAGCTGATCGCGCTGCGGCCGGGCTGTCACTCTTCTGTTCTTTCAGTCGATCCAATTTACCACCTCCATCATGGCCAAGCTCTCCCTCCAACTCAAGAAGGACATCCGCGACTCTGAGCGTGAGCCTCTCCCTTCTCTCCTTCATATTCCTCTTCGTCTAGTTGTCCCTTTCTCGTTGCGAGGCAGCGATTCTCGAAAAAAGCAATTAAGCTACCTCAAAAAGAGCCGTTCCATTTCCATATTTCCGTCCTCCTCTTGCCCCTGCCCCCGGAGGCTTTCCGATATTGTTCCAATATGGTCCACAAGGTTGTTTCTGATTTGTGATGGCTAGCTGCCATCAAGGAGGCCGTCGCCAAGATTGGAGCCGCTTTTGGCATCGAGCCGACCCTCGATGTGGACTACGCGACCTTCAATGTCCGCCTTCTTCTTTCCTTCTCCTTCTCCTTATGTATTGTCGCATTGTTTTGGTGATATCTCGGGGCGTGTCCTGTCCTCTTGGTGATTGGGTTTCATGACCGAAAAATCTCCACATTTCTCCCATTCTGCGTCCTCTCACGCCACCCCTCCGTCCAACTCCCCTTTTTTTTTCATGAATGGAAATGAAATATATTAGCATTATTAATACATATTATTAATATAGTTATTGGTTTTGATTGCTAAGATTCACGCGAGGGCTCGCGAACTTGAATCCATCCTCCGGTTGTTTGTTATTTTTGTTTCAATCCCTTTCCTCTTCGCTTTTCGTCCCTCTTTCCCCTCCTTCATCATCATCCTCTGGTTACTGACATGGGTTGGTGGCATAGGAGGTGTGCATCAAGTCGGGGGCGGACTACAAGGACCGCGCCGCCTCGGTGGTGACCTGGATCCTCGAGGGCTTTGCTTACGTCGTCAACACTGACACCTTTGCTCAGAATGCCATCTTTGTCGATGCTGTGAAGCAGAACTGGACCACCAAGACGCTTCGCATCGTCGGCGGCGGCGTCAAGGTCCACCTCGTCTCATCGGAGCCGCTTCTTCTCTTTCTGTCTGATCGTCGTTGCTCGTACTTCTAGACGGATAACTACCATGCCGTTCGCATCGAGGGTGGCGTGATGACGATCCACTGTCAGGAGGATCGTTGCTGCACCAACTGCGGCGACATTGGTAAGGACATGTTCGAGACCCTTACCTTCCCTTCCACCAGCGGCCTCCCCATGAAGCTCGCCATGAGCGTTCGTGACGTGCGAACCTTCCCTCGACGAGCATTCGAAAACGTTGATATCGGAATTCAAGCTTTTGTTATATAGAGCAAGGAGGATTTGCAGAAGCACCTCGCCGCGATTGGCGAGGCCACTGGCGTCACTGGCGTTCACCTCGACTCGGCCATTGACTGGGCCAAGCTCGATGCTGTCCTCATCAGTGTTCGTCCTTCCTTCCCCTTCCCTTATCTTTCTCTCTTTTTATCAATATTCTGTTTTCCTCTGAATGAGTCACTTTTCATTTCATAGGACTACCGCAATCGCGCACCCGAGGTTGTCAATTGGCTCCTTGATGGTGTCCAATACCAGTTCAAGCGCTTCACTGGCGACGAGCTCGTGCGACATCCTCTCTTATCTACTACCTCTCCTTTCCTTTCCTCCCACATTTCGCTAGTACATGGCATAGATATACGCTTAACATATGTTCAGTCATAAGGGGCGATATGTAAATACACACCGTGAGGAACTCACTGCACTTTCTTCTCTATCTCTCTCTCT
>Ga0154020_10007241_pt1 | contig 12964 bp, 13 predicted proteins | sample Klosneuvirus_201_FD_109709 | JGI IMG/M metagenome (GOLD analysis project Ga0154020, IMG submission 109709) | Active sludge microbial communities from wastewater, Klosterneuburg, Austria - Klosneuvirus_20160825_MG | ecosystem: Engineered > WWTP > Aerobic digester > Activated sludge | place... | reverse complement strand
GGTAAAGCTGGCACCAGATTTGAATGATGACGAATTGGAAGACGCGCTGGGCGTGTGTGTGGATACGCGGCTGGATGGCGTGATTTTGACCAACACCACCTTGCGCCGCGATGGCTTGCGCGCCGGGCCAGAGCTGGCGAATCAGAAGGGCGGCCTGAGCGGAGCGCCCCTGCGCGATGTCAGCACAGGCATCATCCGGCGGGCCAGCCGCCTCACCGGGGGACGTTTGCCCATCATTGGCGTGGGCGGCATAGATTCGCCATCTGCCGCGCAAGAAAAGCTAGACGCGGGCGCGGCGCTGGTTCAGGTGTACACCGGGCTGGTGTATGCCGGGCCAATGCTGGCAAAAAACATTGTGGATGGAACCCGCGCCGGGTGATGACACATCTGTCACTCGCTAGAAGTCGGACTGTTAAGGCTTGGGCAATCCACAACCTCGCAGGTTGGCCTGCAAAGCCTCGGTTTTCCAAAACCGCACAGGCCAACCTGCGAGGTTTTCATCTTCCGCAAACCCCAAATAAAACAAAAAGCCCCCGAAGTCTTTCAACCTCGGAGGCTTTTTATTAACTTAATCCCTCAGGACTTTAGAAGTCCCCGCCCATGCCGCCGGGGGGCATCGCCGGGGCCTTTTCCTTCTCAGGAATGTCCGTGATCAACGCCTCGGTGGTCAAAATCATGCTGGCGATGGATGCCGCGTTCTGCAACGCGCCCTTCGTCACCTTGAGCGGGTCAATGATGCCCGCCTTGATCATGTCCACATACTCGCCGCTGATGACATCGTAGCCGATGTACTTCTTCTCGCGGCCCTGGCGGCGCACTTCCTGAATGACAACGCTCCCATCCATGCCCGCGTTGCCAACGATGCGGCGCATTGGCTCCTCCAACGCGCGCTTGAGGATGTTCACGCCCACCTGTTCATCGTCGTGGGCCATCTTCACATTTTCCAGCGAGCGGATGGAGTGCAGCAGCGCGACGCCGCCGCCGGGCACAATGCCTTCCTCAACCGCGGCGCGGGTGGCGCTCAGCGCGTCTTCCACGCGGTGCTTCTTCTCTTTCAGCTCGGTCTCGGTGGCAGCGCCCACGCGAATAACCGCCACGCCGCCGGCCAGCTTGGCCATGCGCTCGTTCAGCTTCTCTTTGTCATAGTCGCTGGTGCTGTTCTCAATCTCTGCTTTGATGGTTTCTACGCGGGCTTTGATGGCCTTGTCGGTGCCAGCGCCATCAATGATGGTGGTGTCATCCTTCGTGCTCACCACGCGGCCAGCGCGGCCCAAGTCGTCAATGGTGGTGGTCTCCAGCTTGCGGCCCAACTCTTCGGTAATCACGGTACCACCGGTCAGGATGGCGATATCCTCCAGCATGGCCTTGCGGCGGTCGCCGAAGCCAGGGGCCTTCACGGCCAACACATTCAACATGCCGCGCAGCTTGTTCAGCACCAGCGTCGCCAGCGCTTCGCCGTCCACATCCTCGGCGATGATGACCAGATCGCGCTTGCCGCGCTGAACCAGTTTCTCCAGCAACGGGATAATGTCTTGCGCCGCGCTGATCTTCTTGTCGTAAATCAGGATGTAGGCATCCTTGATCTCGGACTGCATGGATTCTGGGCTGGTGATGAAGTAGGGCGACAAATAGCCGCGGTCAAACTCCATGCCTTCCACGTACTCGGTCTCAAAGCTAAGCGACTTGCTCTCTTCAACCGTGATCACGCCGTCCTTGCCAACCTTGTCCATCACCTGGGCGATGAGGTTGCCGATCTCGGTGTCTTGCGCGGAGATGGTGGCGACCTGAGCGATCTGGTCGTGATTCTTCACATCCACAGACAAGCCCTTGAGCGCAGCCACAATCGCGTCCACACCAGCGTCAATCCCGCGCTTGATGAGCATCGGGTTCGCGCCAGCGGCCACATTCTTGAGGCCCTCGTGAACGATGACCTGCGCCAGAACGGTGGCCGTTGTCGTGCCATCACCCGCAATGTCGTTGGTCTTGGTCGCGGCTTCCTTGAGCAACTGCGCGCCCATGTTCTCATACGGGTCCTGCAGTTCAATCTCTTTGGCAACCGTCACGCCATCGTGGGTCACGGTTGGGGCGCCATACTTCTTGTCCAGCGCCACGTTGCGGCCCTTGGGGCCAAGTGTGGTGGAAACCGCCGCCGCCACCATGTCCACGCCTTTCTTTAGTTTTGCGCGGGCTTCTTCCTGAAATATCAATTGCTTTGCCATTTTTTTAACCCTTCTTTAAGTTCAAAGCGCAAAATGGCAAGTGCAAAGTTTTGCATTTTCCATTTTGCATCTTGCCCTTGTTAGTCAATCACCGCCAGAATGTCGGCTTCCTTCATAATCAGATACTTCTTGCCGTCCAGCTTAATCTCTGTGCCAGCATATTTGGCATACAGCACCTGATCGCCCACCTTGGTGTCCATCGCAATCGCCTTGCCTTCTTCGTCCTTGCGGCCAGCGCCTGCGGCCACAATGATGCCCTTCTGGGGCTTCTCTTTGGCGGTTTCTGGCAAAACCAGACCGCTGGGCAGCACCTGCTCGTCCTCCACCGACTCGATGACCACGCGGTCACCCAGCGGGCGGATGTTCAACTTTGTTGCATTCTTCGCCATGATTTTTCTCCGTTTTATTTAAGATGTTGGGTAAAATTTGCACTCTCGGTATTAGACTGCTAATAAAGCACCCACAAAATTAGCACTCGTCGCTTCGAGTGCTAATAATGCCTAGAGTTTACTCATCTGGCACGGGCTTGTCAAGAGGTTTTCGGCAATTTCTCAGAAATGAAGGCGTACTGGGCAGACCGCTGGAAAAGCAGCCTGCCCAGTAATCGCCTCTCACCATCTCCCATCGGTATGCACCACCCGCCCGCTGAGCATACGCGCCGCACGGATGGGCGCGTCACCCTCGGCGCCCATCTGTTCCGCGTCATACGAGGCGTTGACCTTGTGCAAATACTCATCCAGCTCATCCTTGAGCTTTTGCAAATGCCCGCGCTCAATTTCCAGAAAGGTCGCCATAGACACAGGCGCGATATCCGAGAGGGCCAGCGCCGCGCCAAAATGCGGCAGACACACACCAGATGACGCCTTAAACGCCTCCAGCAACTCTTTGTCACGCATTTCGCGCACCAGCGTATCCAAATACATCGTCTCGCGCTCGCGCTCGTAATCGCATAAGGCGCAGCCGCGGCGCGGGCGGGCGGCCTCGCGGGCGCGGCGGGCCGTTTGGCGGATGGCGCTCCCGGTCTGCGCCCCCACCGACATCCCCCGCGGCGGCAAAACGGCGTTTAACTCTCGCAAGGCCGCGCCCAGCACATCCGCATGAACCACGGCCACGCCTGTCATGCGGCCAGGCGCGGGCAGCATGGCCCCGTGAAATGAGCAATACCCACGCGCCTCGCGGATCTCGGCCCGTCGCTCCAGCGCGTTTAGCTGTTCGTAGAAAAACACGTCAATGTGTTTTCGCACCGCCAGGTCGGCCATCCGGCAGATGGGGCAGCCCGGCTGGCGCAAGGCTTCCATCAGCTCAAAGTAAGTGTTGGTTTTGCTCATGAACAAAAAGCGCCCGGAGCGCTCCGGGCGCTCATCAAGCAACTAATGCAAATACGGGCGCAAATGATCGCGCGAGATGTAAAACCCGCGCTTCACCAGCTCCTCGGTTTTCTCAAACGCGCGGTCTTCGTGCTCAATGCTCACCACGTAATCGTAGCCAATGGCGTACAGCGCAGCGATGAATCGCCCCCAGTTCACCTGGCCCAGACCCGGCAAACGCGGCACCTGCCAGCCCATCCCCAGCGAGAGAATGCCGCGCTGGTATAGCCCTTCGCGGTTGATCTCCATATCTTTGGCGTGCACATGAAAGATGCGGTCGCGGAAGTCATACACCACGCGCTCGTAGTCAATCATTTGCCAGAACAAATGCGAGGGGTCAAGATTCAGCCCAAAGTTTGCATCGGGGATGATCTCCCACATTTTGCGCCAAATGTAGGGCGTGGTCGCCAGGTTTTGCCCGCCCGGCCACTCATCGTTGCTAAAAATCATCGGGCAGTTTTCGATGGCGATCTTGATGCCGTGATCTGCGGCAAATTTAACAATTGGCGTCCACACCTCGCCAAACATCTGCAGGTTGGCTTCCACCGTTTTGGTTTGGTCGCGCCCAACAAATGTGCCCACGATGGGAACACCAATCATCTGCGCGGCCACGATCACTTTTTTAAGGTGCGCAATCACGGTGGCGCGGTGTTCCGGGTCGGGGTGCATGGGGTTGGGGTAATACCCCAGCGATGAAATCTCCAACCCGGTTTTCTTCATCAACGCATTTATCTTTTTCGCGCCGGGTTTGGTCAGCGCGGCCACATCCACATGCGTAACGCCAGCATAGCGGCGGCTGGCTTTGCTCTGCGGCCAGCAGGCCAGCTCCAACATGTCAAATCCGTTGGATGAGGCCCAGACGGCCAACTGCTCCAGCGAAAGATTGCCCAGCGCGGCGCTCATCAACCCAAGTTTCAAGTTACGTCTCCTTTGTTGTTAGTTGCTCGTGATTAGCGGCTGTTGGCTGGTTCAAGAACGCGCGGCAGACGACTTGCGCCTGAGACCCATCACCAAAACCAGCAACCCGACCAGCATGGTCAGGCCGCCCGTGACAGCCCAAAAACTCTGACCGGTCATAAAACTGCCCAGCAAAACACCAATACCCTGAAACAGCCAAATGCCGCCCATGAGCGTAAGAAGCAACCCAATAAAAATCATCAACATGCGCATAAATACCCTCGATGCGCGTGATTGTAAAACCAAATCGCAAATGGCACACGCGAGACTCATTTTTTGCGCGACAAAATCAGGTTTCTCAGAAAATGCTATACTCACCTATTGTAATGACGAAGCACAGCAGTTTAGTGGCGATGCCCATGCCCGGCGTAAACCAACGCGCGGGCTGAAGTGATTCGTCAAAAACAACACGGATTCAGCCATATCAACCGCCCGCGCAAGCGCCGGGCGGTTTTTTGTTGAGAGAGGAGAGCGAGAACATGGAAAACATTCTGGTTTGTCTGGCATGGCCGTATGCCAACGGAAATTTGCACGTCGGTCACATCGCCGGGGCATATTTGCCCGCGGATATTTTTGCGCGTTACCAGCGGCTGATGGGCAACCGGGTGGTCGTGGTGAGCGGCTCAGACAGCCACGGCACGCCCATCGTCGTCCGGGCCGACCAGGAAGGCGTGACGCCCCGCGAAATTTTTGAGCGATACCACACCGTGTTTGTGGAAATGTGGCAAAAGATCGGCATCAGTTACGATCTTTACACCCACACCGACACCGAAAATCACCGCGTCCTCTCTCAGCAAATGTTTACCCGTTTGTTGAATAACAATTTGTTGTTCAAGCAAACCCAAAAACAGCTGTACTCCGAGTCTCAGCAAAAGTTTTTGCCAGACCGTTTGGTAGAGGGCACCTGCCCGCATTGCGGTTACGAGAAGGCCCGCGGCGACCAGTGCGATAACTGCGGCAAACTTCTGGACGCGCTGCAACTCATCAACCCGCGCAGCCGCACCCACCCCGATGACACGCTGGTGGTGCGCGAGAGCGAACATTACATGTTTGACCTGCCCGCGCTGAGCGAAAAACTACTGGCTTATCTCTCGGATAAAGATGAATACTGGCGCAACACCGTGCTGGATTTCTCGCGCTCATACGCGCGGGCGCTGGAGCCGCGCGCCTTCACCCGCGACCTGATCTGGGGCATACCCATCCCGGTGGAAAACTCGGAAGGCAAGTGCATTTACGTGTGGTGGGAGGCCCTGCACGGCTACCTGACCGCCACAATTGAATGGGCCAAAGTGACCGGCCAGCCCGATGCCTGGAAAGATTTTTGGTTTAACCCGCAGGCCAAAATTTACAACTTCCTGGGCAAAGACAATATTTTGTTTCACACCGTTTTGTGGCCGGCCATTTTGCTGGGGATGGAAACATTTTCGGCGGAGAATCAGGGCGTTCCTCGTAGAGGCGAGGCGGTGCCTCGCCCCTACCCCGAAAACAAAGTTGGCGAAGGCGAAAAACTGCAACTCCCCTACGATGTTCCGGCCAACCAATACCTCAACCTCAAAGGGCAAAAGTTCAGCAAAAGCCAGGGCGTATCGCTCGACCCGGTGGAAATTGCGGGCAAATACGGCGCGGATGCGCTGCGGTATTACATCGCCAGCATTTTGCCAGAAAGCAAAGACGCCGATTGGGACTGGAACGAGTTGATGCTGAAAAACAATGGCGAGCTGCTGGCCAAATGGGGCAACCTCGTCCAGCGCACGCTCTCGCAAATTTGGAAAAACTTTGGCGGCAAAATTCCGCAGCCCGGCCCGCTCACGCCAAACGATGAGGCGCTGATCGCGGCCAGCGAGGATGCCTTCAACACTATTGGCGCGGCGCACACCGCCGTGCGCCAGCGCGAGGCGCTTGCGCTCACAATGGAGCTTGCCACCAAAGCGAATCAATATCTGGACAGCGAAGCGCCGTGGAAGACGATCAAAACCGGCGAGGAAGGCCGCGCCCGCGCCGCCACCCAGCTTTACGTAGCCGCCCGCGTGATTGACTCGCTCACGATTTTGTTCTCGCCGTTCATCCCCGGCGTGTGCGAGGCCGCCCACCGCCAGCTTGGCTACACCCAGCCCATTGCGGGCGAGCAATACACCGAAACCGTGCAAGAGACATCCAATTCGCATTTGGCTTTGCGGTATGACGGCCAGAAAGCCAGCGGCGCATGGCGGCCCAGCCAGCTTTTGCCCGGCCAGCCGCTGGGCGGCGAACCCAAAGGCTTGGTTGCCAAGATTGAGGAAGTGTAAGAAAATTTTGTAGAGACGCAAAAGTGAATCCGTCATTCCCGCGCAAGCGGGAATCCATGCTGCGCCAAAACAAAAACGTGGTGGAATCCGGGTTCCTCGCAATTTATTTTGTGGGCTGGTTATACGATCTTGGCGTATTTCTCCTCACCTCGTTCGTCGAAATTTGTCCTGAGCCTGCCAAAGTATGACAGGCTGATTCTTATCCAAAACTCACGTTAATTAAAAACAATCCGTTACCTGATAAAAGCCAGCGTCTGGTAACCCGCCCGAAAACGCACGACCTCCACGCGAACCTGCTCCGGCGGTTCGCCATCCACCAAAACGCGCCCCACAAAATCTGCAATTTGGCGCATCGCATCGGGGGTCATGCCCTGGCGCGTCACCTCTTGCGTGCCAATGCGGATGGCATTCGCGTCGCCCGCGACTTGTTCTCCGGGCAGGCCAATGCTGGTCATGAGCAAATTGGCGCGTTCCAAAACTTTGCAGGCCGCGTTGCCGCCGCCGTATGTGTTGGCCCGCAACGCCACATGCTGAGATGCGGTGAACCCACCGCGCCCGCTCACGTAATGTACATCCAGCCCGCGCTGGTGCATGGCCTGCGCCAGCGCCTGCGCGTTGGCGATGCACGCGCGGGCATACGCCGGGCCGTGCTCGCGCAAATCCATCAGCGCAATCGCCATCGCGGCGGTTTTGCTCAGGTCAAAATTGGCGGTCAGGCCGGGGTAAGCAATCGCGTCCAGCCGCTCGGCCAGCGCGGGGTCACTGGTGGCGATAAAGCCAGAGGGCGGCCCGCCCAGCGATTTGTAAGTCGAGCTGGTCATCAGGTGGGCGCCCTCGGCCAGCGGTTGCTGAAATTCCCCGCCCGCGATCATGCCGCTCATGTGCGCCGCGTCATACATCACAACCGCGCCAATCTCATCGGCAATCGCCCGCACTTTTGCCACCGAATACGGGAACAAACACATGCTCCCGGCCACAATGATGAGTTTTGGTTTTTCCTGCCGGGCCAGCCGGGCGAGGGCATCCGCGTCCACGTCCATCCGGGCCTCATCAAACGGCACATTTTGCACCCGCAAGCCATACAACCCCGCCGCGCCGTTGGCGTGATGGGTGGGATGCCCCGCGGCGGAGTCTGAGAAAGAGAAGATCAGGTCGCCGGGTTTGCAAACGGCCATAAACGCAAACAAATTGGCGATGGAGCCGCTGGGGGCGCGGTATTCAATAAAATCGGCGTGAAAGAGCTGCCGAAACAACTGCGCCGTGATCAGCTCAATTTGCTCGGCATAGACCATGCCCTTGTTGTATTTGTCGCCGGGGTGGCCCAGGCTTGGCCGGCTGCCGATGGAGGACGCGAGGAGTTTTGCCGCGCGGGGGTTCATCACATTTGTGCCAGCATACAAATTCACGCACTCGTGATCCACAAGCTGCTCGTGCGCGGCCACCAGCCGGTGCACTTCGGCATCCAGCTCGGCCAATGACATCGCGGCGATGCGGCGCGTGTTGGCGGCGATAAAACTTTGGGCGGGTTCGGGGATCCAAGTGTTCATCTTCAAATTCTCAGCGATTCTCCAGCTTTAAGCCATCGGCTTCAAAGAGTTCAAAATCGGCGTGGTTATTGGTTGCCAAAGAACATTTCAACGAAATGGCGGTTCCGGCAATCATCGCATCCACACGCAAGTGCCGGTTGCGTTTGACGGCATTGAACAAACGCGCGCCTTCTTTTGCTTCCACCTCGCCAAAGGGAACAATCTCGCGCAAAAAGGCCCGCATAACTTCAATTTGCGCCGATGTGACCGGGCCGCACAAAAATTCATACCAAACAATGGCGGGGGCAACCATGATTTCTCCAGCCTGCGCCCACGCAATCAACTGGCTGCTTTCTCTTGTGCCCGGCGTCACGCCCAAAATCAGATAATTTGTGTCAAGACAAATCATTCGCCTCTCCACTTTTTGCGGTCTGCGCGAACCTGCGCAAGATAGGCTTGCGCTTTTTCTGGAGACAGCCCCTGCCCTTTCGCATGAAGCGCCTTTAGCAATTCAACTGGGTCTGGCCGGGCGCTGCCATCCTGAGCTTCGGCCTGAGCGACGGCGCGGCGAACCACCTCTGCCTGAGACACATTCCAACGAGCGGCCAGCTTCTTGAGGTTGCTCATCGTGCTTTCGTCAAGCGCAAATGTTGTTCGGTAAGACATGATTGCCATACCATCAAGCATACCATCACTTTTACTCTGCAACCGCTGCCCGCAACGCGGCCCACGCCTTGAACAGCTCGGCCTCCATCTGTTTGAGGATGGCGCTCTCGGTGCGGGCGCCCTCTTTTTCCCAGCGGGCAAAATGGCGCATGGCATCCGCGCGGTAAAACGCGGCCTCGCGGATGCGCTCCTCTGGCATGGCATATAGCTCGGCAAACCACGCGGCAATGGGGTCAACCTGCGGCGCAACCCACGCGGCCAACTCCAGCTGCGCGGCGCGGGCGGGGTCAAATGCCTCGCGGGGGAAGGCGCTTTTGAGCACGCCATAAAAATTTGTCTGGCTGATGGCCGCCTTGCCGGGCGAGGCCGCAAACTGACGGCGGGCGGCCATTAAAAACCAGGCGGCCTGCGCGGCAGAAGCCGGGGGCAGGCCATAGCCGTTCACCGCCAGCTCAAACATGGGGCGAGGCATGGAAAACCACTTGCGGCGCTGAGCCATCACCAAAAGTTGCATTTCTAACTTGGACGCTTTTTGCGGCTCAAAGGTGCGCATTGGGCTGAGTTTGTGAGACATCGGCGGAAATTGTCTCACGCGAGTTTTGGCCTCCTCAAATCAGAACATCTGTGCTAGAATTTTGGCATGGCTGGACCAAAACTGAACTTATTGGATGACGCGGTGGCGGAATACGAGCTGCACTTGATGCGCCGCCCCATCACGGAGAATTCTCGCAAAGCCTTTGCGGGCGATGTGAAAATTTTTGCCCGCGAGATGCAGGCCAGCCAGCCGCTCAAACTCAACAGCATCACCTCAGACCGCATCCGCGATTTTTTGGACACGCTTGAAAGACGTCCCGGCGTGAACAGCCCGAAATCTCTGGAGCGGCGTCTCACCTCGCTAAAAGTTTTTTTTAACTGGCTGCACGAGTCCGGCCAGATCGCCATCAACCCCGCCGACCCCATTGCCTACCGCGCGTTTGAGGATCCGCTGCCAGAATACCTGACCGATGAAACGGTGGATGAGGTGGTGAAGGCCGCGCACATTGTGGCCGCGGGCGAGCATTTGGAATTGCGCCCGCTCACCGCCATCTTGCTGGTGCTGGATACGGGGATGAAAAAAGCGGAATGCCTGAACCTGACCCTGGACGATTTTGGCTGCAAGCCCGGCCAGGATTGCGCCCCGGAGCGCGTACACATCCGCTACGACAAAGTGCATCTCAAGTTTAAGGATCGCGTGCTCGCCATTTCGCCAGAGACCGGCAAGGTGGTGCAAGAACATGTTCAGCGTTACGGCTGCCGCGAGAAATTGATCGAGTGCACCGGGCGCAACCTGGAATACAAGTTCAACCGGCTGATCGCGCCGCTGGTGGGCATTCCATCGCTCACGTTTGAGATGCTGCGCTGGACCGCCGCCCTGCGCGATTACCGCGCCGCGCTGGAGGCGGGCACGATCAAGGACGACCACTTTGAGGTGAAATATGGCCTTTCGCCCCTGGGCTGGACGGAGATGGAGGCCAAGCTAAAGCGCGTGCTAAAAGAAGGGTGAAAAGAAGGATGAAGGGGAAAGAGAGAAGGGTGAAAGTTTTCTCTTCGACTCTTACCAACCGCCAATCATCCGCTCATAGTCATCATGACTGCCAATCCAAATCCAATAAAGCGTATCGCCTTACAAAACACCTAGCACCCTGTATGCTTCATCCACGCGGGCAGAATACAGCGGTGGGCGCGTTGAGCGCACTTGCTTAAATTGCAAAGAGGGGCGGCTTGGGTCATTCAGCCATTGGTGAAAGGCAACACGAGCACGTTTTTGCGTTTTCTCTGGCAGAGCGTTGTATGAGCGCCAAAAAGACGCTTTTGCCCTCGCTTTCATTTTGAGGACGTTAAGACCGGCTTTAAGACTTTGCCCGAATCGTCAATATCGGTCTCATCGCCGTTCATGGCGTCATCCACAAATCGCTGAAGCGCATCATCGGGCGTGGCTGCAAGCAAGACATCCCAGCGGGCATCGGCATCTCTTTTTGCAGTCAGATACTCTGCATAATGCAAAACCTCACGGGCCATGTCTGGCGACATCGCCTTCACAATCTGCGCCACTTTTTTGGCGTATCCGGCAGGTTGTAAAGTCTTTTGCATTTTTTGTCCTTCTCTGGAATTCAAATGCATTGAGAAGGGCTAAATTTCACTCTTCACCCTTCTCTCTTCACTCTTTTTTTATCTTGGCAAATGCATGGGCATGACCACGTGCAAAAACGTGTCATCGCCCACCGGCTTGATGGCGCCCGGCGCTTTGGGGAGCGTGGTCTCAATCGCCACCTGCGGCGCGTCCATCACGCCCAGCACATCCACCAAATACTTCACGTTGAAGCCAATCTCCACTTCGTTGCCGTTCACCATCGCCTCAAGCTCGGTCTGGTTGTCGCCGGTCTCATCGGCGCGGGCGGTCACGGTGATCTTGCCCGGCTCAACGTCCTCGCCCGGCGCAATCTTCAACCGGCTGATGTCGCTGCTCTCGCGGGCAAAAATGCTGGCGCGGCGGCAGGCTCGCAGCATATCGGCGGTGTTCACCACCGTGCGCGTGTCATGCCGCTTGGGGATGATCGCGTCCACTTCCGGGAAGCGCTGGTCAATCAGCTGGGCCACAATGTCCACATTTTCCAAATGGAACAGCACCTGCCCGCGCGAGGGCGTGACCGAGATCGCCACCGGCTGCTCTTGCTCGCCCATCACCCGCGCCACCTCGGCAATGGCCCGCGCCGGGATGAGCGCCACGAGCGGCTCGGCCACCGGCTCCTTCAATGTGGCCGTGGCGCGGCTAAGGCGAAAACCATCCGAGGCGGTCATGGTCAGCACGCTGTCTTCCAGCTTGGTGTGAACACCGGTCAGCATTGGGCGGCTTTCATCGGTGGCGGCGCTAAACACCACGCGGTTAATCGTCTTTTTGAGCGTGTCTGCCGCGATAAATGCCGCGCCATCCGGGTTAAATTTGGGGATGAGCGGGAATTCCTGCGCGTCTATGCCTTTGATGTTGTTATCGGATTTGTTAGACACCACCCGCAATGTTTGCGTGCGCACGTTTAACTCAAGGTCAACCCGGTCGGTGGGCAGCAGCGAGACCAGCTCGGTAAAGGTGCGGGCTGGCACGGTGATGGCGCCCTCTTCTTCCACCTTCGCCCCAATCCAGCAATTGATCCCCAATTCCAGGTTGGTGGCCGAAATCTTGAGCCGCCCGTTATCGGTGGCAAGCAGAACATGGGTGAGCACGGGCAGCGTGGCTGTGCGCGAGGCCACCGCGCGGCTGACAATGTTCAGCCCTTTGGCAAGGTTTTCTTGAAGGCAGGAAACTTTCATAATTATTTTTTAACAGGAGATGGGGGCCGACGACGATATTCTCCGTCATCCGCCTCCCGTCCTCCGTCTTCTAAAAATGTTATTTGTAAAACGGATTAAATTCGCCCGATTTGCCGATTTGTCGCCATGGAAGTTCCAACCCCGGCTCATCCTCATCCGCAAAATAGGCCGTGACCGCCGGGTTAAACACCTGCGTTTGCGCGGGCGCAATCAGACAGTGAATTGTATCGCTAAATTGCAAATTTTCTGCGGCCTTGGCCGCGTCTTGCATGGTCTCGGCGGGAATAAACCCGCAATTTTTGATGAGAGCCGGGTTGTTTGCGCCCACCACGATGACCGAAAGATCGTTCTGGCTCATGGCCTGCGCCAGACGATACGCTCGGCGCTGCCCCATCTGCGCCCCGCGATGGCGCAGCCGCTGAACCACGCTTTGCATATCCTCGGTGTCGGCCAGCGCCGCATAAAAATTCTCGCGGCGCGGGTTTGGCGCGGGCAGGTCTGGCGTAACCGGCAAGATGAGTGAGCCGCCCGCCGCCAGCACCGGTTTGTTCGCGGCGGCAATCTCGGCGGCGATGGCGCTTGCCTCAAACAACGTATTT
>Ga0154020_10007239_pt1 | contig 12967 bp, 10 predicted proteins | sample Klosneuvirus_201_FD_109709 | JGI IMG/M metagenome (GOLD analysis project Ga0154020, IMG submission 109709) | Active sludge microbial communities from wastewater, Klosterneuburg, Austria - Klosneuvirus_20160825_MG | ecosystem: Engineered > WWTP > Aerobic digester > Activated sludge | place... | reverse complement strand
TGTTCTTGTGCGCGACCGACCAGAACGAGCGCGGGACGCCTCCGTCTTCGAAGCGCAGAGCGAAGGGACTCGAGACCCGATCGGGGGAGGCGAGGAACGCGGTCAGCGCGGCCTCGAGCGCGGACCGATCTTCGGTGGGCACCAGCCGCTCAGGATTCTCGAGGGGCAGCCGCAGGCTCGTGCGCTGCTCGAACGCCGCGTTGACCCACCCGAGCTCGAGCCTCGGCCCAGGGCTCGTGGCGACGATCCGCCAGACGTGGACCAGCTCGTCGACCGCGCCCGCCAGCGCGAGGAAGGCCTCGGAGGTCGTACCCACGACGGGCGAATACCACAGCCGAGCCACCGCGGAGGTGGCCGGCAGAGCATTGCGTCCTAGAGGTCCGCGATGCGTCCCCATGGAAGGGGCCTGGTGATACGCAGAGAGGAAGCATCATGGGACAGACCCTCTACCGACGACCGTTGCCCGCCGAGGCCATCGAGTTCTCCTCGCCCGAAGGGCGCAGGATCTTTGCAGAGGCGCTCGCCGCGTCCGAGCTCGACGGGTACTTCCGCCTCGCCGAGCAGTTCCACACCCAGTCCGATCCAGCGTTCTGCGGCCTCGGCTCCCTGGTCGTCGCCCTCAACGCGCTCGGCATCGATCCCGGCCGCCTGTGGAAGGGGCCGTGGCGCTGGTTCGCCGAGGACCTCCTCGACTGCTGCGTCCCGCTGTCCACGGTCCGCGAGCGTGGTCTCGACTTCGACGAGCTCGCCTGCCTCGCGCGCTGCAACGGCGCCGAGGTGGCCCTGTGTCGCGCCGACGGAAGCGACGCTCCTGCGTTCCGCGAGGCCCTGCGAGGGGCCTCCGATGGTGGGAGCGTCGTCGTCGTCGCCTACGATCGAGCGCGCCTCGGGCAGACCGGCAGCGGCCACTTCTCGCCGATCGGCGGCTTCCACAGCCGGCGGGATCTGGCGCTGGTGCTCGACGTGGCTCGGTTCAAGTACCCACCCCACTGGGTGCCGGTCGAGCGCCTGTTCCACGCGATGGAGTCCGTCGATCCCGCGACCGGGCGGGCGAGAGGCTTCATGACCTTGCGCGCGCGCCGGAGCGGCCTCGCGCTGGGCTTCAGCCTGCGCTGCGACGGCGAGAGCTGGGCCGGCCTCGCCGGACGGCTCGGCTCGATCGTCGGTGGGCTCCACGCCCACCCCGACCTCGCGACGCTCGCCCGCGCGGTGGCACCGCTCACGGCCAACGTGGAGCTCCGGATCCCGACCGCACCGACGCACGAGCAGGAGCTCGTCGAGGCGAGGGCCGCGCTGCGTGCGCTGCCCGGGTACGGCGAGATCGAGGCGGCCGTCGGGGCCGACGCCGAGGCGGTGACGGCCTTGCTGCTCGCGATGGTCGAGCGGTTGCCGGCCCGACTCCGATCGAGTCTCGAGCCCGTCGAGGAGCGGAGCGCGGCCCTCGCGAACGAGCTCGCGAACCTGCGCGCCCAGCTCGAGGCGATGGGCGGCGCGGTCTGACACCGCTCTACTGGATCGCTCCCTGGTCGAAGCAGATCTCCAGGTAGTTGCGCATCGACCCCTGTTGCTCGCTCGGCTCGCCGCCGAGGGGGTGGCGAAAGCATCCTCGCGTGCCGTCGTCGTCGGCTCGATCGTGGAAGATCACCGCGACGCGGGTGCTGCCGAGCACGTGTCCACCGCGGGCCAGGACCTTGGCGCCCGCGGGGACCTTCCAGGTCTGACTCGACCCCGTCAACCCGAGGCCGCCGACGCCGAAGAGCTCCCCCACGCTCTCGCGTTCGACCAGGGTGGCGAGGCCGTGGTAGACGGCGCACGACGTGTGGATCGCGAAGCGGGTCACCCCCTTGCGCGTGGCCCCGGCGACGCCAGCGAGGCCCACGTTTTCCTGGATCTCGTCCAGGGGAAAGACCCGGTCCGCCAGGCGGAGCGGCCCGTTCAGTCGATCGTTGGACTCGGGCACGACGAACGGCGTCGCCATCTCGAACGAGGTGGCGTGCGCGTCGCTCGCCAGGCGCACCACGATCGGGAGCCGATCGACCATCACCCGAAAGGCCGTCTCGCCAGGCTTCGCGCTCGCGGTCGTCGGGTGCAACACCACCCCGGCCGCGAGCTCCACCGAAGTGCCGTCCGCGTAGGCGACCTCGACCCGCTTGCGCGTGACCTCGGCGAGGTCTCGCGGGTCGACGAACAGGCGCAGCGCGAAGGGCTCGAGGCCCTGGGCAGGGCGGGTGCACATGTGGCCCTCCGGCGCGTCGGCGAGGGTCTCGACCACCACGGCGCCGTCTTCCTCGCCCTTGCGCTCGAAGAGGGCGTATTCGGCGTCCATGTTCGCGGCCGCGCTGGCCGACTTGGGCGCGAGGTTCGCGCGCATGCCGATCGGGTGCCCGGGCCCGATGCGGAACACACCGGTGGGCGAGAGCACCACGTAGCGACCCTCCTCGGCCGCGACGGTCTTGGTCGCCGGCGTCGGGCTCGGTCGCGGGCTCGGCGAGCCGCACGCGCCGAGCGTCGAGAACAGGAGGACGGCGAGGAGCCTCTGCATGTCGTTCCGCGTCACTCTAGCAACCTCACCACCGCGCGCGGTGCTCCTCGGCCCACCCGAGGAACCCGTCGACCACGATGCGCTCGTCGAAGGCGATCACGTGCCCCGTCCAGCGTCCGAAGCGGAGATCGAGCGCCGTGCGCGCGAGGCCGAGTTCGAGGTTCGTGCGGCGGGTGACCCGCGGCCAGAACTGGAGGTCGACGTGACCGCAGCGATCGCGCACGGTCCACGGCCCCTCTACGGAGCGCAGATCGTAGTCGAGGCGCACGTCGCACCCGAGCTTGTCGAGGCGACCGTCGACGAACACTCCGTTCTCGGTGGCGCCCGTGCCGTCGGTCCAGCGCGCGCCGAGCTGGACGCCGACCCGACGGCCGCGCGAGAGGCCCGCCGCCGTCGCCCAGTTCCAGGTGGTCTCGGTGGGCCAGACGCCGCGACCGTGGTCGAACGCGCCGAAGCCGTCGATCACGATCGTCTCGCCTCCGACGCGGACCTCGCCGTGGGCGGGCCGCGCGACGTGCTTGCTGGTGAGCTGGAACCGCTCGCCTTCTTCGTCGAACGGCACGACGACGTCGAGCGACTCGTCTGCGCCCCCGACGAAGATCTCGGCCTGGATACGGCCCTGCACGCCGCGGCCGTCCGCGGAGAGGTGCACACCACCGTCGCGGCGCACGAGCGAGCCCCGCACGAACGGTAGCCGTCCGCGCGCGTCGCCCTCGCCGCAGCCGTCGCCCAGCGCGAGGCCGAGCCCGAATGGCGAGGCCATGCCCGCGCTCACCACCGTGCGGCGGTGGAGGTCCACCCACGCGAGCTCGACGAGCCCGAGGTAGTCGAGGTCGGCGAGCGTGAGCTGCAGCGCGCCGCGCTCGTCGAGGACGCACGCGTAGTCCCACCGCTTGCGACGGCCCCACGGGCCCGGCAACGGGGCGTCGAGGAGCGGTCGACGGCTGAAGCCACGCGCCGCGGGGTGGAGGCGGCCGTCGTCGGTCGTGAGCCGACCGCGGGCGAGGAGCTCGGGCTCGTGGGTCGGCACGAGCGAACTGCAGCACGTTTCCAGGCGCGGTTCCCGCGGCTAGCGTCGGCGTCGATGCTCCGCCCGCACGAGCCGCCTGCGTTCGAGATCCACCACCCCGGAGCCCGCGGTCGCGTGCTCCTGATCTGCGACCACGCCTCGCGCCGCTTGCCCGAGGCCGTCGGCACGCTCGGGGTCTCGGAGGCCGACCTCGCCACGCACATCGGCTGGGACATCGGCGCCGCCGACGTCGCGCGCCGCCTCTCCGACCACCTCGACGCGACGCTCGTGATGCCCAGCTACTCGCGGCTGGTCGTCGACTGCAACCGCCCGCCGCACGCGCCGAGCGCCATGCCGGTGGTGAGCGGCGGGGTGCCCATCCCCGGCAACGAGGGGCTCGACGACGCGGCGCGCGCGCAGCGGATCGCGGCGATCCATCGGCCGTACCACGACGCGATCGCGGCGCTGCTCGACGCGCGGGCGAGCGAGGGGCGCCCGACGGTCCTGCTCTCGATCCACAGCTTCACCCCGGCGCCGCTGCACGGCACGCCGCGCCCGTGGCCCATCTCGCTGCTCTACGGGCGCGACGCGCGCCTCGCGCACCGCTTCCGCGACGCGCTCCGGGCGAGCGACCCGAGCCTACTGGTGGGCGACAACGAGCCGTACTGGGTGAGCGACGAGAGCGACTACGCGATCCCCGTGCACGGGGTCCGGCGAGGGATCTTGCACACGGCGTTCGAGCTCCGCCAGGACGGCGTCGACACGCGCGCGGGGGCGCACGCCTGGGCCGATCGGATCGCGGAGGTCTGGGAGCAGATCGCCCCGACCCTCTGACTACGGGGCGGCCTGCGGTGCCTTTCCGCCCGGCACGTTGGTGTCCTTGATCGACACCACGAAGGCGACCAGCGTGCGGATCTGGTGCGGCGTGAGCATCGTCCCCCACGCCACCATGCCCTTGTCGGGCCAGCCCTTCAGGATCGTCGTCTCGATCTGCTCGGGGGAGCCGCCGTGGAGCCACGCCGAGTCCGTGAGGTTCGGGCCGATCAGACCACTGCCATCGGCCTTGTGGCAGGGGCTGCAGTTGTTGCCGAACAGCGCGCGACCCGCGGCGATCATCGCCGGATCGGTGAGCCACGCGTCCGGCCCGGCCGGCGCGCTCGACGCGACGCTCGATCCGCTCACCGAGGTCGAGGGCACGGGGGTGGGGGAGGTCGGTGGGTTCGCCGAGGGACGGGGCGAGCACGCGGCGACGAGGGCGCACAGCGACAGGGACCAGCGCATCCGACGAGCCTCCTCGGTCCGGGCGCTGCTGTCGAGATCAGACCGCGGTCACGGAGCCTTCCTTCGACGAGACTTCGGTTGGAACTGGCGACCACCCGCCTGCTCCTCACCGATTGCGAGCGCCTCTTCCGCGGTCAGCGTGGGACCACCGAGGCGCTCGATCAGAGCGCGCCGCGCTTCCTGTTGTCTGGCCCAGCGGGCGGCCTCGACGAGGGTGTCTCGCTGCCGCATGACCCGAGGGTAGTTCTAGGGAGCGGGCTCGGCAACCTAGCCGCGCCCGTGGCGTCGCGCGAGCTCCGCCGCCGTGCCGAGCCGGTGGGCGACGGCGCCGTCCCTGCGCATCGCGTCCAGCGTCATCGGCAGGCGCCAGGTCCAGTTGTCGCTCGAGGTGACGCCCGGCACGTTGACCCGGTCCTTCCACCCGAGCACGTCCTGCAAGGGCAGGAGCGCGAGCTCGGAGCCGGCGCCGTAGAGCGCGTCGAGCAGGGCGTCGTGCACGCGCGGCGCGAGCTTGTCGACCTCGTACTCCTGGGCCACCGCGCGCAGCGCCGGCACGCGCTCGAGGAACTGCCGCCGCTCGCCGTAGCGCAACGACTCCCACCAGGTGGCCATCGTGATCGTGTCGTGCGTGCCGCTGGTCGCGAGCGAGAGGTAGGGCCATCTGCCGGGCTCCTCCTGCTCCCACATCAGCACCTTGTACCCGGGCAGCCCGAGCTTCTTCATCGAGGCGCCGACGAAGCCGGGGATGGTCCCGAGGTCCTCCGCGATGACCTGGCCCTTGGTCGAAGCCACGAGCGCCGAGAGCACCTTCTCGCCGCGCGCGATCCACGCGGGCTCGCCGCCCTCGGGCACGAAGCGACCGACGCGGTCCTCCTTGGTGCGCACGTACTGGCGGTAGTAGCCGACCAGGTGATCCACGCGGAAGCGGTCGAACATGCGGCCCATGTGCGCGCCACGCGCGCGCAGCCACGCGAGGTCGCCGCCGTCCATCGCGTCCCAGTCGTAGGCGGGCAGGCCCCAGTCCTGACCCTCGGGCACCCACGCGTCGCCGGGCACGCCGAGGCTGAAGTCGCGGCGGAACTCGCCCTTGTGCTGCCAGACGTCGGCGCTGTCGACGCCCACGATGAACGGCAGGTCGCCCATGAGCTCGACGCCCATCGCGTTGCACTCGCGGCGGGTCGCGTCCCACTGCTCGTGGGCGATCCATTGCACGTAGGTGTGGTAGAGCGCCTCGCGACCGAGCTCGCGGCCGGCCACCTCGAGGGCGTGCGGGTCGCGCTCGCGCACCCCCGCCGGCCACGCGAGCCACCAGGCCTCGCCGTAGCGGCCCTTCTGCGCGCGGTAGAGCGCGTAGTCGCGCACCCACGCCGACTCGGTCTCGGCGAACGCGCGCAGCGCCGCGGCGCGCTCCGTGCGCGCCTCCCAGTGCTCGACGAAGAAGCGGTCGAAGGCGGCGCGCAGCAGGCGACGCTTGACCGCGCGGACCGCCGCGTAGTCCACGCGGGCCGCGTCGCGGAGCCGCGTGAAGGTGGCCTCGGCGTCGGGGCCGAGCAGCGGGCCGCGCTCCTCCTCGCGCAGGTCCTCGAGGCGATCGACGGCGACGTAGACCGGGTCGATCGCGAACGTGGTGCACGCCGAGTAGGGGCTGCTCTCGCCGTCGGGCAGCTCGCCGAGGGGCAGGAGCTGCACGAGGCCCTGGCCGGCCTCCTTGGCGAGGCGAGCGAACTCGGGCAGGTCGGCGATGTCGCCGATGCCCAGGCTCCGCCCGGTGCGGAGCGAGAACAGCGGCACGAGGATTCCGGCGGTCTTGCGCATCGCGGCGCATCCTAGCGGAAGCGGCCCCCGCTAGAAGGTCCCCTCGAGGCCGAGGCTCGGGATCGTCACCGGGCCGATCTCCTCCACCTGACACTGGGGCTCGAGCGAGGCGTCGACGATGCGGCACTTGGTGTAGTCGGTGGCCTCCTTCGCCATCAGGCTGTTGAACCACTCGACGACGAACGCCAGCGAGTTCGTGTCGCTGTAGACCCAGCGCTTCTCGAGGCGCACGTCGAGGCGGGCGAACGCGGGCAAGCGGCGCCGGAGCTTGCCGTTGAGGAGGAGGTTCGGATCGAAGCCCGCGGGGAGCTCCGGGCCGCTCGTCGCCTTCACGGCGATGTCGCCGTCCAGCTGGTTCGAGAGGCCCGTCAGGCGCAGGGTCACCGGGCGGCCGCTCGTGTACGAGAAGCGACCGCCGAACCGCCACCCGCGCCCGAGGTCGTAGCCGAGCACCGCCGAGAAGGCGTGGGTGCGGTCGAAGTCCGAAGGGAACGCCTCGCCGCGGATCATGCGCTCGGAGCGCGACAGCGTGTACGAGAGCCACCCGCCGAGCTTCTGGGTGAGGTCGCGCTTGAGGAACAGCTCGAGGCCGTAGGCGCGGCCACGCACGCGGTCGTCGAGGCGACAGTCCTTGTTCTGTTCGTCGAGCGAGATGCAGACCGAGCTGATGTCGTTCATGTTCAGGAAGCCCGTGTAGAACACGGTGGTCCTGAGCGAGACCTTCTCGGGCAGCTCGAACGCGAGGCCTTCGGCGAACTGGTAGGCCTTCTGCAGTCCGTCGCGCAGCGTGGCGAGATCGAAGCCGGGCACCGGGACCACGAACGTCGGCGCCTGGTGCGCGACCCCGAGGGTGGTGATCCACGTGGCGCGCTTGTGGAGGCGCACGCGCGCGGCGAGGCGCGGCTCGACGGCGACGATCCACGTGCCGCCCTGGCCGTAGACGTCGGCGCGCACGCCGCCCACGAGCTCGACGCGGGGGTGAGGCTTCACGATGAGATCGGCGCGGACCCCGCCCCGCGTGTCCCAGCGCGTCGGGAAGAACTCGGCCTGCTCCCGCGAGTCGCTGCCCTTGCTCGTCGCGACGAGCGAGTACCGCTGCAGCACGAAATCGGCGCCGGCGCGCAGCAGCACCTCGGGCGAGAGGCGCTGCTCGACCTCCTCGCGGAGGCCGACGCCGAACATGCGCGTCGCGAGGCGGTCGTCCTTGGTGTCGCCGCCACCACCGGTCTGGTCGAACATCAGCGTGAGCGCGAGCCGCGAGCGCCCCCCGGCCAGCAGCTGGCGGTCCCACCGCAGGTCGGCGCGGTGGAACTGCACGTCGAAGAGGTCGACGTCCTTCTTCTTGTCGGTGAGCTTGTCGTACGCGCCGAACACGAACGCCGAGACGACGTCGCGATCGCTCACGCGGTAGCTCCCGCGGAGCTGGTAGTCCCAGTACTGGAGGCCGACCTCCGACGAGAGCAGCGAGAGCAGGAGGCCCGGATACCCGTACCGCCCCGCGACGAGCACGGTGCCCTTGCCCTCGGCGACCGGGCTCTCGAGGAGCGCGCTCGCGTCGAACAGGCGGACGTTCCACTCGCCGCGCAGGCGCGTGGCCGGCGGCTTGGTCTCGCCCGCGATGATCGCGCCCGAGAAGCGGCCGTAGCGCGCCGGGTAGGCAGAGGGGAAGAAGTCGACGCGATCGATGAGGCCCGGCGCGATCACGCTCGGCCCGGCGCCGAGGTGGAACAGCATCGGCACGGGGACGCCGTCGACGAGGTAGCCCGAGTTGCCCGGGGGCGCGCCGCGCACGTAGAAGAACGGCACCCCGCTGAAGATCGGCGTCACGCCGGGCAGGGCCTCGACGGCCCGGAACGGGTCGCCGAACGCGCCGGGCAGCTGGCGGATCTCGCCGCCTCCCATCGTGACCGTGCCGACCTCCTTGCGGTCTCCCTCGACGGTGAGGTCGACGACGTCGGGCTTCTTCGGCGGGGGCGGCTTGGGCTTCGGCTTCTCGTCGGGCTTCGGGGGTGGCTCGTCGGGCGTCGGCGGAGGCGGCTCGACCTTGGGTGGCGTGAAGACGATCTTCGCGCGGATGGTTGCGCGGATCGGGAGGCCGTCCCTGGTCGCGGGCTCGAAGCGCCACGCCTTCGCGTTCTCGATCGCAGCCGCGGCGAACGGCTCGTCGCCGTCGATGACGGTCACGTCGGAGACCGTGCCGTCCTTCTCCACGATCACCTGCACGACGACGGTGGCCTCGCCCTCGGCGCCGGCGGGGTAGGGCACGAGGGGCGCGTCGATCTGCTTCGGCGGGACGAGCACGCTCGCCGGCTTCGGCGGCGGATCGGCCATGGCGCGCGACCCCACCGCGGTGGCGCAGGTCGCCACCAGGACAGCGACGACCGCGCGCCTCACGCCCGCAGAGTGCCACGAACTCGCGGCACGGGTGCAGGCAAAGCCCGCGTCAGGAGACCGTGACCTTGAAGGCGAGGGTGCCCATGTAGACCTTCTTGCCCACCACGGTGGCCCGGATCACGACGTCGATGGTGCCGGCCGCGAGGCCCGTGCAGACGCCCTTGTATCCGCTCGTCAGGTAGGCATCGAGGCCGAGGGTGGCGAGATCGACCTTGCCGTCCTTGGGGAGTACCTTGAAATCACCACCGGTGGCGTCGGCCAGGTTCTTGAGGTTGTAGAGCGGCGCCTTGCCCGTGTCCTTGCCGACGACGTGCGCCACGGCGCGGCCCGAGAGCTCGCTCACGAGGTCTTCACCCGAGGGAGGAAACCAGCTCGGACCGAGCTTGCTCGCGCCCGGCGAGCCCTTCTGGTGCGCCGGGTTGTCGCCCACCACGACGAAGACGTGCGCGGCACCCGGGCGATAGGCGACCTGGCGATCGGCGTACTGCAGCGCGCCGAGGGTGTTCTCGGCCGCGTCGCCGCCGCCGGCCCCGAGGGCGCCGCTCACCTTGAGCTCGCCGAGGAACTTCTCGAACATGCCCAGATCCGAGAGCCCGACATAGGGGCGCGCGACGTTGTCGAACGAGGGCGGGTCGAAGTCTCCCTTGCCGACGAAGAACTTGCCGGGCTTGCCGCGCGTCGCGAAGGCGTCGCCGTAGGTGTACATCGAGAAGCGCGCGTCGACGCCGCCCGCCGAGACCTTCTGCGCGAACGCCTTGATCGAGTCGGAGATGCCGTGCACGGTGCCGGACATCGAGCCGGTCGTGTCGTTGACGAACACGAGGTCGACGGGCGCGGGCTTGCTCGACGAGACGCCGCCGATGCTGCACGAGAGCGCGAGCGAGCCGCTCAGCTGCGCGGTGATGGAGACGTTCGCGAACAGGGGGTTCACCGGGATGCCCTGCAGATCGGGGTGCTTGATGGCGGCCATCGAGATGGACAGCGCGCCCGAGACGTCGACGCCGAGGCCGGCCGACAGCCGCAGGTCCCCCTCGGGCTTGGCCGAGGTGATCTTGGCGACCTTGCCCGACGAGGGGGAGGGCACGCCCGGCAGCGGCATGCCGGGGATGGCGGTGGGGATGGGCGGCAACCCCGGCGGCAACACCACCTGCGCGGTGGCGGGCGTGGACAGCACCGCGAAACCAGCCACCGTGAGAACTGCCCCGAGAGAACGACCGCGCATGCCAGACCTCCGATCCAGGGACGGGGGTCGGCCCCGACCATTCAAACGTACCGTAGTTGGTAACGAATCGGCGCTCGTTCCGACGGGGGTTGCCAGCGAAAAGCAGAGCGCGCTAGGTGGTGACGGTGGTCGATCGGTATGCGCCGCCAGAGCACGCCTCGACGCCTCCCGCGCCCGCGGGGACCGCTTCGTGGAACGTCACGCGGCCACTTCCCTCGCTGTGCCTCAAGTGCGGCAGCGAGGAGGCCGTGACCCTCCGCCACGTCCGGCTGGGCATCGGGGCCAAGAGCACCTCGCTCGGCGCGCTCGGCGGCGTGTTCGGCGCGATGATCGCGCAGCAGCTCCGCGGCAACGGCATGTTGCTGGTGCCGATCGTGCTCGTCGCGGTCGTGGCGATCGGCGGGATCGCGTTCTTCGTCCACCGACGCACCGTGCACGTGGAGCTCGATCTGCCGCTGTGCGAGCGGCACGACGCGGAGTGGGACGAGGGCGCAGCGCTCGGCCGCCGTCTCGGGTCCGGCCTCGTGCTCGCGGCCCTCGTCGTCGGCGCGGGCTGGCTGTTCGACGTGGCGTTCCTCCTCGGCGTGGGGATCGTCGGCTTCGTGGGAGTGTTCGTGGCGGCGCTCGTGCTGCGGCCGGCGCGTCGCTACGTGGCGGCCGCCGGGCTCGTCGGCGAGATCGTGCACCTCACCGGGGTCGGACCCGAGGCCGCCGAGGCGCTCGCGAAGGCGGCGCGCAAGAAGCCCAAGAAGTCCCGCGCGACGTCCGAGCCAGACGCGCTATAGGACGCCCGTGCGTCTCGATCACGACCTCGTCGTCGTCGGCGGCGGCCCGGCCGGCCTCTCCACGGCGCTGTTCGCGGCGCACGCCGACCCGCAGATCGTCGCGCGCATGCTGGTGCTCGAGAAGGAGCCGTACCCGCGCGAGAAGCCGTGCGCGGGGGGCCTCGCGGGGCGCGCCGATCGCGCGCTCGCCGGCATCGGCGTCGAGGTCGACGTCCCGAGCGAGTGGGCCACCGGCATGAGCGTCTCGCTGCCCGAGGGCTCGTTCTTCCGCCGCGAGCCGCGCGGGCGCCGCATCGGTCGCGTCGTGCGCCGCGTGGAGTTCGACCACCGCCTGGCCGAGCGCGCCCGGGCCCGCGGCATCGCCGTGCGCGACGGCGTCAAGGTGCTCCGCGTCGCGCGCGACCCCGACGGCGTCACGGTGGAGACGTCGGCCGGCACGCTGCGCACCCGCGCGCTGGTCGGCGCCGACGGCGTGGGGAGCCTGGTGCGCAAGGAGCTCGCGCCCGGCGTCGCCACCTGGCGCGCGCAGGTGCTCGAGGTCGACACCGAGCCGGTGGCCCAGGACCTGCCGCGCGACCTCTGGCACTTCCACGTCGTAGCCCCCGACTTCGTCGGGTACCTCTGGGATTTTCCGACCATCGTCGATGGTCGGCCGATGGTGTGCCGCGGCGTCTACCACCTGCGCCTGCCAGGGGAGGGCGCGAGCACCGAGGACATCGGCGCGCGCCTCGCAGCGAGGCTCGCCGAGCTCGGCCTCGACCTCTCGGCGTGCAAGAAGAAGCGGTACGCCGAGCGTGGCTTCTCGCCCTCCGAGCCGGTCGCCGGCGCGCGCGTGCTGCTGGTCGGCGAGGCCGCGGGCGTCGACCCGATCACCGGCGAGGGCATCGCGCAGGCCATCCTCCACGGCGCGCTCGCCGGGCCCTACCTGGTCGACCGGCTGCGCACGGGCGATCTGTCGTTCGGCGATTTTCCTGGGCGATTCGCGCGCGCGGGCGTGGGCGTCGATCACCGCGTGCGCCACGAGCTGGCCCACCGCTTCTTCGGTCCGAGCCGCGTCGACTACGAGCGCGCGCTGATCGCGGTGCCCGATTTCATCACCCTCGGCGTGCAGTACTTCGGCGGCCTCCCGCTCGACAAGCCCCTCGCCGCGCGGGTCGGCCTGCAGATGGCCGCCCGCGCGTTCGTGCCGCGTCGGCCCCGCTAGCTCGAGAGCTCGGTCGCGCGCACGCTCATGGACAGGGACGCGCGCCCGTTGTCCTCGGTGATGGTGCGCACGTGCGACGGGTCGGCGACGAAGGCGAGCTGGTCGGTCAGCAGCGCGCGCACGAGGTCGCCGTAGACGGTCATCTTGGTCGTCGGCGGCGAGGTGAGGGTGATGCGCTGGTAGGCCTCGTAGCCCTTGTGCCGCGCGTGCAGCGCCCGCTCGTTCGGCGGGTAGAGCGCCTCGACGTCGATCCGCGCCCCCTCGAAGATCGCGGCGAGCGCGCGCGTGCCCTCCTCGTCGAGCGCCGTCCGCACGATGGCCTGGGTGGGGATCCACTCGTGCAGCGTCACGTCTCCGCGCTCGAACAGGAGGCGCAGCTCCTGGCGGTCCATCCGGTTGGCCTGGGTGAACCCGTGGTAGAAATTCACTGGCGCCGCGCCGAACCGCGCGGTGCAGAACACCTGCTCCTCGATCCCCGAGCCCGGTCGGAGCACGCGACCCGCCGACTCGACCCGGCCCTCGCCGAGCCAGCCCGCGAACATGTCGAAGAAGTGCACGCCGTGCTCGATGAAGATGCCGCCGCTCTTGTCGCGATCCCAGAACCAGTGGTCGGGGCCGAGGCCCTCGTCGCACGCGTAGTTCTCGAAGGTGCCGTGCAGCACCTCGCCGAGCACCTTGGAGTCGACGAGCGCCTTGATCCGCGCGTAGAGCGGGT
>Ga0154020_10007238_pt1 | contig 12968 bp, 9 predicted proteins | sample Klosneuvirus_201_FD_109709 | JGI IMG/M metagenome (GOLD analysis project Ga0154020, IMG submission 109709) | Active sludge microbial communities from wastewater, Klosterneuburg, Austria - Klosneuvirus_20160825_MG | ecosystem: Engineered > WWTP > Aerobic digester > Activated sludge | place... | reverse complement strand
GAGATCAGCCAAATTTGAAAATCGATGGTCAAACAAAAAATAACATTCTGCTGGAGAATATACCTGTCGGAACTTTAGCATCATTCAAAGTTGATTTATGCAATGATTCAAATGAACCACGCAATTATGCAATAAGTCTGGGAGGAATGAACCCAGGTGGGGCAACTGTTAAAATAGGCGGAATCAATATAGGTCAGAGTTCATATAACCAATCAGTGCCTGCAAAGAGTTGTCTCGAAGATTATGTGGTCACAGTAGAGATGAATCCTAGTGTATTCAAATACCCGAACCTGGAAATTAATATGGGTCCTGAATGCGATGGGGCTATCAGTTCCAGTATTTTCGCTTCAGTCTATTTTGGTACTACTTCAGTCAATGAAGAAAATAGCCCTGTTAAACAATTAAGTGTTTTTCCAAATCCAACATCAGGAGAATTAAATGTTGCTTTCATGTTGAAACAATCTGCAGATATTCATTTTGAATTAATTGATATGTTAGGCAATCGAACCATATTAGCAGTAGATGAAAATTATGCAGCGGGTGAAAGACGCAAGACATTCAATGTGGCTGCATTACCTTCTGGTATCTATCAACTGGCCATCCAAACGGATCAAACTGTCATCAGTAGAAAAGTGATCGTTCAGCATTGATCAGCGGATCAAAAGTGAGCATTAAAAAACAATACAGGAATAATTGATTTAACCCAGATCATGCATTAGTTTTCGTGATGAGAACAAAAAGATCAAAAAAGACGGGTGCTCACGGAATATTTTTCCCGCAATCATAGTCACCACTATGGTGAGGACAAAAATATGAGTAAGTGCCCGTATTTGAAGATATTTTAGTTCGTAAAAGAAAATCTAATGCATGATCTGGGTTTAATGATCATAAACTAAGCACCTTTTCGGGGAGACCCGTGAAGGTGCTTTTTTTATTAAATAAGTTACATGAACTTTTCCTAGGTGTTTTTTGCATTTAGAAACAAAAAAAATGGTATTTTCACACTCTGACATTATGTGTAACTTTATGAGACAATTGCTAACAATATTAATCGGACTCTTTTGGACAGTTTCTTCTTATTCTGACTGTCGAGGAGAAAGGTTAAATGTTTTTCCTGCGGGACAAACAACTAAACAAAACTCAATACTTGTTCTTGACGGTACTTTTGGACAGGAGAAAGAATTAAATTTAATAAACCAATAGACTAACATAAAATGAATCAAAAATAAAAGATATCCTAAACGAAGTTCAAGCAAACCAGTTAAAATCCTTAGTTTTATACAGGGCGGTGAAAACTGAATTTCTGTCTGAAATTTTGACCTTTCACTAACGCGGTGCCTGATATACAAACCTGGGCAAGTAACAATTCGCAACCTAAAATACAATAATGCTTATGAAATTCAGATTATTTACCATCTGCCTGCTGCTAGTCAGCTTCAATTCAAACACCTTTTCCCAAATCAATTGGCAACACACCAACGGCCCTGAAGGCGGAGTAATCTTGACCATTTACGATGATGAAGAATACGCCTTTGTTGCCGATGAAAATCATTTTTTCAGAACCCGCGATGGGTTAAGCTGGGAACAATTGCCCCATGGAAACATTTGGCCGCTGGCAACTTCTCCCACCAAACTGGCTGGCGGGCAAGGATACGGGTATAATTATGGCCCAGGTTCGGAAATCAAGTTTGTCGTAAGTTATGATCACGGCAGCAGCTGGATTGAAGGAGCCATGCCCCCCAGCACCCATACCTCTTTTTCCAGCATCGCGGTTTGCTCGCATGGCGTTTACGTGCCCGATGGTTACAGCGGCAACATATTCAGAACACAGGACGATGGACTCACATGGGACTCAATACCTGCTCCCGGTTTGTATTGTTACGATGCATGGGCCTTTGAAGATAGATTGTATGTCGAATGGCATTCCAAGTTCTGGCGGCTGTCTTTGAACGGAACCGATTGGGAATTGGTGTCGCCTGCATTTGGCAATGGCGATTACCCTTTTACCATGTTCGCTTCTGATTCCCTCTTGTTTTTTGCTAGCGAAAACAACCTTTGGTGTACCAGTAATTCCGGAGGCACTTGGACCAAAACGCCAATACAGTATCACAACAGCTCGGACAAATTTTGCAAAATCGGAGACCGGGTGTATAAAAGCGGCGGGCAAACAGGCATTATGTACACGGATGATTTTGGACATAGTTGGCATGAATTGCCCATCCCCAATGGTTATTACTCCTTTGACCTGGCGACAGCAGGAGGACAATTGTTGTGCGGCACTTACAATCAGGGAGTGTTGCGGTATGATGCCCCCAACCAAAAGCTTATTCCGTCTAATAAAGGGCTTACTTCAGCCGCAGTGTATAACCTGGATTCCGGCAACGGGCAATTGTGGGCTGCTTGTGGCACCGGCGTGTTCGCCTACGATCTGGCTCAGGAAACCTGGGTTGACAAAGCACCTTTACCGATGCCTGGTAATTATTTCAATAACGTAGCAGTCAGTCCAGCTGGAAAAATAATGGCCAGCGAAATATACGAATACCGTATTTACCTGTCTTTAAATGACGGCGCTTCCTGGGATACCATTTTACCCTCCGATCCGACAAATGGGACGATTATCCATGTTGATAAATTATTTTGGATAGGTGAAAATATATTGATCAAGTCTGAATGGGATGAGGATGCCTTGTCTACCGACCTTGGCAAAACCTGGAAATTTGGTAATTTTCCCGATGGTATTGTCTTTTTCGCCGGTCGGTATTATGGGCTTACCTGGCGCGGCGAGCTCGTTTCAAGCGACAACTTTGGCCAAAGCTGGCAACCGGAGATTGGCCCTAAAGTTTCTTACCCAAGGTCGCTTTATGCCACCGATGATAAACTATTTGTACTGAGTGACGACGGCGCATATAGAACCCAAATCCACAGCACCTCCAATGTAGTCAACTGGACCTATTCCAGTGAAGGGCTCCCACAGATGGATATTAATGTTCCTACTGACAATGACTATGGTGGTAAGATTTGGCACAAAGGCGACAAATACTATTTGTATCAACCCTCCATAGGTTTTTTCACCTCCCTCGATACCTGTAAAACCTGGCTCCCGGTAGAACGATATACCTATGGTGTCATGCATGCGGCAGACACCACCTTTTTTCGCGGCAGTTTTGGCGGCGGAGTTTCCAAAACGGGTTTGCCGCAAAACTATGGAGCAAGCTCTACGGGCCATGTGTACAAAGACGACAACAACAACGGCATTTGGGAACCCAATGAAGCCGCATTGCCCAACCTACAGGTGGGCATCAAAGAACCTGGCGCTTGGTATCCATATTGGTTTGTCTACACTGCATCAGACGGCAGGTATTCGATTGGCAGTACGGCCGGCAGCATCGATACAATTCGGTTGCGAGTTCCGTCAGCCTATGTAGAAAACATCAATCCACCGCAACACGTGGTAAGCAATTCGGGCAATGACCGCAATTTTGGCGTTCATTTCACAGCAGACATCACCGATGTTTCCATTACCGGCTATTTTGCAGGACGGCCGAGGCCTGGGTTTCCACTTGGCGCTTATATAATCTACAATAATGAAGGAACCATAACTGCCGGCGGCGCAATCTCTGTCAAACTCGACCCGAAATTCAAGTTCATCAGTTCCGACCCGCCTCCTTCCGCTATCATTGGAAGCGATAGCCTGATTTGGGATATCAGCTCCATCTCCCTTTGGAGCCAGGAGTCGATTCATATCAACGGAAAGGTGGATTCGACCGCAGTTATTGGCAGTCTCTTTAAAATGAGCGGGCACATCGAGCCAAATTTGTCCGATTTTATGTCTGTTAATAACCATTTCATGCGCTCGGACACCGTGGTTGGCTCCTATGATCCGAATGAAAAACGAGTTGAACCAGCTAGTGGACTTACCTCATCCGAAATCGCTGCAGGAAAAGAGCTGGTATACACAGTTCAGTTTCAAAACACGGGCAATTTCCAGGCCGACCGTGTCCGTATCACGGATCAGCTGGATACGGCTTTTGATGCCAGTACGCTTCGCTTGGTGGCATCTAGCCACGCGATCTCCACATTTCGCCTGCTCCCCGGTAATTTACTGGAAGTCATCTTCGAACCTATCGCATTACCGGATAGCAACAGCAACGAATCGGCTAGCCACGGTTTTGTTTCCTTTGGTATCCAACGCAATAAAGCATTCAATGCGAGCTACAAAATCCGAAACACAGCCTCTATTTATTTCGATTTCAACGAGCCGGTGATTACCAATACGGTTATTACACCACTGGCCATGCCCATTGTATCCAGCTATGAGCCTAAATCAATGGATACTAAATATCCTAGTCTTATGATTTCGCCCAATCCAACGTCAAAGGATTTTGTGGTAGATACCCGTGGAAGGTTGTCGGGTCATGGAGACATTGTACTGATCAACGCGCAAGGAAAAATTTGTCTTTCCCTGCAAGCCACCGACTTGTCAAACCCTATAAATTTGACAATCAACGGCTTAATTGATGGAGCTTACATTGTTCGTGCTTCAGGCACACAAGGAATTTTATTTGGAAAGCTGGTGATTGCGCGCTAATAAGTAGCATGATCTGATATGTAAACTGGGCGTGCAACTGCGCAGACTTCATTGAGACGAAATATTACAAACAAAATTCCAACTATGAAGTCAAAGATGAAGAATGCATTTTCATTGAGCCATCAAATAAAGCCAATAAAATTCATGACAATTATTACAACACAGGACACATTAATCATTACTTGAAATTAAATGGACAAAATTATAACGACCAGGGTGTTTCAAAATCTTACGACAGGAAGACGCACGAAAAAAATGAAAAAGCAAAACTTTTTAGGCATGATAGTTTTGAACTTGTAAAATAGTAATGACCATGAATAAAAAAACGCCACATAATAGCACATTTGCAATAGGTGAGTTTTTGTGCTCCGAAAACGGTTTTGGATTTGCAGAAAGTTTGCATCTTCGAATGAGCATTTGTGCTGGACAACCAGCCCATCGCAAATCGGCGATCCGTTAGTAGGCATTAAATTCTATCTATGATAAATTGCACTAAAATTCTATTTTTCACATTCATTTTCAGCTTATCATGCAAGCAGATTTATCACAATAAAACTTACTGTGAAGCTTTAAGTGTATACATTAAAGAAAACAAAATTGATTCTACTTCCTTAATTATTAATGAATTTATAAAATTAAAAGCATGGAGCCCAAAACTTGAATTGTATATAAATGACCAAGATACTGTTTATATTCCAGAACCACCCCCAATACACTCAGAAATTGAAGCTATTACAAAAGAGTCATTGGAAATACTAGCAAAAAATGAAGTCATTGATTCAAATGAAATTGAATATCTATTTAATCATCTATATAGCACATCAAAATTGGAATGTCCATTTTTCGACTTACATGTCAGATCAATTAGTTTAGAAGAATTTGTTAAATACAAGAAAAACATAGATGGTGATAAAATTTTCAATAGGTTGGAAAAAGATTTCAAAGTTCGATCCTATATGATATTTTCCGAACCTATATTTACTAAAAATCAAGAGGTAGTTATATTCAGTTCTAATTTGTATTGCGGATCATTATGTGGAATTGGCCACAAAATAGCCATGAAGTATGTAAATGGAAAATGGAAAACGATATATATAAAGAAGACTTGGATATCATAAAAATAACATCCATTAAGATCAAAGTAATCGTAGCGTCCGCAGGGCGAACAATGCATACTTAGTTTCACGCCACATTCTTGGGTACTGTATAATTCGGAGCATATTGACCCACCCTGATTTTGATAATAATAAGGGATTAGAGTTATCAATTATTCCAAAATCCGGAGCATGGTGCCCCACCCTTTTAACCGAGTAATATATTGATTTTAAAGAATTTGTTTTTGGAGCTTTAAATCCAAATATTGATGTCTGCTAAACTCAAGCAATTGTTTCAAACAAAAATTATTTATAAAAAATTGATCATCCAAAAAACAAAGTATTATTTTTAGGTTTCAAATGGAATAAAGTATTCATAAATACATCACACTAAAATATTAATAATGAAAGTCATTTCACTTAATTATGTTCCATCTATGAGTTTTCTAACGTTTGGAAATAGACAAACTGCTCACCTTTAATTAGAAGATTCGCCGATGCAAATAATAAATAAAAATCAAGTTGCTATTTCAAGGACAGCAACCGTAATCATTTTCCTTGCTTTAATTCGGTGTATCTCCGAACCATTTAGGCTGGACTATTACGGCACAACTGTATTAACTTTTGCAGCAATTAAACCATTTCTAATAGGTGCTTTGATTACTGGTATTGCTCTTTACTCCATGACCATTCTTTCATTCTTTGCCAAGCACAAATTAATTTTTGCCATTTCAATTCTGACCATTATTTTATTGTTAGTCGTTAAAAAAATATATCTTTGACAATCCTAAATTTTGAGCACACTTCAAAGGTTCGTTAGAGAATTTATGCGGTCACTGGTCATTTAATAATAAACAGTTCAACAAAAGTTAAATGGACGTTTTCATCATTTCAGTTACGGCTTTTATTGTCGCTATTCTCACCTTCTTTTCGGGCTTCGGACTTGGAACAATTCTCACTCCGGTATTTATGATTTTCTTTCCTGTTGACTTGGCAATCGGACTGACAGGTATTGTTCACTTCTTCAACAACATTTTCAAATTGTTTTTAGTCGGACGAAAAGCTGATAAAGAAGTTTTATTGCGTTTTGGTATCCCAGCTGTTATCGCTGCAATTGTTGGTTCATGGCTGCTGCTCAACATCACCGACCTCAAACCGCTTTTCGTTTACGAGGCAATTGGAAAAACTTTTGAAGTGTATCCAGTAAAGTTTATCATCTCCATTTTACTTATCATTTTCGCAAGCATTGACCTCATTCCATATTTCAACAAGTTGCAATTCGGCAAAGACAAACTTCCCATCGGTGGAGCATTGAGTGGTTTCTTCGGAGGACTTTCAGGAAATCAGGGAGCATTGCGAAGTGCATTTCTAATCAAAGCCGGACTTTCAAAAGAAGCATTTATTGGTACAGCAGTTGTAGTTTCTACTTTTGTTGACTTCACACGCTTGAGTGTTTACGCAACACGATTTAACAAAACAGGACTTAGCGACAACTTGATTTTAGTAGTATGTGCGACTCTCGCTGCAATTGCAGGGGCATACATCGGCAACAAACTTTTGAAGAAAGTAACCTTGAGATTTTTGCAAGTAACCATTGCCATAATGCTAATCATTATTTCGCTTGCCTTGGGTGCAGGATTAATATGACTACGACAAACACGGTGGACTGAAAAAAAACAACCGGTAACAGCCAAGGATTCCGTGTCAAATAGCCGTAGCATGCTATTGGGTCCGAAGGATAGCACGTCTTGTCCTAAGAGAAACAATGAATACTTTGGTGCAAAGCTTGACTTGTAAAGAAGATAAGGACATCTGTATGGACACTGTAAAATCCGGAGGATATTGACTCACTTTGATTTTGATAAAAGAGAAGAAATCAATTGAGCAATATTTCTAAAATAAAGAGGCATAGTGCCCCTCCCTTTATAGAAAGTAAAATTGATGTAAATGAAATTATATTTGGGAAATTAAATGCAAAAACTCCTACCAGCAATCCTATTGCAAATTCAACAAACTAAGAATATTTTCAAAAATATTTAGGATTTATCCGACAAAGTATTATTTTTAGCCTTCACATGGAAAAACACTATAAATATTTCACTAAATTGGACATAAACCATAAAAGACTTTCACTATTTACCATTTATATATATATTCACTTGCTCGTGTGTCGGGTTAGACAGGTCGTACAACATAGGAAGTTGATGGCAGCAATTATATGTTTCAGGAGCTTGGCTTTAAAGAAAGCAATCACCTTACCTTTTTGGTAGTCACCTTGAACTTAATATGAAAGTAATTATCAACATACTGTCTTCAATAATATTCTTTTATTGTTTTATTATCTTAATTTATTCGGCTGGATTTAACATTAAAGAACTCGTATTACAAATAAATATATTTACTTTAATACTTTTAATAATTTTGTTCTTTCCAATTGTTACTTCTTTGATCTTATTTCTATTTAAGAGAAATGATTCGACCTTTCAAAAATTCACAATATTAAATTTAATTCTATCATTAATTTTAGTATTTATTATTGACAGGCAATGGAATTTTAAATATTTAAATGATGATATTAAGATTGTTTCAAGTTATAGGAGCGGCATGCCTAAAGAAATTAAATATTTTAATTATCGCGATTATAGCGATCAAATTGTTTTGAAATATTATGAAAATGGGAACATTAGCTACAAAGTAAACTTTCTAAACGGAGTAAAATCAGGGATAGAAACTTATATAAATGAAAACACTTCATTAAATAAAATTAATGATTACACCAATGGTGTATTGATCAGAACAATCGAATATGAAAATCAAAATTATGGTTTGTCTACCGAATTAAAAAGTGATTTAGAAAACTTAAATGTCGGAATTGATACTAAGATATTAAATGATCTAATTAATTCTCTTAATGTATGTACACTCCCAAATAGAACAGAGATAAAATATTTCGAAAATGGAAAAGTGAAAGGCAAGCAATTTTATAATAGAACATCAGAAGTTAGTAAATATCATGAATATTACAATAATGGAACATTAAAAGAAGAAGGAATAAAAAGCAAATTTGATAAATTTGGGGAGTGGAAATATTACAATCATAAGGGTAAAATTGACTCTATTGAGAAATATGACACCACAGGTATTCTTATAAAGAAAATAATCAATTGACCAGTTTGTGGTAATCGTCAAAAAAATTCGCTATAATATTTATTTTAAAATTTGCACCTTTGTAATGAAAAAATAATGAAAAGATAACATCAGAATTACTAAAAACTTTGAAGAGTTATTAGACATTAAATATGGAAAAATCGGCACTGAAAAACGTGCTAATTTTGAAGAAAAAGCACAGTATTTTGTGATTAGCGAAATGCAAAAAGAGGCACAAAAAGAAGCAAATTTGACACAGGTTACACTTGAAAATAATTGTCTCTTAATACAACACACTAAGAAATTAATCATGAATAAGCATTTAATATTATTGCTATTTTTATATACTACATTAACGGCGCTATCTCAACCTACAAAGTTGCTAACCAATAAATATAGTGGAATTAATCAGATATCTGAGAACTATAGTGTATTAAAGTCCGATCGAGTAACAAAGCATGGAACTTATATCACCTATTTTCGAGCCACAAAAGAGGAAATAAATGACATTAAAAAGGGATACATAAAATTAGACCATTTCATTAAAATGAAAGGAAATTACATCAACGGCAAAAAGGATGGCGAATGGGTGGAGTATTTCAAACCATCCGTTTTCAAATCTCAAGGAAACTATAATGATAACAAAAAGGTCGGAATCTGGCTTTCATCGAAGGAAGGTGGAAGTGTCATTGAAAAATATGACTATGATCATCAAATAAAAATCAAACCCATTATAAAAGTAGAAATACGCTATCCAGCAAAGGCAAGAGATGCGGGTATTGAGGGCCATGTAAAAATATTATATCATGTTAATAGTGATTGTTCCATTTCAAATTTTGAAATTATACAATCAGTATCAAATGAATGCGATAAGGAAGCTCTTTCCAAGCTCATTAAATTTGGAGAGCTATCAAAAAAATACAGTATAGAGCCAATTTGTAAAGAATCCATCGATACATTTAAAGTAAATTTTAGACTCAAAGAATGAACATAAAACTATCAAAGCAAAAAACATTGAATTCAAAGCAATCCCGCCAGGAAGTTCAACCATTTTCTTATGGTTTTACCAGTTAAATTCAATTAATTCATTACTTTTGGCAGTAACAAAATACGGGTACTTCTTAGATGCCTGACCCTTGAATGTAATTTTATTTGACGAAACAATAACATTGAAACAATGAATGATAGTACGATAGACAGTTTGCGAGAGGCCTTAAAACATTCGCCTGACAACACTCCATTAAGACTTTTATTAGCAGACACTTTACTGAATTTGAATAGACTTGAAGAAGCCGAAAAAGAATATTCAACCCTTCTTAAAATCTCAAATGACCACAAAGCTAAAATTGGTCTTGCTTCGGTTTTTTTCAAGAAAGGTAGCTATTCAACTTGTAATGTTGTTTTAGAGGAAGTAATTGACACAGGGACAAATGAATTAAGCGCATACACACTTTATGCAAAAGCACTTTTAAAAGAAAATTCAATATCAAAAGCAATTGATGCTTACAAAAAAGCCCTAACGATTGACCCAAATTACTTTGATGAATATCTTGACAACCAATTGCGACAAAGAGGAAGCAATGAAGTTGTAGATACAGAAGAAGAAATTGACACCCGTTTCTTACAAAAACCAAAAATCAATTTTAGTGATGTTGGAGGCATGGAAGCTGTAAAAAAAGAAATAGACTTAAAAATTATAAAACCACTACTCCACCCTGAACTTTATAAAGCCTATGGCAAAAAAATCGGCGGCGGAATTTTGCTCTATGGACCACCGGGCTGTGGTAAAACATTTATTGCCAAAGCAACTGCCGGACAAGTAAATGCTAAATTTATTAGTATTAGTTTAAACGATATTTTAGATATGTGGATTGGCAGTAGTGAAAAAAATCTTCATGAAATATTTGAATTAGCAAGACACAATACGCCATGTGTTTTATTCATTGATGAAATTGATGCCTTAGGTGCAAGTAGAAGTGATATGAAACAGTCAAGTGGCAGACACTTAATCAATCAATTTTTACAAGAGCTTGATGGAATCGATAGCACAAATGAAGGTGTATTAATTATTGGTGCAACAAATACACCGTGGAATTTGGATCCCGCTTTTAGACGACCGGGAAGATTTGACAGAATTGTATTTGTTCCGCCACCTGATGTAACCACAAGAGCATCCATTTTAAACTTAAAACTCCAGAATAAACCGACAGGGAATATTGATATACCATCCATTGCCTCGAAATCCGAAAATTATTCAGGTGCAGACATTGATGCCATTATTGATATTGCAATTGAACAAAAACTTGAATCTTCATTTAGTGATGGCATACCTAAACCACTTGAAACCAGCGACTTGTTATCCGCATTGAAAAAACATAAACCCAGCACTCAAGAGTGGTTTGCAACAGCAAAAAATTTTGCAATGTTTGCAAACGATTCAGGACTTTATGACGACATTCTAACTTACATGAAAATAAAAAAATAACATGACAGAAGACCACAGACTTTCCAAAGTTGAAATTCTTATTCAACAGAATAAATTCGCAGAAGCAGAAAAAATCCTTTCCGACTTATTAACAGCGGATTCAAACAATATTCATTTTTTGTCATTGCTTGCAGAGGTCAACCTACAACAAGACAAATTTGATAAAGCGAGCAATATAATTGACAATGCAATCGGGCTATCGCCCGACACCTCGTATTTATTCTTTATGAAATCTCGAATAGCAATTCAGCAAGACTCATTGAGTGAGGCAGAAAAAAATATAAGTCAAGCGATAGAACTTGACCCTTATGAGGCCGACTACTTTGCATTACTTGCTAATATTAAGTTAAGTCGTAAACAATTCGAAGAAGCACTCGAATCTGCAGACCAAGCATTAGAGATCGATGCTGAAAATTTGTTGGCACTTAACACAAGAAGTACAGCTTTAAACAAACTTAATCGTAGTGAAGAATCATTTGCTACTATTGAAGGCGCATTGCGCGAAGATCCTAATAATGCTTTCACACATACAAACTATGGGTGGGGCTTACTTGAAAAAGGAGATCACAAAAAAGCATTGGAACATTTCAAAGAAGCATTAACAAACGATCCAACTTTCAATTATGCCCAAATGGGTATGCTTGAAGCTTTAAAAGCCACAAACCCAGTTTATAGGCTATTCCTGAAATATTCCTTTTGGATGAGCAATCTGACTGCAAAATATCAGTGGGGTGTAATAATTGGTTTTTATTTTGGTTTTAAAATATTAAAAACAATTGCTCGTCATAATGAAAATCTACAACCCTATTTAATGCCTTTAATTGGTGCTCTTGCTTTAATTGCGTTTTCAACATGGGTTATTGCTCCAATAAGTAATTTATTTCTAAGGTTCAACAAATACGGACAATTGCTCCTAGATAAAAAGGAGAAAATGAGTTCAAACTTTGTTGCTGTAAGTTTTGGTGCTTTTCTTCTTGGAATAATATTATACTTTGTTTTAGCAGACGAAAAAATGCTGACCATTGCAGGATTTGGTTTTGCCATGATGTTGCCTTTTGGAACTATGTTTTCTCCATCTAAAAACAAATACGGCCTTTTAATTTACACCATTGCTTTGGCAGTAGTGGGCTTGATTGCTATCATTATGACTATTGCAAGTAGTGAAATGGATAACCCAATGTGGCTTGTCTTCATTTTTGGGTTTGTAGCATTTCAATGGGTAGCGAATTATATGTTGATTAAAGAGGATAACCGATAATGATTTATAGAAATAACTAAAATTAATAATGAAATATTCCTCTTCAAATTGCCGTAGGAAGCTATTGGGTCCGAAGGATAGCACGTCTTGTCCTCAGAGAAATAATGAATACTTTCTTGCGCAGCTTAACTTGTAAAGAAGGCGAGGACATATGTTTGAGTATGGCAATTTAATTAGAATACAATGCCTGTTATCATAATGACCAACTTATCTTGGTTTAACGAATCGGTTATTAAATAAATCCAATTTGAAATTCCTATAAATTATCACTTGCTTGATCAAAAAAGAAAATTGGGCTTAATAAGTTGAATTAGAAAATCTATGGTTAAATTTGATCTAAAATAGTCCAGCCTTTATATCGGGATTCGATTTACAACTAATTGATTTTCTGGTTAG
>Ga0154020_10007237_pt1 | contig 12970 bp, 13 predicted proteins | sample Klosneuvirus_201_FD_109709 | JGI IMG/M metagenome (GOLD analysis project Ga0154020, IMG submission 109709) | Active sludge microbial communities from wastewater, Klosterneuburg, Austria - Klosneuvirus_20160825_MG | ecosystem: Engineered > WWTP > Aerobic digester > Activated sludge | place... | reverse complement strand
CCCCGGCCGGTAGCCGCTTCGACGCCCCATCGCAAACCTTCCACCTTCCTGGCAGTGCCGTTCCACTGCTGATGATTCTGGGCATCTTCCTGACCAAATACATCGTCGGCGTCGAACTGGCGCTGCAACCGTCCCAGGCGCAGGACAGCGCATTTGTGCTGGGCGTCGCCAGTCTGTACGGCGCCTTCAACGGTATCTTCGTCGCGCGGCTGATACGTCTGTGGCGCATGACCCGTGCAGACCTGTCCCCGTCTGCGCCCGCAGCAACACCGTCACCGAATAACTGAAGGAAACAAGCATGCGCCCCACATCCCCGCATCCTCTCTCGCCCGCTGCCAAGGAGCGGCTCGCGCGCAAGCGTGCCGGCATGCGCCTGGGCTGGCTGATCCATGCCTTCATATTCATCAGTGTCAACCTGTTGCTGGCCGGCATTTCCCATGCCTCCGGCCGGCACTGGTCCTGAGCAGGCCTTCGCCATGCAAGTCCTGCCCACACTCCTTTCAGCACTGGCATTGGCTGCGTGCGCCGCCAGCGCCAACGCCAGCGTCGCCCTTGCCGAGCTGCCAGGCCGTGACGGCCACGGCCCGATCACGGTGTTCTATCCGTCAAACGATCCAGCGGCTCCGCTACAACGCGGCCCGTTCCGGTTCATGCTGGCCGACAAGGGCCTGCCTGCGACGGGCAACCAGCGCCTGATCGTGATATCGCACGGCTCGGGCGCCAACGCCATGGTCCAGGCCGACATCGCACAGGCCATGGTCCGGGCTGGCTACATCGTGGCACTGCCCGAACATGCGGGCGACAACTGGCACGACAAGTCCGCCGTCGGGCCCGCCAGCTGGCAACTGCGCCCACTGGAGATCTCGCACGCGATCGATGCGCTGGCCGCCGAACCACGCTTTGCGCCGCTGTTCGATGCAAAACGGGTCGGCATGTTCGGCATGTCGGCCGGTGGCCACACCGCGTTGACGCTGGCGGGTGGGCGCTGGTCCCGGGCCCAGTTGCTGGCACATTGCGAAGCCCAACTACAGCAGGATTTTGCCGGCTGTACCGGCGCAGCCACTGAACTCAAAGGTGATTTCCTCGATGGCATCAAGCAAGCCATCGCGATGCCACTGATCCGCCGGAACCTGGTTGGCGACACGACCTGGTTCGGACATACCGATCCGCGCATCCAGGCCATCGTGGCCGGCGTGCCGTTCGCGTCGGATTTCGATCTTGCGAGCCTGGCCCGCCCGGTCGTTCCCCTGGGCATCGTGCAGGCCGAACAGGACCGCTGGCTGGTGCCCAAATTCCACAGCATGCCGGTGATCGCGGCGTGCCAAAGCTGCGAAACCATTGCCAGCCTTCCAACGGCCGGCCATGGCGCGCTGCTGGCTCCGTTGCCGCCAGACCTCGACAACCCCGTCGGACGGCTTCTCGCCGACCCGCCCGGATTCGACCGCGCGCAGCTGCCAGCCCTGTACCTGCGCATCACATCGTTCTTCGACAAACACCTGCTGCCCTAGAATCAAAAGCCAAATGGCCAAGTCAATGTCAACCGAAGAAATCGACCGCCTCGCACGTCGGCGCGCTGGCGCCAAGCTGGGCTGGTATGTACATGCAACGGTGTACCTGCTGGTCAACGCCGCGCTGTTTGCCGCATCGAACATGGGATTGGGGCACCGGCAGTGGTCCATCGTCCCGGCGCTGGGCTGGGGCCTGGGTCTGGTGTTGCATGGTCTGGCCGTGTTCGTGCTGGGCACCGGCAGCGGCCTGCGCGAGAGCATGGTCCAGAAGGAACGCGAACGGTTGCAGCGCCAGCAGCGCGAACCCTGAACGCCGATCCGGAGCCGGCCATGCGTATTGACTGGCTGTCCAAGCTGACCCGTTTGCTGCAAACCCTGGCGTTCTGCCTGGCGGTCTCGGCGATCCAGTTCGCCATCCAGCCTGAACGCACCTATGAAGTACCGCTGGTGTATTCCCTTTGCATCGGCAGCTGCACCTGGGCCGCCATCGATTTCGGCCGCCATCTGTTTGCCAATGTGAGTGAAACCGGTTGGCCCTCCGGAATGGCCAGGGTGTTGCTGCCGGCAGTCGGCATCGCCGGCGGTTTCGTGCTGGGCACGTGGGCCGGCGACGCGTGGTTCGGCTGGTCGTCGTGGGGTTCTTCCGCGCGATCGCAGTTGCCGGTCTCCATCGTCATCACCTGTATCGCCGGCATCGTTGCCACCTATTATTTCTACAGCCACAACAAGGCGCTTTACCTGGTTCGCAAGATGTCCGAGGCGCGCAGCCAGGCATCCGAGGCCAAGCTCAAGCTGCTGGAGACCCAGCTCGAGCCGCACATGTTGTTCAATACGCTGGCCAACCTGCGGGTGCTGATCGGTACCGATGCTGCACGGGCGCAGCAGATGCTCGACCATATGATCGCCTATCTGCGCGCCACACTCAGTGCATCGCGCGCCAGCAACCATCCGCTGCAGGCCGAGTTCGACCGCCTGCGCGACTATCTGGAACTGATGGCGATCCGCATGGGGCCGCGACTGCAATACCAGCTCGAACTGCCCGAGATACTGGCCCACCAATCCGTTCCGGCGCTGCTGCTGCAACCCCTGGTGGAAAACGCCATCCGCCACGGGCTCGAACCCCAGGTGGCGGGCGGGCGGGTGAACATCAGCGCATACCGCGACGACGGCCGGCTGGTACTCGAAGTCCAGGACACCGGTGTCGGCATGCCGGCGACGGCAGAAGGCGATGGGTTCGGCATGGCGCAGGTGCGCGAGCGGCTGCTGTCCGCGTTCGACGGCCAGGCGACGCTGACGCTGGTTCCCGCTGTCCGTGGCACCCATTTCCGGATCACGCTGCCGCTGGACGCATGAACGCATGACGTTGCACAACCTCCCGGCGCGCGCGCTGATCGCCGAAGACGAGCCCTTGCTGGCGCAGGCCCTGCAAGCCGAGCTGGTGCAAGCCTGGCCATCGCTCGAAGTGGTAGCCGTGGTGGGCGATGGCGCCAGCGCAGTGGCGCAGGCACTGGAACTGCGACCCGACGTGTTGTTCTTCGATATCCGCATGCCGGGTATCGGCGGACTGGAAGCCGCAGCCGAATAGGCCGAGCGTTGGGACTCCACCGCAGACAGCGATGCGCCATCTCCCTGCCTGGTGTTCGTGACCGCGTACGACCAATATGCGGTGCAGGCGTTTGAGGCGCAGGCGGTCGACTACCTGCTCAAACCGGTGCAGGCACAGCGCCTGCGCCAGACCATCACCCGGATCGAAAGCTTGCTCGAAAGCCGGCGCCAGGCGGCGGCGTCGCCTGCCGGGACGGCCCTGGCCCATCAGGATCTGGAACAGACCATGCGGCAGCTGCGCCAGTTGCTGCAGGCGCCGGCCGGCCCGGCCGGTGTTGCACCACTGACGGTGATACCGGCCAGTGTCGGCAACACGGTGCACATGGTTCCAGTCGACGACATCGTCTGCCTCGAAGCGGCGGACAAATACGTCCGGGTCCTGACGCCAGGGCGCGAGTACCTGATCCGAACGCCGTTGCGCGAACTGCTGCCGCAGCTCGATGCCCGGCATTTCTGGCAGGTGCACCGCGCCGCTGTTGTGCGCGTTGGGGCGATTGCATCGGTCAGCCGCGATGAATCGGGCAAACTATGGCTGCAGATGCGCGGCCAGGCGGAAAAGATCGCGGTCAGCCGGCTCTACGCACATTTGTTCAAAGCCATGTAATCGACCACACCCGTGACGACATCGATGCCCGCAGATCCCGCTACTTCCGGCCTTGCGCCGGCACAAGCCAATCCCGACGCGTCCCGCATATTGGCATTCTGGCTGGAGGACGGGGTCCAACTCGGCTGGCCCAGCCGCAATTTGAGTGAGCTGTGGTTTGGTGGCGGCGCCGCACTCGACCAGAGCATCAATCGGGATTTTGGCGCGCTGGTGCGGCAGTCCCAGGCAGGTGGCCTGACCGCGTGGGAGAACCAGCCGATGGAACGGCTGGCACTGGTCATCTTGCTGGACCAGTTCGCCCGCAACGTGTTCCGCGCCCAGGCACAGGCCTTTGCCGGCGACGCCCGCGCCCTGAGCCTGGTGATGGACGGTATCGACCGCGGCTGGGACCGGCAATTGCCGCTGGCTGGGTCGGTTTTCTTCTACATGCCTCTGATGCATGCCGAGAACCTGGCCGTACAGGAAACCTGCATACGTTGTTTCCAGGCACTGCTGGCCGACGCAGCACCGGAACGCCGCAAGGCTTTGCAGGGCAATGTGGACTTTGCCCTGTCTCACCGCGACATCATTGCCCGATTCGGACGATTCCCGTATCGCAACGCTGCACTCGGCCGAACCAGCAGGTCCGAGGAAGAGGAGTTCCTGCGCAGCGGTCCCCGGTTCGGCCAGTAGCCCACGAAAGCCCGGCAGACCTGAGCAGGTGTGCTGCAAATGCGGCGCCGCTGGCGTCAAGCGCCGTGGCTGCCGGCACGGCGGTCAGACGGCACCTAGAATTCAGACCATGAGCACGCCCTCCCCGACCCCCGCCAAGAACATGGCCACGTCCGCATCCGAAACGGCCAAGTCAAGCAACTTCCTGCGCCAGATCATCGAGACCGATATCGCATCGGGCATCAATTCGGGGCGCAAATGGGCCGGCAGCCCTGGCGACGCCGCCCATCAGTCGGCGGGAGCGCTGGACCCGGCGCGGATTCGCACCCGGTTTCCACCCGAACCCAATGGTTACCTGCATATCGGTCACGCCAAGAGCATCTGCCTGAACTTCGGCCTGGCTCAGGAATATGGCGGCGTATGCCATCTGCGTTTCGACGACACCAATCCGGAGAAGGAAAACCAGGAGTTCGTCAACGGCATCATCGACACAGTGCACTGGCTGGGTTTCGACTGGAACGTGAACGGCACCAGCCACCTGTACCACGCCAGTGACTATTTCGACTTCATGTACCGTGCCGCCGAATACCTGATCAGCACCGGCCATGCCTACGTGGACGAACAGAGCGCAGAAGACATGCGTATCAACCGCGGCGACTTCTCGCGACCCGGCACCGACAGCGCATTCCGTACCCGCACGCCAGCCGAGAACCTGGCGCGTTTTCGCGAGATGCGCGATGCCAGACACCTCGATGGATCGATGGTGTTGCGTGCCAAGGTCGACATGGCCAGCCCCAACATCAACATGCGCGACCCGACCATTTACCGGATCCGGCGCGCAGAACACCACAACACCGGTGACAAGTGGTGCATCTACCCGATGTACGCCTATGCGCATCCGATCGAGGATGCGCTCGAACAGATCACGCACAGCATCTGCACGCTCGAGTTCGAGGACCAGCGGCCCTGGTACGACTGGTTGCTGGAGCGGCTGATCGAAGGCGGTCTGTTGATGGCTCCGCCGCCGCGCCAGTACGAATTTGCGCGGCTCAACATCACTTACGTGATCACCAGCAAACGCAAGCTGGCAGCGCTGGTCTACGACCACAAGGTGCAGGGCTGGGACGATCCACGCATGCCGACCCTGGTCGGCCTGCGCCGGCGTGGCTACACACCGCAGAGTCTGCGCCTGCTTGCAGAACGCGCCGGTACCAGCAAGGCTGGCGGCTGGACCGAATACAGCACGCTGGAGGCCTGTCTGCGCGAGACCCTGGAAGAAACCGCACCCCGCGCGATGGCCGTGCTCGATCCGATCCGGCTCGTCATCACCAACTGGGACGAGGTCATGGGCCTGTCGGCCACCGGCGACAGCAAGCTCGATGCCTGCAGCGCGCCAGCGCATCCGCACCAACCCGAAATGGGCAGGCGCAGTTTCTCGATCGGCCGCGAGGTCTGGATCGAGCGCGGCGACTTCGAAGAGACCCCACCCAAGGGATTCTTCCGGCTCTACCCGGGCAACAAGGTCCGGCTCAAATACGGCCACGTGATCGCGTGCACCGGATGCACCAAAGGTGCCGACGGCCGCGTCGAATCCGTCCAGGCCGAACTGATTCCGGATACCAAGAGCGGCACACCCGGATCGGACGCCATCAAGGTCAAGGGTGTGATCACCTGGGTCGGCGTCGTGGACGGAAAACGGGCCGAAGTGCGCCTGTACGACCGCCTGTTCAACGAGCCACAGCCTGACTCTGGAGGGCGCGACTTCCTGGCAAGCCTGAATCCGAACAGCTTGCGGGTGGTGCAGGCCATCGTCGAGCCGTCTCTGGCACAGGCGCGCCCGGACGACAAGTTCCAGTTCGAGCGCCACGGCTATTTCGTCGCCGACCGGGTTGACCATTCGGATGCCCGGCCGGTGTTCAACCTGTCGGTGGGACTCAAGGACACCTGGGGCAAATAGGCCGGTGCCGGATTGCGCGGCAATAGGTACGCCGCTCTAGGAAAAGCAGCCGGTTTAGGGTGCGGCCACTATGCATGCTCGGGACAATGCGGCCATGTTTTCGATCAATGCGGTGAACGCAACCCGAAGCAGCGCATCTTCATTCCCTTACCCGCAAGGAGCATCCATGACCGCCAAAAACCTGTCCACCATCACCACCGATCTGATCACGTCGTACGGCAAGACCGCCCGCAACATGATCCATGTCTATCGCATGGGCAACCAGCGAGTCGCCCGGTATGTCGACCAGCGCTGGGAAAAGGCGCTGGCACAGTCGGCATCCGAGCTGCGCAATGAAGTGCGCAAGAATGCCATGGCCGTGCAGAAGACTGTCAATGGTCTTTACGTCAAGGGCATCACGATCAGTTCGGACGGTGCCGAAGGCGTGGTCGGCAAGTTTGTCGAACTCGCCGGCAGGGGCGTGCAGCAGGTCGCTGCCAACGCGAGCCAGTTCGAACAGCGCACCGGCATCAAGACCTTGAACAGCCTGGCAGAAGTGGCCAAGCCCGCGGTCAGTGCCGTCAGCGTGCTGGCCGAGAAAATCGAAACCGGTTCCAGCGCGCTGGCCAGCAAGGTGGCCGGCCATCCCGCCGGCGTCAAGGTCGCAGCGGTCAAGCGTGTCACGCAGCGCCGCAAGGCGACGCCCGCAACGCGCAAGACCGCAACGACACGTCGGGCTCCGCGCAAGACCGCCTGAGCCGGTACACAGTCGCCAGGCTGACACCCTGGTGACATGGGCGGTTCGCGTGGTCGGCGCGTCTGCCCGTTTTTGATGCGATGATTTGGCACGGAGCCCGATCATGTTGCAAACCCCCGAATTGTTTCTTCCGCTGCTTGTCGCACAGGAACACCCCTCCCCCGTCAATCTCGTTTTCAGTGGCGACATGCTGCTGGTGCGCGACCCCGACCTGCATCCGCACCTCGACCTGCACGCCCATGCATTGCCAGACGACGCACAGTTCGTACCGGTCGGCATATTGGGCGACAGCTATTACCAGGCCACCTGGATCGCACCCGGCAGTACGGCCTGGCCCGGCCATTCGTTTCGCAAATTGCGCTCGCTGTTTGGCGCGATCGAAGACCCGCTGCTGGCGATCGCCGGGCGCGCGTTCCAGATCGTCGAATGGGCGCGTACCCATCGCTTTTGCGGCGCCTGCGGCGGCCCCACCCATCTGGTGGCGGGCGAACGCTGCATGCGTTGTGCCGCATGCGGCCATATGGCCTATCCGCGCATCTCGCCGGCCATGATGGTGTTGATCCAGAACGGCGATGCCATATTGCTGGCACGCCATCTGAACTCGCCCAGCGGCTTCTTCACCGCACTGGCCGGATTTCTGGAAGCCGGTGAATCGATCGAGGACGCGATCCACCGCGAGGTGCTCGAAGAGGTCGGCCTGCGTGTGCGCGACCTGCGCTACTTCGGCAGCCAGCCCTGGCCCTTTCCACATTCGCTGATGGTCGCGTTCACGGCCCAATACGTGAGTGGCGAAATCCGTCTCGACACCACCGAAATCGCAGAAGCCCGCTGGTTCGGATCAGGCGATCCAATGCCACCAGTACCCCCGCTGGGCCTGTCGATCGCCGGCCACCTGATCCACGCCCACCTGCCGCGGACGCACCGAAGCTGAAGTACGGCGCCCCTGGCACGTGCACCGACGGGGACCGTGTTACTCGCCGAGATACGCGGCGCGAACCTTGGGATCCTTGAGCATGACCTTGGCGTCGCCGCTCATCGTGATCAGACCCGAGTCCATCACATAGGCACGATTGGCCACGCCCAGTGCCCGGCTGGCGTTTTGCTCGACCAACAGGATGGTGACGCCTTGCGCATAGACGTCGCGAACCACTTCGAAGATCTTGTCGACCATGATGGGTGAGAGTCCCATCGATGGTTCGTCCATCAGCAGCACCTTGGGCCGGCTCATCAAGGCCCGTCCCATGGCCAGCATCTGCTGCTCGCCACCGGACATCGTGCCTGCGAGCTGGTCGCGCCGTTCACGCAAGCGCGGGAAGATCGTGAACACCTTCTCGGCATCGGCGTCGATGGCATCCTGGTCCTTGCGGACGTATGCGCCCATCTGAAGGTTCTCCATGATGGTCATGCGCGCGAAGACTCCGCGGCCTTCGGGCACCATTGCCAGGCCCTGGCGCACCAGATCCCAGGGACCTTGTCCCTTGATGCTCTTGCCCATGTATTCAATGTCGCCGTCGTTGATCCCCAAGGTGCCGGTGATTGCCTTCATCGTCGTGGTCTTGCCGGCGCCATTGGAGCCGATCAAGGTGACGAGTTCACCCTCGTGAACCTCGAAATCGATACCTTTGACCGCCTGGATGCCGCCATAGGACACCTTCAGGCCAGAGACCTTGAGCAGTGTGTTTGCCATGTCAGTGCCCTCCCGTTCCAAGATAGGCTTCGATGACCTTCTCGTTCTTCTGCACTTCTGCGGGCAGGCCCTCCGCGATCTGTTTGCCGTAGTCGAGCACTGTCACCCGATCGCACAAGCCCATGACCAGCTTCACATCGTGCTCGATCAGCAGGATCGTGCGCTTGTCCTTGCGGATCTGGTCGATCAGCTCGCGCAACTGCACTTTTTCAGTGGCGTTCATGCCCGCGGCCGGCTCGTCCAGTGCAATCAACTGCGGGTCGGTGGCCAGTGCACGTGCAATCTCGAGTCGGCGCTGGTCGCCATAACTGAGGGTGCGTGCCTTGTAGTCCGCCAATTTGCCGATACCGACATATTCCAGCAGTTCCTGCGCGCGCTTGGCGATCTCTGCCTCTTCCCTGCGAAAACTGGCGGTGCGGAACATCGCGCCCATCAGCCCGGAATGCGTGCGGATATGCCGCCCCACCATCACGTTTTCGAGTGCGGTCATTTCGGCGAACAATCGGATGTTCTGGAACGTGCGCGCGATGCCGGCCTTGGCAACCTCGTGTACCGCCGACGGCTTGTAGGGTTTTCCGGCCAGTTCGAAGGTGCCGCTGTCGGGCGTGTACAGACCGGTGATCACGTTGAAGAAAGTGGTCTTGCCAGCACCGTTGGGACCGATCAAGCCATACACCTGGCCCCGGTTGATCGTGATGCCCACATCACTGAGTGCCTGCAGACCACCAAAACGCTTGGAGATGCCTGCGACCTTGAGAATCGTATCTGTCATTGCGTATCCCTCAGTTGTTGGCCTGCAATGACTTGCCGTGGTCCGGACTCGGCCACAAGCCACGCGGACGCAGCAACATGATGGTGATCATGGCCAGCGCAATCAGCAACTGACGCAGAATCGACGCATCGAGTCGCCCACCGGTGAACGCCTGCAGCGGGCTTGCCACATAACGCAACACCTCGGGCAAGGCTGCCAGCAACAAGGCACCGAGCACCACACCCGGCAGATGGCCCAGGCCGCCGAGCACCACCATCGAGACGATCATGACCGACTCCATCAGTGTGAACGACTCGGGTGACACAAAACCCTGGAACGACGCGAACAAGGCTCCGCTGACGCCGCCGAACGATGCCCCCATGCCGAACGCCAGCAGTTTCAGGTTGCGGGTATTGATGCCCATCGCCTTGGCGGCAATCTCGTCCTCGCGGATCGCCATCCAGGCCCGACCCACGCGCGACAGCGCAAGACGATGGCTCAGGATGATGCTGATCACGACCAGGAACAGGAACAGGTAGTAGTACATCTCGACCGAGGTCAACTCCATGCCCCAGAACGCGAAGGGCCGGGCCATGTCTACACCGAAGATCCGGAACGCATCGATGCCGCTGATGCCTTTGGGCCCGTTGGTAATGTTGACCGGGTGATCCAGATTGTTCAGGAATACGCGGATGATCTCGCCGAATCCCAGCGTGACGATGGCCAGGTAGTCGCCGCGCAATTTCAGGGTCGGCGCTCCGAGCAACATGCCGAAGAACGCCGCCACTCCGGCCGCCAGCGGGATCACCAGCAGGATCGACACGTGGATCCCGCTCGGATACAGTGCACCGATCCAGGCGAAGGTCTGGCTCAGGTGTGGCGAGGCGAGCAAGGCGTACATATACGCGCCGACCGCAAAAAATGCCACGTAGCCCAGATCGAGCAGGCCGGCATACCCGACGACGATGTTCAGACCAATCGCCAGCAACACATACAGCAAGGCTGTATCGACGATACGAACCCACGCATTGCCAAACTGACCCAGGCCCATCGGCAAGGCAATCAGCGCAATGGCCGCAATGACATAAAGCCACTTGTTGTTTTTCATCATGTCTCTCCTCAAGCCCGATCCGCGACCCGCTCACCCAGCAGACCCGAAGGCCGCAATGTCAGGATCACGATCAGCACGATGAAGGCAAAGATCTCGGAGTAGTGGCTACCCAGCACGCCACCGGTCAGCACCCCGATGTAGCCCGAACCCAGCGCTTCGATGACGCCCAGCAGCACACCGCCGACAACGGCGCCAGCCAGATTGCCGATGCCGCCGAACACCGCCGCAGTGAACGCCTTGAGCCCGGGCAGGAAACCCATCGCATGCTGCACGGTGCCGTACTTCATGCCCAGCATGATGCCGGCGATGGCTGCCAGTACCGCACCGATGACGAAGGTTGCGGAAATCACCACGTCGGGCTTGACCCCCATCAGTGCCGCCACCCGCGGGTTCTCGGCCGTGGCACGCATTGCACGGCCCAGCGACGTGTAGTTGACCAGCCAGACCAGGCCGACCAGCAGCACCACCGTGAGCGACAGGATCAGCAGATCGGTGGGAGAAATCACGGCGCCGCCGATCTCGTAGGGCGTCACCGGCAGCAGACTCGGGAACGGCTTGGGATTGGGCTTCCAGATGATCATCGCCACCGTCTGCAACAGCAACGACATGCCAATGGCCGTGATCAGCGGAGCCAGTCGCGGTGAATTGCGCAGCGGCCGGTAGGCGACTTTTTCGATGGTGAAGTTCAGCAGTGCGGCCAGCGCGCAGGCGACGGTGGCTGCAATGATCAGCACCATCCAGCCCGCCATGCCCGGGAACGCGGGCTGCAGCAGGCCGGCCACGGTCCAGGCAATCAGTGCGCCGAACATCAGCACCTCGCCATGGGCGAAATTGATAAGCTGGATGATGCCGTACACCATGGTGTATCCCAGCGCCACCAGCGCGTAAACGCTGCCGAGCACCAGGCCGTTGATCATCTGCTGGAGAAATATGTCCATGAATCGATGCTCCGGTCTTATTGAAGTTATATCGTGGTTGAAGGTCATGCTTGTGGCGCGACGTTCACCTTCGCAAAAATCTCACCATGATGGGCAGATCAAGAAGGCATCCCGACTGCGACCATTCTACTGACGCCTGCTGCCGCAACCGCGTACCGAAAACCGGGGTTTACCCTTGCGAAATCGACAGCAAATTGACAGCTGGCATCGTTTTCACGACCGGAGATTGACGTTGCGCGGAGCCTGGCGGTACCGTGGCACTGCGTGTCAAGGTTTGCGCTTTGCCGCGTCGAGTTCCCGCAAATGCGCCATCTTGTCGGCGATACGCGACTCCATGCCGCGTGGTACCGGCTGGTACCAGCCTGGCTCTGGCATGCCCTGCGGCAGGTAGTTGACGCCGGCGGCATAGGCCTCGGGTTCATCATGCGCGTACCGGTAATCGCTGCCGTGCCCCAATTCCTTCATCAAGGCCGTCGGTGCATTGCGCAAGTGCACCGGAACCTCACGCGATTTGTCCTTCTTGACAAAGGCGCGCGCCTGGTTATAGGCCATGTAGCCGGCATTGCTTTTCGGAGCCACCGCCAGATAGATCAGCGCCTGCGCAAGCGCAAGCTCGCCCTCGGGCGAACCAAGCCGCTCGAATGTTGCGGCTGCGTCATTGGCGATCTGCAGCGCGCGCGGGTCGGCCAGGCCGATGTCCTCCCATGCCATGCGCACGATACGTCGCGACAGATAACGGGCATCGGCGCCACCATCGAGCATCCGGCAGAACCAGTACAAGGCGGCATCGGGACTGGAGCCACGCACCGATTTGTGCAATGCCGAAATCTGGTCGTAGAAGTTGTCTCCGCCCTTGTCGAAACGGCGCGCGTTGAGTGTCAGCGCCTTCTCCAGAAACGCGGCATCGACCTTTTCCACCCCGCTGGCCTGTGCCGCGGTATCGGTCTGCTCCAGCAGATTGAGCAAACGCCGGGCATCGCCGTCGGCATAACCGACCAGCGTGTTGATGGCCGAATCGTCCAGCTGCAGCTGCGCAAGATGACGGGCCTGCGCCCGCCGCACCAGTTGCACCAGCTCATCGTCACTCAGCGAGTGCAACACATACACCTGGGCCCGTGACAACAATGCCGAATTGACCTCGAAGGACGGGTTCTCCGTGGTTGCCCCGATGAACGTCACCAGACCGGACTCGACGAACGGCAACAAGCCGTCCTGCTGGCTCTTGTTGAAGCGATGGATCTCGTCGACGAACAGGATCGTCTTTCGCCCCTGCGCCAGGTGGTGTTCGGCCTGCTCCATGGCAGCACGGATTTCCTTGACGCCGGAGAACACCGCCGACAAGGCGATAAAGGCGTACCCAAAGGCGCTTGCAGTCAAGCGCGCCAGCGTGGTCTTGCCAACACCCGGCGGACCCCACAGGAT
>Ga0154020_10007236_pt1 | contig 12970 bp, 16 predicted proteins | sample Klosneuvirus_201_FD_109709 | JGI IMG/M metagenome (GOLD analysis project Ga0154020, IMG submission 109709) | Active sludge microbial communities from wastewater, Klosterneuburg, Austria - Klosneuvirus_20160825_MG | ecosystem: Engineered > WWTP > Aerobic digester > Activated sludge | place... | reverse complement strand
TCTGAGCGGAACGAAGCGCTCGGGTCAGAGCGGCGGCGGCGCGATGCTCGAGGGCGGGAGCGGCGGCGTGGAGTCGGGCGCGGCGAACGGCTCCCGTGGCGGCGGGGCGCTCGCGCCGTTCGACGCGCGGACGGTCTCCCAGTGGGTGAGCGCTGCCCGCACCTCGAGCACGAAGGCGTAGGCCTCGAGCGCGTCCCGCGGGCCCACCCCACCCCGCTGACGGGCGCGGCGGACCAGCGAGCGGAACGAGAGGAAGCGGCGCCCGTCGATCCCGACCAGCAACGGCAACGCGGGATCGAGCGGCCCACACCCGACGAGGGCGGCGACCGGCGCGAGCATGCGCACCAACGCCGTGTCGCACGCCGCGAGCGCCTCGGTGTGGGCCCCGTGCGTGAGCGCGGCCTCGATCTCGTGCACGGCCGGGCGTTCGACCGGCGAGAACAGCGTCGCGAAGCTGAGGCCCGCGCGCGGCGCGAGGGTGAGCGGGGCGGCCCGGGAGCCGACCGTCCGCGGACCGGCCTCGGCCGCCTGTTCGGCGTCCCAGCTGGTGCCGACGACGCTCTCGACCTCGTCCGCGAGCTCAGGGGACTGCGCCGCGCGACGCGCGTTCTCCTCGATGCGGTCGAGATCGGCGAGGAAGGTGCCGCCCGGCTGGGCCGAGGTGAGCACCTCGTCGCCCTCCGCCGGTGCGCGGGGCGGCGCGCCCTTGGCGCTCGTGACCACCGCTTCGTCCTCGGGGCTCTGCGCCCGAACGGGCGGCGGCGCGGGCGTGCGCACCTCGACGCTCGGGCTCTCGTCCATCGAGAACCCGGCGGGCGGAGTGGGGCGCGAGGGCACGGGGAGCTGCGCCTCGTACGCCACGAGCACGCGTCGCGTGATCTCCTCGAGGGTCGCGAGCGTGCCGTCGCCGCGCGTGGCCACGGTGCCGAACACCGGGGCGCCGTGGCGGTTGAGCGCGCGCTCGAGCTCCTCGGTGGTGAGCAGATCGGCGAGGTCGCGCTTGTTGAAGGCGAAGGCGTGCGGCAGCGAGGCGAGGTCGCGCCCGTGCTCGCTGAGGTTCTCGCGCAGGTTCTCGAGCGACTCGAGGTTCGCGTCGAGCCGCTCGGCCTGCGAGTCGGCGACGAACACGATGCCGTCGGCGCCGGACAGCACGAGCCGCCGGGTCGCGTTGAAGTAGACCTGCCCCGGCACCGTGAACAGCTGGAGGCGCACGGCGAGGCCGCGGATCGGCGGCAGGCGCAGCGGCAAGAAGTCGAAGTAGAGCGTGCGATCGACCGGCGTCGCGAGCGAGACGAGCTTGCCGCGCCGCTCGGGCGGGGAGGCCTCGTGCAGCGACTGGAGCGTGGTCGTCTTCCCGCCGAGCCCGGGCCCGTAGTAGACGATCTTGAGCACCAGCTCCCGCGATGCCGTGTTGAGCGACGCCACGGTGGGAGCATACGCGGTGCGCTCGTGGGCAGGGAAGATCCTCCGCCCTCAGTGGCTGGTGGCTCGCTCCGCTCACTTCTTGGGGCGAGGCACCCCGGGACGAGAGACGTCGTCGATGGTGAAGTCGCCCGTCTCGAGCATCTCGACCTCGTCGCCGTGGTCGCTCTCGAGGGCGAAATCGCCCGTGGCGAGGGCCGAGTACTCCTCGTCGGGCCCCTTCTTGCCGGCGGCCTGCTTGGCGCGCTCGACCTTGGGCACGGCGCGGGGGGCGAGCCCACCCGCGGGCGCAGCGCCAGGGCGAGGCGGCACCGAGGCCCGCGGCGGTCCGGCTGCAGGAGTGGTCGGCGGCTTGTTCTCGCGCACGCTGACCGGCGCCTCCATCGAAGGAGCGCGCGGAGCTGGCGGGATGCTCGGCACGTGCGCCGAGGCCGACTCGGGCGGCGGACGTGAAGGGCGGAACGGCGCGTCGGCGGACGGCATGCGCGGGCGCGGTGGCGCCTCGGTGTTCGGTCGCGGCAACACACTCGCGCGCGGCGAGGCACTGGGCTTGTCGTTGGTCCCCACGGTCACGACGATACCCTACTGTCGCGCCGCCTGCACAAAGGCCGTCGGCTCCCTCGGTCAGCCCCTCGGTCAGGCCGGCGCGTTCACGACCGCGAGGACCTCTTCGTCGGAGAGGATGTGGTCGCTCTGCTTGGCGCGCGCGAGCACGCGGTCGATGAGCTCCTTGCTCGGCTCGAACCCGCGGCGCTTGAGCCAGTAGGCCACGTTGCTCGCGCCGCTCATGAAGCCGATGCAGATGTCCTGGCCGCGCCCGAACATCCCCGCCGGCACGCCGCTGTAGATGCGGTCGGCGAGGTGCGCGTCGCCCTTCTGCTCGGCCTTGATGATCGCCGCCGCGTGCACGCCCGTGCTCGTGCGGAAGGCGTCGCGACCGACCAGCGGGTAGTTGATGGGGATCTGCCAGTGGCACGCGCGCGCCGCCGTCTCGCAGTACTGCACGAGCTTGGTCGTGTCCTGCCCCTCGAGCTCGCCGAGGAGCTTGAGGTTCATGAGGATCAGCTCCATCTGCGCGTTGCCCACGCGCTCGCCGATGCCGAGGGCGGTGCCGTGCACGCGATCGGCGCCGAACTCGAGCGCCCAGATGGCGTTCTCGAGCGCGAAGCCGCGGTCGTTGTGGCCGTGCCAGTCGATCCCGATGGTGCCCTTGGTGGAGCCGTCGGGCGCCCCCGCCCCCATCGACGGCGACCCATGCCGGAGGCCCATGCCCGCGATGACGCTCTTGGTGAACTGCAGCAGGTTGCGCACGCCGTCGGGGGTGGCGTGACCTACCGTGTCCGACAGGCAGAGCCGCGTGGCGCCGTGGTCGATGGCGTTCTTGAACAGGGTCGCGAGCACGTCGGGCCGCGAGCGGGTGGTGTCCTCGGTCACGTAGCAGACCGGCAGCCCCGCCTTCACCGCGACGTCGATCGCCTCGGCGCTGCGGCGCACGAGGGTCTCGACGTCCCACGCCTCGGCGAGCTGGCGGATCGGCGAGCTCCCGATGAACGTGTACACCTCGAGCGGCATGCCGACCTTCTGCGCGATGTCGATCATCGGCGTGATGTCGGACACCACGGTGCGCCCGGCGACGGCGGGGCGGATCTTCAGCTTGGCGCGGTCGATCTCCTGGCAGATCGCGACGACGTCGTCGTAGTTGCGCTTGCCCGAGCCGGGCAGGCCGATGTCCGCGACGTGGATGCCGATCTCGTCCATGAGGTGGATGAGCTCGAGCTTGTCCGCCGTCTTCGGATCGGTGACCGAAGGGTTCTGGATCCCGTCGCGAAGCGTCTCGTCGAAGAAGGTGACCCCGGTCGCGAGCAGGCGCCCGCGGCGGTTCACGACGTTCCAGTCGAAGATCAGCTCGTCGTCGGAGATCGCGCTCATGGGAGAAGTATAGTCGGCGTTAGGGCAAGGCTCTTCACACGTAAAGGGTTTGTGCGTCGGCCTCGAATCCAAGGGGGTTCATCACCTCGACGCGGTCCGTCGAGGGGTCTGCGCGATGCGTCGCGACTCGGCCTTCGCGACGCTGGTCACATGCCCGGGGGCATGAGTCCGCTGCCGCGGGCGAGCCCCTCGGACAGGAGGTTGCACATGGCGTGGAACGCGATCCCCGCGCCGACGCCGCCGGTGCGCGCGCGCAGCCACCCGAACAGGAGGCTCGGCACGAAGACGGCGAACCGCGCCGGGTTCGGGATGGTGGCGAAGTGGCCGACCGCGAAGATCGCGCTCGACACGAGCAGCGCGGGGCCGACCTTCGCGCCGAGCACCTCGATCTGCCGGCCCCACGCGCGGTCGAGCGCGGTCTGCAGGTAGCCGCGGAAGAACGCCTCCTCGGGCAGCGCCACCACGACGAGCTGGCCGAGGATCGCGTCCCAGGCCTTGGGGGGCAGCGCCCAGCCGAGCTTGTGCGGGTGCCACCACCGCGCGAACAGCATCACGTACGCCGGGTAGATGAGGGCGCCGAGGAGCGCGGCCCACGCGAGCGCGCCGAGCGCCGCCCGCAGCGTGCGCGACCACGGCGCAGGCGGCACCTCGAGCATGCCGCCGAGCGAGAGGCCGAACCCCTGCACGTCGGAGTCCCGCCGCCGCAGCACGAGGAGCCAGGTCGCGCCGAGGAACACGCCCCCGACCGCGGTCGCCACGATCGAGTCCTTGAGCAGCCACGAGGCGGCCGTCGCGAGCCCCGAGACGACGAGCGCCACGAAGAGGGCGCGCACGTCGGCGCGGCGCGCGAACCCGGGCCGCCCTGCCTGCGGGCGGTCGGTCATGGCTTCTGCGAGGACGACGGGGCCGCGCTGCTCGACGGCGCCGCCGACGCGGAGGCCGAGGGCACCACGACCTGCGAGCTGATCGGCGTGGGCTTCTGCGCGAGGTCGACGCCGGCCTTCTCGCCGACCAGCGCGAGCGCCTCGTTGGCGAGCGCGCACCCGAGCGTCTGGGCCACGATGATCTCCTTGCCCGCGGCGCCCTGGGTGGGGTCGCCCTGGACCTGCATCAGCGTGCCCTCGGGCGTGCGGCGCAGGCGCAGGAGCTCGGTGCCGTCGGAGATGCGGCGCAGCGAGAGGCGCACCGGGTGGGGCGTCGAGAGGATCTTCTGGGCCGGCGTGGCGTCGGCGCCGAACGCCGCGGAGCTCGCGGGGACACCGCTCGGAGGGTCCTCGTCGACGACCAGGATGGCGTGCTCGGCCTGCCGCAGCGCATCGCGCGCCTCGGGGAAATCCTTGGTCTTGTAGTACTCGAGCGCGTAGGTGAGGTTGCGCAGGCGCAGGTCGTTGACGGTCTCGCGCACGTCGCGGAGGAAGTCGGGGCCGAGCATCTCGGCACGCACCACGGTGTCGCCCCACGACCACGGCCCCACGCCCTTGCTGCGCAGGAGGCAACCAGAGATCGCGTCGAGCGAAGAGGTGCGCGCCGCGGTGTGCACGCCGTCGTTGCTGTTCGCGTCGGCGAGGCGCACGCGCACGTAGAGCGCCGGCCGCTCGCGCCAGCCGAGGAGGCGCGCGTCGGGGTGCACGAAGTCGCCCGGCCAGGTGCCGGCGAGCTGCACGGTCCACGGCTCGATCTTGCCGCGCACCGTGCCGTAGTCGTCGGCGATCTGCGCGGCCAGCGCGGCGCGCTCCTTGAGCAGCTTCTGGCGGTCTCCCGAGAGGCCGCGATTGTAATAGTAGTAGTAGGTCAGCGCGGCGAGCGAGACGACGCTGGCGATCGCGCCGACGATGCCCCAGGGAATCGTCTGCTTGCGTCCACCACGAGAAAGGGCCCCATCGCTGGGGCCCTCGTCGGGGGAATCGTCGATGCTCACGCGATGCCCTCAGCCGATCCGTGGAACTCGAACAGCGCTCACTCCTTGGCGGCGCCGCCACCCTCGGTGGGCTGGCCCTTGCCCTTCTTGTTCACGAGGAAGCTGATGTTGGCGTAGCCGGAGAGCGCGGCCGTGTAGAACACGCTCTTGACGACGAACGCCGGGAGCTTCTCGTCGAGCTGCAGCACGACCATGCCGGGGAACGGCGCGTCGGACGCGTGCGTGCTCTTCCAGGTCTCCTTCATGTACTTGAGCTTGGTCTCGAGGTCGGTCAGCTTGGTGGGGACCGCCGTCTTGCCCTGCTCCATCGCGTCGAGGGCCTCGACGATGCTGCCGGCCGGCTTGCTGTCGACGTAGACGTCCTTGCCCGCGACCGCGATCATCGGCGCGAGGAGCATCTCCTGCACGTTGCGGGCGCTCGGGAGCTTGACCTCCTTGGGCACCGCCTGCTCGCCGCTCGCGCTGAACGTGGAGAGGAGGAAGATGACGACGACCATGAGGAAGTCGATCATCGAGGTGAGGTTGAGGGACTGCTCCATCGACCGGCGACCGCCGCCCGCGACCTTCTTGCGGACGAAGTGCAGCGGGATGTGCGTCATGAGACGCTTGCCCGGCTTGGCGATCTGCGGGTGGTGGACGTCGAACAGCTTGCTGCTGGGGCCGCTCATCGGATGATCCTCGTCAGTTCGCGGAGAAGGCCACGTTGAACGCCGGCACGTCGTCGGCTGCCTGCGGGCAACCGTCGGCCGACTTGCCCGACTTGTCCGGCTTGCCGCAGCACTGGGGCTTGGGGACGAAGCACACGAACCGGCGCGGCATGTAGATGGCGTCGATCACCTTCACCACCTCGGAGAAGGGGAAGGCGTTGTCGACGTGGATGATCGCCTGGTTGAGCTTGTTGGCGCCGTGATCGTCGGCCTCGGCCTGGAGCCAGGAGACGTCGTCGCCCGAGAGGTTCTGCGGGCCCTGGCCGGAGACGTAGGCCTTCTTGATCTCTTCCTCGAGCTTCGGGTACTTGCCCGTCGCGTCCTGCTCCATCTCGAGGGAGATGATGTCCTCGGTCTTGGTGCCGGCCTGCCACTGCAGGATGAACTTCTTCTCCTTGTCGGAGACGCGGACGTGGAGCACGGCGGGCTCCTTGTCCTTCTTCTTGGGCTCGGTGTCCGACTTCTTGTTCGACGGCACCTGCGCGCTCGCGTTGATGCGCGCCATGCTCGACCACACCGCGGTGATCAGGAGGAAGCTGATGGTCACCATGAGGAGGTCGATGAAGGGGACCATGTTGATCTCCTGGTCGACCGACCGCTTTCCTCCGCCACCACCACCTGTGCTTACGCCACCCATCGGTTTCTCCTGCTGCCGTCAGCCACCGGTTGCTTTGTCACAGTCACACGTCGTCTCGGACCGACCCTCGTCTCGACGAGAGGAGGGCGGGTCCGAGGGTCAGCGCTGAGACAGCGCTGACCGCTCGAAGTTCCTCGGATCAGGCGACCTTCGGAATCAGGCGCCCCTCAGATCAAGCTCCCTCGGGCGCAGCCGCGCCGAGGTTCACCTTCTGACGGTTGCTGACGATGAGGTTCATGACCTGCACGGTCGCCTCGTTGATGTCGTCCTCGACCGACTGCGTCTTGCCGTTGAGCACGGCGAAGCCGAGGAGGCCGAGGATGGCGACGATCAGGCCGAACGCGGTGCAGTTCATGGCCTCGCTGATGCCTTCCGCGAGGATGGTCGCCTTCTGGGCCTGGTCGACGCCCGGCTTGGAGACGGCGCCGAAGGACTTGATCAGGCCGAGCACGGTGCCGAAGAGGCCCGTGAGCATGGCGAGGTTGGAGAGCAGGCCCAGGTAGGCCGTGCGGTGAGTGATCTTCGGCATCTCGCGGAGGGCAGCCTCGTCGAGCGCGGCCTGGACCTCCTCGTCGGGGCGGTTGACCTTGATGAGGCCCGCCTGGACGATGCGCGCGAGGGGCGCGTTCGCAGCGGAGCACATCTTGACCGCCTTCTGCACGTCACCCGCGAGGATGCACTTCTGCATCGTCGAGATGAAGACGTCCTTCGCGATCGAGCCGCCCCAGAGATAGAGCGCGCGCTCGATGATGATGGCGAAGATGAAGACCGACCAGAGGAGGATCACCCACATCGGCCATCCACCTTCTTTATAGTGCGTCCAGATCTCAGCGAACATTCGCGTCCTCCTGCATGGGGCCGCCCACACGCGGCCAGCTTTAGCGAGTGGGGGTCAGCCCGATCTCCGTCTCGAAACTCTTCTGCTCATCGCGTTCGCCAGGGGAGGAGCCCGTTCTCGGGATGCCGCCCTGGACTGCTCATCGGCGCCGTGAGGCGGGATGAGACCCTCCATGAACCTCTCCGCTCACGCCCACTCGCAGCGACAAGCATCGTGCGAGAGAGTTTCCGAACGGAGGTCATGGGGACTTGGTGATTCACGACAATCGGGGCGAGAAGTCAACAGAACTCGACGGAGAGGTCAAAGAAACTCGTGATCGCTTCCGTCGTGCTCCTTGCTCCTCGTCGATCGCGTGGCGAACGAAGCTGAGCCAGGCATGCAGGATACCGGGGCCCCCCCCCTGGTCAAGCGCCTCGATGCGCGGAAGTGCTCGGGTTTTGCCTCACGTAGAATTGTCCGCGACGCACGGATCTGGAACCGCGACGAGCCCCCTCCGCGCGGTGCTTGCCTCGCGCGCGGCGGGTAAAGTACAGTCCTCCAGGCTCGCGAATGGCGGGCGGTTGTAGTCGCAGTGCAGTCGCTCCTCGATCGTGGCGTGAGCGCGTCGAGAGCCGAGGTCGGGTAGACCTCTTCGGCGGGCCAAGTGGGTTGATGGGCGCCGAGCTGGAATCGTGACGGCGTTCGAAAGGAGTCCGGGGATGGTTTCGCTCGTGGATGCGGCGTTCGGGTCGATGTTCAACGCGGCGGCAGCAGAGGGTGGTGAAGGTGGCCTCGCTGGCTTCTTCAAGCACGGCGGCCTCTTCATGTACTTCAACCTCCTGATCTCCGCGATCGTCGTCGCGCTGATCATCGAGCGGACGGTGTTCCAGCTCGCGAAGTACCGCGTGAACTCCAAGGAGTTCTACGCGCAGGTGCGCAAGCTCGTCACCGCCAACAACCTCGATCGCGCGATCAAGCTGTGCGAGGCCGGTAGCGGTGGCTACCCCATCCTCCAGCTGGTCAAGAGCGGTCTCACCGTGGCCAACCGTGGCCCCGACGAGATCGACGCGGCGATGAGCGAGAAGCTCTCGGAGCTCAAGCCGCCCGTCGAGCGCGGCATCGGCACCCTGTGGTCGCTCGCCAACATCGCGACCCTCATCGGCCTCCTCGGCACGGTGTCCGGCCTCATCGCGACCTTCGCCGCGGTGTCCTCCGGCAACCTCTCCGCCGCCGAGCGCCAGCAGCGCCTCGCGGCCGGTATCTCCGAGGCCATGGGCAACACGGCGTTCGGCCTCGGCATCGCCGTGAGCTGCATGATCGCCCACCTCATCCTGCACGCCAACAGCAAGAAGATCCTGCACGACCTGGATGCCACCCAGGAGCGCATCTTCAACCTCCTCGCCGTCACCAAGGGACAGTGATCCCCCATGGCGGGTGAGGAAAAGCTCTCGGCGGCGCAGCGGTCGAAGATTCGCCGCATCGCAGCGCCCAAGGAGCTCGACCCGGCAGACGAGGCGGGCGAGCTCAACATCGTCCCGTTCCTCGACATCATCACCAACGTGCTGATGTTCGTGCTCGCGAGCATCAGCGTGACCTTCACGGTCTCGCTGATGGCCGACGCACCCAAGGCCGGCAGCGGCGGCGGCGTGAAGTCGAACCCGGCCGAGGAGTCGCTCAACCTCACCGTGATCATCGCCAGCGACGGCTACGTCATCAAGGGCAAGGGCGCCTCGATCGCCCCCGGCTGCGAGGGCGTCGGCTCGGGCATCACGCTGCCCCGCGTCTCGGCCCCCGCGGCCGAGTCGTTCGACGGCAAGCGCTACGACCAGGCGGGGCTCAAGAAGTGCGCGCGCCGGCTCAAGGAGCAGGTGCCCAACGCCGACGTCGAGAAGCAGGTGATGATCACCGCCAACCCGAACGTCCCCTTCCAGGAGATCGTCAAGGCCATGGACGCCTTGCGCTCCGACGAGAAGGGCGAGCTCTTCCCCCAGGTCGTCTTCACCGTGCTGAAGGGTTGAACGATGGCCGCGTCGATGTCCAAGTTCAAGGCGGAGCTGCGCAAGTACAAGCGCCGCAACGCGGTCGCGCACGAGGTCAACTTCCTCAACATCACGGCGATGATGGACATGATGACCATCATCCTCGTGTTCCTCCTGAAGAGCCTGTCGGCGTCTTCGGCCAACATGCCGCAGACCAACGACCTCGCGCTCCCCACGTCGATCCTCCAGGGCGAGGCGGCGCAGGACGGCATCCAGGTGGTGGTCTCGCGCGAACACGTCCTCATCAACGGCAACGAGCTCAAGGGCATCGAGGTCCCGGGTTGCTTCACCAACCCGGCCGACGCGCCCAAGCCGCACGAGAACTACAAGCTCGTGTTCTGCCCGGGTGACTCGCCCCACGGCTTCGCCCCCAAGTTCAAGGCCCGCGGCACGCCGAGCGATCTCGAGATCGCCCCGCTCCTCGCCGCGGTCGAGAACCCGGTCAAGGTCGAGGAGGCCAACGCCAAGGCCAAGAACAAGCCCGGTGGCGTCGAGGCCATGATCCTCTTCGACCGCTACACGAGCTTCCGCGTCATGACCGAGGTGATGTACACGCTCGGCCAGGCGAAGATCTCGCGCTTCCACTTCATCGCGATGCAGGCCTCCAAGTAACGGCCGCGTTCTCGTGAGAGGTAGTCATCGAGGCTCTTGTTGGCTGTTGCGGCCCTCGATAGGCTACCTCTCATGCGTTTTGTCCTTCTCTCGGTGATGTCCCTGTGGGCTGTGGTGGCGGTGGGTTGTGGTGGTGGCAAGCCGGCGGAGACCGGCGGCGCCAAGAGCGACGTGAAGGAGCCGGCCACGCTCGAGGAGCAGATGGCCGTCGGCGAGAAGGCCTACGGCGCCGCGTGCGCCTCGTGTCACGGCGCGAGCGGCGAGGGCAAGGCCAAGGCGCCGGCGCTGGTCGGGCCCAAGGGCTTCGACGACTACAAGACCGCCAAGGACGCCTTCGACTACATCAAGGGCAACATGCCGAGCGACAAGCCGACGTCGCTGTCGGACGCGGAGTACTGGGCCATCACGGCCTACCTCGCCAAGAAGAACAACTACCCCGTCGACAAGAAGCTCGACGCCGGCAACGCGGCCGGCATCAAGCGCCCCTGAGCGAGGCACTGTGGCCGACGAGCGCGCAACAGCGCCGGGCACCGCGGACAAGCAGCCGCGCCCCCGCAAGAAGAAGGAGCCGGTCATCGAGGTGCGCCGGATCCACCGGCGCGATCTCAACCGGGTGTGGGAGTTCCTCAAGCTCTCGTTCCGCGACGTCAACCGCGCGACCGTCGAGTACCAGCGGCCGCGCACCAAGTCCCGGTTCCTCGAGACCTACGAGGAGGAGGGCGTCGAGCAGCTCCTCTTCTACGTCGGCAAGGAGATCGTCGCGTACGCCGAGGTCACCTACGAGGTCGGCGGCGATACCTGGCTGAACCCCCGCTATTTCGAGGCGCGCGACATGCGGCCGCTGTTCGTGGACGAGCTCGCGGTGCACCCCGACTGGAGCGGGCGCGGCATCGGTGGGTTCGTGCTCGAGCAGCTGCAGCACATCGCGCGGGTGCGGGGGCTCACCCACCTGGTGCTCGAGGTCGCCGAGAACAACGAGAACGCGCTCGGGTGGTACCGCAAGCGCGGGTTCCGCAAGCTCGACGCGGCGATCTTCATGGCGCAGACCATCCAGGTCGAGCCCGAGCTCCTCCCGCCGCGGCCCTTGCCGCCGGCGAAGGAGCCTCCGCCCGTCGAAGAGCCCACGCCGCCGCCGAAGCCGCGCCCCGCGAAGAAGCGCGCGCGCACCTGACCGTCACCGGGTGGTCACCGGTCCGCTACGCTCTCGGCGATGAACCGTTGGTCGCGCGGACTCCTCGGGCTCGCCCTGATCGTCGGCTGCCATGGCGAGACCGCTCCGAGCACGCCGGTGAGCGACGCCGCGAGCGACGCCGCGAGCGACGAGGGCGAAGAGGCCCCGCTCTGCCCGCCCGCGCTCGGTGTCGGGAAGCCGCGGACGACCAAGGGCACGCCTGGCCCGCTCGACGCTACGCTGCGCCTGAACGAGCTCCAGCTCGAGGCGACGCACAACAGCTACCACGTGCAGCCGGCCAAGGGCGGCGCCGCCGAATGGCAGTACACCCACGCGTCGATCGGCAAGCAGCTCTCGGAGCAGGGCGTGCGCGGGATCGAGCTCGACACGCGCTGGAACGAGGCGTGCGGTCGCTACGAGGTCTACCACCTGCCCATCTTCGACGAGGGCACGACCTGCCGCGTGTTCACCGACTGCCTCGCCGAGCTCCGCGCGTGGTCCGACGCGCACCCCTCGCACCACCCGCTCTTCGTGCACCTCGAGCCCAAGGACGGCTGGGAGACCGACACGGGCGAGGCGCGCGCGGTGGCGCTGGAGCGGGAGATCCTGAGCGTGTTCCCGCGCGAGCTCGTGATCACCCCCGACGAGGTGAAGGGCGGCGCGGCGAGCCTGCGCGAGGCCGTGACGAGCAAGGGCTGGCCCACGCTCGGCGCGACGCGGGGGCGCGTGCTGTTCTACCTCGATCGCTCGGACGCCTACCGCGACGCCTACACCCACGGCCGCAAGGACCTCGCCGACAGGTTGCTCTTCGCCGACGCCGACGAGACCGATCCGTTCGCGGCCGTGCTGGTGCGCAACGGCGCGCTCGCGGGCAAGAACGCGATCACGGCCCTCGTGAAGAAGGGCTTCATCGTCCGCACGTTCGCCGACAGGAGCGTGGACGCGGGGTGGGCCGGCGATCGCACCCAGCTCGACGCGGCCCTCGCGAGCGGCGCGCAGATCGTGAGCACCGACTTCCCGGCGAAGGACCCGCGCACCAGCTACTTCGTGGAGATCCCGAGCGGAACGCCCTCGCGGTGCAACCCCGTGACGGCGCCGGCGGGCTGCACGAGCGCCGCGGTGGAGTCGCTCTAGGATGGAGGCCCATCGGCTCTCGGCCCTGCCCCACGAGGAGCTCCGGTCGGCGCGGAGCGGCGAGGCGTACGCGCTCTCCGCGGTGCTGCCGACGGGCGCCCTGCCCGTCTTCGCGCACCACGACGTCCTTTCGCCGGGGCGTCGGGCCTCGGCCACGCACGCCCACAGTCACGTGACCGAGCTCGTGCTGGTCCTCGCGGGCGCGGTGGTCGTGATCGACGGCGAACGCGAGGTGCCGCTCGCGTGCGGCGAGTTCGTCGTCATCCCTCCCGGGTGTGCGCACCACGTGGAGAACCGCGGCCCCGACGAGGCCCGACTGCTCGTGCTCGCGTCGCGGCAGCCGGAAGACACGGTCACCTACCCGCCCTGACGAGCGAGCGCGGCTTCGAGCTCGCGGATGCGGGCGTCCTTGCGGTCGAGGGCGGCCTGCACCTCCTTCGCCGGGAGGAGTTGCGGGATGTGCTGCGGGCAGTTCGCATCCCACGCCTCGATGGTGAAGACGATGACCCGCTCGGGGCGCGCCGGGTAGCCCGCGGGGGTGAGCTGCGCGAGGAGCGTGGGGTCGTCCTCGACGACGCGCGCCT
>Ga0154020_10007235_pt1 | contig 12970 bp, 8 predicted proteins | sample Klosneuvirus_201_FD_109709 | JGI IMG/M metagenome (GOLD analysis project Ga0154020, IMG submission 109709) | Active sludge microbial communities from wastewater, Klosterneuburg, Austria - Klosneuvirus_20160825_MG | ecosystem: Engineered > WWTP > Aerobic digester > Activated sludge | place... | reverse complement strand
ATTTTCAATATTTCGAACGGATTACCCGGTAATCAGATCAATGATATTATTCAGGATAAGGCTGGCCGATTATGGATTGGAACCATGAATGGGGTTGCCATTTATGATGGACTTAACTTTACAGGTTTCGACAAAAACAACCCTGTTACTAACAATCCGGTAAAAACTATTTTTCAAGACAGTAAAGGGAACATCTGGATTGGAATGATCCGGAAAGGGATTTGTAAATATAATGGAACATCGTTTGAATTTTTCAATGCTACCAATGGCCTATTGAGCGACAATGTAAATGCTATCACAGAGGATGATAAAGGAAATGTCTGGATTGGAACTGCCGAAGGCCTGAACCGTTATGATGGTAAAATTTTTCATAGCTACACCACATCCAGAGGACTAATCAATGATAACATATTTTCACTATTTTCTGATTCGAAAGGTAAATTATGGATCTCTACCATTGGGGGATTAAGTCGTTTTGATGGAAAAAACTTCGAAAACTTTACCACTGACGATGGTTTAACCAGTAATATCACTTATAGTGTATCTGAAGATCAATCAGGAAAAATCTGGATTGCCACTTATCTCGGTATTACTACTTACGATGGCACACGATTCGCTACTTTCACCCGAAGCAGGGACATATTAAACGAACGAATAGAAAAAATTATAGAAAATACAGAGCGTAGAATTATTTATGCTTCTTATGGTGGTGGAGTCGGATTCATTGAAAAAGACACTATAAATTCTATAACTGTAGACAAAGGTTTACCAAGCAATATTGTCAAAACAATTTTACAGGACCGCGAAGGAAACTACTGGTTCGGAACCTGGAACGGATTGGTAAAATATAAGGGTGACAGATTTATTAACTACACGTTGGAAGATGGATTATCTAACAATAACATTCTTTCCATTTTTCCTGATAGTTCCGGCGGAATATGGTTTGGAACGTTAACCGGTGGAGTAAATTATTCGAATGGAACTACAATCACCAACCTGGGTCTGGAAGCGGGACTGAAAAGTACAACTATCTGGAGTATTTACATTAATCGTAAAAACGAACACTGGTTTGGAACTACAAATGGGCCTGCATTACTTGATGTGCGATCAAAAAGGTTTTCACATCCTTATTCCTTTTTCAATAACATGATCATATATTCCATTCTTGAAGATAAACAAGGGGAAATGTATTTTGGAACGGATAAAGGTATCTATGTAAATGAAAAAGGTAAATCAACGTTCAGAAATATCGGAAGTGTCGATGGGCTGTCAAATGATAAAGTCAGAGTTTTGTTTCAGGATAATTCAGGAAAAATCTGGGTTGGTACCATGAAAGGTATTTATTATCTCGAAAATGATAAAGCAGTAAATTTCAGTGAACAATTTAATTTGCCTGGTGCGCCTGTTACATCAATTATTCAGGACAGTTCAGGAAGAATTCTGGTAAGCACATACGACTTTGGAGTATTTATTATTGGAACTTCTGTAAATAACAATGCGGTAAATGTTTTGAATAAAAATTCAGGCTTATTCAATGACCGCATTCTTTGTAATTTCCTGGATAGGAACCAGAACTTATGGCTGGGAACTCCAACCGGACTTGATTGTATAGACTGGAAAAAATATCTTTCAAGTGGTCAGGTTGAGCTTAATCATTATGACAAAAGTAATGGTTATTCAGGAGTTGAAACCAATGCAGCAACGAGTGATAAAAAAGGGAATGTTTGGTTTGCTACAGTAAATGGAGCTATCAGGCACAACATCAGGTCGGGGACTTTAAAAAACTCGATTCCATTGGTTCGTATCACCAACATACAGCTTTTTCTTGAAAATGTTGACTGGAAAAAGAAACAGATTTCTATTAATCAGCAAACAGGATTGCCGGAAGAACTGGTTTTGGCATATAACAATAACCATCTTAGTTTTAGCTTTTCAGGAATTTATTTAACAGCTCCGGAAGAGGTGCGTTATCAATTTCAGCTCGAAGGTTTTGATGAAAACTGGTCGCCTGCTAATGCGCAAACAACGGCCAACTATTCAAACCTGAATCCGGGAACATATAACTTCAAAGTGAAAGCCACAGCGAATGGCAGAACATGGTCAAATCCGGTTACTTTTCAGTTTGTAATAAAACCGCCTTACTGGAAAACGCCATTCTTTTATTTCCTGTATGTGATCACTGCAGCTGGAAGCATCTTTTTGTTTCTGAAACTGCGAACCAGAGCATTGCAGCGAACACAAAACATGTTGCGTCAAAAAGTAGAGCAGCGTACCAACGAGTTGAATCAAAAAAATCTCGAACTTGAAAAACTTTCAATCGTTGCTTCAGAAACAGATAATGCCGTATTGATTTTCAATCACCATAAAGAAATAGAATGGGCAAATGCCGGATTTACCAAACTAACAGGTTTTACTCTAGGGGAAATCATGAAATCGAAAGGTTATTCAATCCGGGACTTCACCAACAGTACAGAAGTGCATGAGCTTATTGAAAATGCAATTGCGGAGAGAAAGTCGATTGTTTTTGAATCGCAGATTCCTTGTAAAGACGGCAGTATGATATGGGCATCGAATACACTAACACCAACATTTACTGCTTCACAGACTTTACATAAGATTGTAGTAATATTTACCGACATTACATACAGAAAAACCATGGAAGAGCAAATCAAAGCCTCTTTGGAAGAAAAAGGATTGCTGCTGCGGGAAATTCATCACCGGGTAAAAAACAATCTGCAAATTATTATCAGTTTATTCAATCTGCAATCACATTATATCAATGATGCAAAAGCTTTTGAAGCCTTAAAAGAAGGACAAGACCGGATAAAATCGATGGCACTCATTCATGAACGATTCTATCAGAATGAGGGATTATCAAAAATCGATTTTGATGAATATATCAGAAGGTTAATTGAAAATTTATTCATGTCATTTAACGTTTCTCCGGAAAGAATCATTCAGGTAATTGATGCTGAAAAAATATCGCTCGATATAGATACCGCGGTTCCCTGCGGATTGATAATAAATGAATTGGTTTCTAATACCCTTAAACATGCATTTTCCGAAAATCAAAAAGGTGAACTCAGGGTAACATTCCGGAAAATGCCAGATGATTTGCTAAGGCTTACTATTGCCGATACGGGTAAAGGAATGCCGGAAGGGTTCGACTTTGAAGAAGCTGATTCATTGGGAATGCAACTTATAAACGCCTTGTCGAATCAACTGGATGCCAAACTGACTCTTATAAATGAGGGTGGCTGTACCTTTATTTTAGATTTCAAACCAGTCCATTAATCAATTATATATTTGATAATCAATTGTTTAAATTAACTTTTCAAAAAGGCAAATAGGTGTAGTAATAACCAACAGAAAACTATATTTTTGGAGTGTAAACCAAAAGAAATGAGTAAGATTAAAATATTAGTCGTTGAAGACGAATCGATAGTGGCAAAGGACATTCAGAATACTCTGATCAGACTTGGTTATGACGTGCCTGCAACAGCATCAAATGCTGCCAGTGCCTTTCAGAAACTTGATGACATAATGCCTGATCTTGTTTTTCTGGATATTAAACTCAAGGGTGACATTGATGGAATTGAAATAGCTGAAAAAATTAAAAACAGTTATGAAATTCCGGTTATTTTCCTCACCTCATTTGTAGATAAAACCACATTAGATCGTGCGAAAGTAACAGAGCCATACGGATATATTGTTAAGCCATTTAACGAATCCGATTTACAAACTACGGTTGAGATGGCACTGTACAAATTCGAGAAGGATAAAGAAACCAAATACAACAAAGAGCGTTATGAAAATGCATTGGTTAATCTGGATGAAGCCATTGTAATTCTCGATATCAATTATGGTGTTACGTTTTTAAATCCGAAGGCAGAAAATCTGGCTGGTTATGGGAATGAAACTGCAGCAGGAAAGGATTTATTTTCAATTCTCAAAATTGAAAACGAATTACATGAATCACTTACCAAAGAACAAATCAGTGAAAAAATAAAGACCGATAAAATCTGTGAATTGAAAGGTGCTTCGGTAACATTCATTCGCGATCAGTCTGTTCACAAATCGGATCTAACCATTTCTCCTGTTCGTGATGAGAAAGACACTTTAATAGGCTATGCCCTGGTTATCCGCAAACAGGGAGCGGCTGCAGGTGCTGGTTCCACCCCAGGATCTTCGGAACAAATGGAGAGCTTAGTGATTCAAAATTCATTTTTTGTGAAGAAGGGATCTATGCTTGTTAAAGTTTTTCTGGAGAACATCAACTGGATTCAGGCCATGGATAATTATGTTATTATTGCAACCAACACCGACCAGTTTGTGGTGCACTCCACTATGAAAGACATAGAAATGAAGTTACCAGGTGAAAAGTTTTTGAGGGTACATCGCTCCTACATCATACCAATTGAAAAAATAAATGTACTTGATGAGAACACTGTACTGATTGGCGACAAGACTATCCCGGTGGGTAAATCTTACAAAGACACATTTATGAACAGGTTGAATTTTTTATAAGCCGGTTACTGATTAAATCGGCAACTAAAGCAACTACAAATCATAAAAAAAGGAGGCTATCAAACGACAGCCTCCTTTTTATTTCAATTAATCTGTGATTACTTCTTGTCTTCTTTCACTTCTTCGAAATCGACATCAGTAACATTTCCTTCTGCTGCAGCATTAGCTTCAGACTGTCCGGTATTACCTGAATTTTCCTGACCGGCATTCGGATTTTCCTGAGTTGCTTTATACATTTCTTCAGAAGCTACCTGCCATGCGCTGTTCAATGTTGTCATTGCAGCATCGATACCGGCGATATCTCTGTTCTTATGTGCTTCTTTCAAATCAGCCAGTCCTTTTTCGATTGGAGCTTTCTTATCGGCAGAAAGTTTATCTCCGAATTCAGACAATTGTTTTTCAGTTTGGAAAATCAATGAGTCGGCCTGGTTTACTTTATCAACTTCTTCTTTAGCCTTACGATCAGATTCAGCATTTGCTTCTGCTTCCTCTTTCATTTTCTTGATTTCGGCATCGGTTAATCCACTGGAAGCTTCGATACGGATATTCTGGCTTTTACCGGTTGCTTTATCCTTTGCAGTTACGTTCAGAATACCATTGGCATCGATATCAAAAATTACTTCAATCTGAGGAATACCTCTTGGTGAAGGTGGCAATCCATCGAGATGGAAACGGCCAATTGTTCTGTTATCCTTTGCCATTGGACGTTCACCTTGCAATACATGAATTTCAACTGAGGGTTGATTATCAGATGCAGTTGAGAATGTTTCTGATTTTCTGGTAGGAATAGTAGTATTTGATTCAATAAGTTTGGTTGAGACGCCACCAAGTGTTTCGATTCCAAGTGAAAGAGGTGTTACATCAAGCAGCAATACATCTTTTACTTCACCTGTAAGTACAGCACCCTGAATTGCGGCACCAACAGCTACCACTTCATCAGGATTAACTCCCTTTGATGGTTTCTTTCCAAAAAATTTCTCTACCAATTCCTGAATAGCAGGGATTCGGGTTGAACCACCAACTAAAATCACTTCATCAATTTCATTTGGTGCAAGCTTTGCATCACTAAGAGCTTTTTTGCAAGGCTCCAGAGTACGCTGGATGAGGGTATCAGCCAATTTCTCAAATTGAGACCTGGTTAAAGTTTTCACAAGATGTTTTGGAATACCATCAACAGGCATAATATATGGCAGGTTGATTTCTGTTTGAGCTGAACTTGAAAGTTCGATCTTAGCTTTTTCAGCAGCTTCTTTCAAACGTTGCATAGCCATTGGGTCTTTACGTAAGTCGAGACCTTCATCTTTCTTAAATTCTTCTGCTAACCAATCGATGATAACCTGATCAAAGTCATCACCACCTAAATGAGTATCCCCATTAGTTGATTTCACTTCAAATACACCCTCTCCTAATTCAAGGACAGAGATATCGAAAGTACCACCACCCAGGTCGAAAACAGCAACCTTGGTATCAGTATGTTTTTTATCGAGGCCATATGCAAGAGCAGCAGCTGTGGGTTCGTTAATTATACGCAGAACCTTCAAGCCTGATATTTCACCTGCTTCTTTTGTAGCCTGACGCTGTGCATCATTAAAATATGCAGGAACGGTAACAACAGCTTCCGTTACTTCATGTCCCAGATAATCTTCAGCGGTCTTCTTCATTTTCTGAAGCACCATTGCCGAAATTTCCTGTGGAGTATATAAACGATCAGCTATTTTTACCCGTGGGGTATTATTATCGCCTTTTATAACAGTATAAGGAACTCGTGAAATTTCAGTCGACACCTTATCAAAGGTTTCACCCATAAATCTTTTGATAGATGAAATAGTTTGTGTCGGATTTGTGATAGCCTGACGTTTGGCAGGATCACCAACTTTACGTTCACCATCCTTAATAAATGCTACAATTGAAGGAGTTGTGCGGCGTCCTTCACTATTTGGTATTACTACCGGCTCATTACCTTCCATTACTGCCACACAAGAGTTGGTAGTACCAAGGTCAATTCCAATTACTTTTCTCATCGGTTTAAGTTGTTTTTATTATACCCGTAATAGTCAATGATTATGCCACCCCGAAAATCAGGTAATTATGTCAGTTCTAATTAAAAATTTGTGGCAGAATCAGTCAGCATGACAAAACGACACGCTTTAACCACTTGTTGAGGCTTGGTTATTGGAAATTGAGATTTCCAGTATGTGGACCGGTTCGCAGCAAATCAAGCGAGGGTGCATCCATAAATTTATTAGGTGAAACCTGAATAAATCTGCTGGAAAAAATCCCTGTTCCACCTTCCACATTGGAATACTGTGGAATTGTTGTCAGAATGCTGGTGGTAGCCTGATTGATACTTATGTAATTCGCCAGGAACTCTGCTCCAGCAGTGAAAATAAAGTCCATAGAACCTGCAAAACGCTCAACCGATGGATCTTCCTTGATTTTGGAAGCAACGAACTTGTAAAAATCTTCTCCTTCAATTTCTTTTTCAATGGTGGTTATTTGTGAAGGATTGGAAACCAATATATTAGGGAAAACCCAGTCAATAGATTTTTGAGTAAGAGTTCCATTAGCAATAACTTCTTCAGTATACCGGAAACGGATAGTCAGATTATAAACCTTGCCATTTGCTGCTGTTGCGAACTCAACAGTATAAGGAAACTGACTGGCCCAACCAATGGTTGCTGCAGAGTTTACTGCAGGACGTTGAACGCGCATGCTGTCAACAATTGGGGTTGTGGCAGAAAATTCATAACCGGTCTGATTATTTTTTACCTGAAGTTTGTAGTCGCTGTCGCGGAAAATTGTTTCCCCATTTGTTTTATATAAAACATTAGGACTGGAAGGAAAAACACCTTCAGCTTTATCAGCGGCAATGAACCGGGTTAAGGGAATAGACCCTAACACTATTCCATTTTTTATTCTAATCAATTGAACATCAAGTACATCACCATAATAAGTAGAGTCAGGAACCTGAGCCATCGTGAGCGCATTTCCTTCTCCCAGAAAGGCTCTTTGAATCCTCACGTACTGAACAGTATCCTTAGGATTGATTAATCCGTATACCACACCGATTTCCTTATAAGGAGCAAGCAGATCGATATCGTTGTCGCAGGCCGAAAACAACATACTTCCGGCAATAAGTCCACAAATAGCAGTTAATTTCATATTCATGCCCCAAAAGTAATACAAAGAAAGTTCACTTTTGAGGAAATTTGTACCTTTGAAACTTCATCACCAACTCCTTTGAAACGACTCAACCTCCCGGTCTTAGTTACCGGCCTCCTTATTTGCCTGCTGGCCGTTCCTCAACTACTTTTTTCGCAAGTAGTGAAAGAGAAATTCGACAAGCTCATGCTAAGTGAGAACTTCGATAGTATCAACACCTATTGGACAACATTAGCCAATGCTGAAAACCTGTTTATAGTGCAGGATGGAGAATATATTCTTCAGCGCAAAGCTCCAAGTGCGCCTTATGCAATAATTGCCAATTTTGAAGAGGAATTCAGTGATTTTCGGGTAGTTGCATCCATGAAACTCGATAAATCGATGAGTGAAGAAGCTACTGTAGGTTTCCTGTTTATGATGCAGGCAGAGGGACAAGGAGGATTTTTGTGTGAAATAAACAAGAAAAAGGAATTCCGACTTAGGCAAATAGTGAATGGTTCCTATAAGTATCTGACCGGTAATTCGAAGGATGGTGGTTGGATCAGAAGTTCTGCGCTTAACGAAACTAATTTTTCAAATATGGTAGAAATAAGGACTTTTTCCAGGAACTATGATTTATATATTAACTCAACATTTATCCTTTCTTTTGCTGAGCCAACCTATAAAACCGGTAAAATGGGTCTTATTATTGGGCCTGCTTCCCGCGGAAAAATTGATTTCATTTACGTTTTTACGATCACTTCTGCTGCTGAAGCTGCTGCAATTGCCACAGCGCAAAAAGGAGAGAATAGTCCATCAATTGGAAGTGGACCCGACATGATTGAACTGGCCGAGTCCATTATCAAACTTAAAACGCAGATTAACGGACTGAATGAAGAGAACGAAGATCTTCGAAAAACAATTTCAGCTATGAAAACCGGAGATCAGGAACGTGATGTAACCGTAAAAAACATGGAGAAACAGGTTAAAAACCTCCAGGATCAAGTTAAGAAAAAAGAATTTTCAATGGACTCTCTTGCAAAAGTAAATACCGAACTTTTGAAATATAAAGAGATGGTTGGTGGAAATGAAAATGCTGATCTGGTGATAACGCTCTCCAAAGCAGTAAAAGCAGAAAAAGAAAAAAGCACACAATTGGAACAGGAGAATAAGGAACTACGCGAAAAGCTTGGACTACCAAAAACAAATGGACCCAAACCAGCAAAGCCAAATAATGGGACAGGCACTACTCCACCTGCTCCTAAAAAAGAACCTAACGTTTTTTCTTTACCAAAAGACAATTAAATATTTCTGAAGCAGCAATCTATTCTGTATTCAGTCACCTCAATTAAGCCTGTTCGCTATGTCTACTCATGTTGAAATAAAAAAAGTTACTACCCATACCCTTCAGGAGATGAAGCGGCGGGGTGAGAAAATCTCAATGCTTACTGCTTATGATTTCAGCATGGCAAAAATTCTCGATGATGCCGGAATTGATGTTATACTTGTTGGAGATTCGGCATCTAATGTAATGGCAGGACACGAAACTACATTACCTATTACATTGGATCAGATGATTTATCATGCATCATCCGTTGTGAGAGCCGTAAAAAGAGCTTTGGTGGTTGTTGATCTACCATTTGGTTCTTATCAGGGAAATTCCAAGGAAGCTTTGAATTCAGCAATTCGCATCATGAAAGAATCGGGGGCACACGCCGTTAAAATGGAAGGTGGCCGTGAAGTTTGTGATTCGGTAAGCAGAATTCTATCTGCAGGTGTTCCTGTTATGGGGCATTTGGGTTTAACACCACAATCGATTTATAAATTTGGAACTTATGTAGTACGTGCTAAAGAAGAAGCTGAAGCGCATCGTTTACTTGAGGATGCAAAAATGCTTGAAGAAGCCGGTTGCTTCTCCATAGTATTGGAAAAAATTCCGGCTGTACTCGCAACACAGGTTGCTGCAACCATAAAAATTCCCATGATAGGCATTGGAGCCGGCAATGGGGTTGATGGACAGGTATTGGTGCTTCATGATATGTTAGGTATCAATAAAGAATTCAATCCAAGATTTTTACGTCGTTATGCCGATTTATATGAAACCATCAGACTTGCCACTATCAATTACATTACCGATGTAAAAAGCTCTGACTTTCCTAATGAAAAGGAAAAGTATTGATTTTTCATTTCTATAAAACACAGAAATGCTCCGAATAATTTTTGAAGACAATCACCTGATTGCAATAAATAAAAGATCAGGAGATATAGTGCAAGGTGACAAAACAGGAGATAAACCTCTCAGTGATGATGTAAAAGAATACATCAAAACAAAATACAATAAACCGGGTGAAGTTTTTTTAGGAACTATTCACCGCATTGACCGGCCTGTTACAGGAATTGTATTATTTGCACGAACCAGTAAGGCATTGGAACGAATGAATGAACAATTCCGGGAGCGTGAAGTAGAAAAAGTATATTGGGCTATAGTGAAGAAAACTCCGGATATTCCGGAAGCTACTTTAGTTCATTACCTCACCAAAGACGAATCTAAAAATAAATCGAGAGCCTATCTGGTTGAAAAAAAAGGCACATCACGTTGCGAATTGAAATACACTACCTTAGTAAAAGCTGATAATTATACATTACTTCAGGTTAATCCAATGACCGGAAGACACCATCAGATCAGAGTGCAACTTTCAACAATTGGCAGTCCTATAAAAGGTGATTTAAAATATGGTGCAGAACGAAGTAACCCTGACGGCTCCATTTCACTTCATGCCCGAAAATTGACATTTACGCATCCCGTTACCAAAGAAACTATTACACTGGAAGCGCGACCACCTGACGATCCTTTATGGAACTATTTTCTGCAACAGCTGCAAAGCTGAAAATTCAGTTTCTAATCAATAACCGAAATCCATTGCTGTGTACATTTAAAATTTCGATTGCCGGATCTGACTTGAAGTATTTCCGTAATCTTGTCAGGAACACATCCATACTTCGGCCGGTAAAATAAGAATCTTCTCCCCAAATTAATTTCAATGCTTTTTCACGGGGCAATACATCATTAACATGCAAACACAGTAACCTAAGCAAATCGGCTTCCCGGGGTGACAACTTAAACTGTGATTCAGAATTACTTAAAACTCTTTGACGGCTGTTAAAGGAAAAGTTACCAATCACGAATTCAAACTGTTCATCATTGTTAACCGTTTTGGTATCTGTTCTTTTCAATAAAGCTTTCAGTTTCAAAAGCAGAATTTCAGAATCAAAAGGCTTGGTAATATAGTCATCTGCTCCGGCATTAAATCCGGCAATTAAATCCTCTTTCATGGTTTTAGCTGTCAGAAAAACCAATGGAATACCAGGATTAACCTTTCTGATTTCAATAGCTAGCGAATAACCATCCAGTTCAGGCATCATTACATCTAAAATACATAAATCGAATTGTTCATTGATAAACCTATTCCAACCCTTCTTACCATCATTACATAATACCACATCATAATTATTGAGTATCAGATAATCGCGAAGGACAGCACCAAAATTTGGATCATCTTCAACTAATAATATTCTGCATCTGGTTATCATATCCTGATATTAACTTTGAATCAGTGGTATAGAAACAAAAAAGGAACTTCCTTTGTGGGGCTCACTAGTTACCCGAATAGTTCCGTTATGAGCAGTAACAATTGCCTTTACATAATTCAGGCCAAGACCAAAACCCTTCACCTGATGTAAATTCCCGGTTGGAACCCGATAAAACTTATCAAATATTTTCATGATAGTATCTGATGACATACCAATTCCATTATCTTTAACAATGAAAGTGACAGTTGTTTCGTCGCATGTCGTTGTTAATGTCACAGATGGTGTTTCATTACAATATTTGAGAGCATTATCCAGAAGATTTAAAATTACTACAGGAAAAAATGTACGGTCAGCTAAAATCTTACTACGTGACGCTTTAAAATCAATACTAATGGTGCCCCCTTTTTCTTCAAACTGAACTTTCATTTTTAAAACAGCATCATTCAGTAAATCATGAAGATCAGTAATTACCAAATCAGGAATAAATGCCCGCTTATCGAAAATTGCCATTTGCAAAATATTTTCCACATGATTATTCATACGTTCATTCTCATCTTTTATAATGGATGTGAAGTATGAAACTTTTACCGGATCATCTGAGACTTCCTTATTTGTCAATGCATCGGCAGCAAGTCGTATGGTTGCTATTGGCGTTTTAAATTCATGAGTCATATTATTAATAAAATCACTCCTGATTTCATCTAGTTTCTTTTGTCGGAATATAATAAAGATGGTATATGAAAAAGCTACAATTAAGATAAGCGTAAACAAACCGGAACCTAACAACATTAACCACATGGATGATACAAGGTAACTGAAAGTATCAGAAAAACGGACCTCTACCCTATCATTCCGGTTAACGATATCGCCCGGAAAAAGTATTGCATCATAAATTCTCGAGTCATTACTTATGTTACCTCTCGACCAGATCACACTGTCGGTTAAACCATTGATAACAGAAATACTATATGGGATAGAAACGCCTGCTTTACTTAACTCATCAGATATTACAGAATCAATAGTTTCAGGATGCACCCGGTCGCTCAGTACAAAATCTTTCTGACCAAGTTCAAAAGCCATTTTACGAATAACCTTCTCTACTTTTCCCAGTTTTAACTTCACCTTATCAGTTGAAATAATTACTTGGTGCCTGTCAGAGTCCTGACCATTTAAAATTTCATCTTCTTCGTTGTTAGAATAGGTGGCACTTGCCTTGGTATTATTTCCGGTTTTTAATTTAATGGTAACATTGGAAGAAGAATCATTCCTGCTTTTTTTGATCCACACTGAGGTACCATTGGTAATTGAATCTTCCATTTCTTCAGGATCCGGAAAATCTTCAAATAAAGAAACTTCATGGTCAATAGTTGTGAGTTCCATTAAAACTGAATCATTCAAAGCTTTCAATTCATGATTACGAAAAATACTTTCAACAGAATCAGGATAATCATGCTGTAAGCTCTTACTGATTATACTAAGCGACTCTCCCGTTTCAAGTTCGCCGGCGGCTTTAATAAGAGCTTCCTGCACCTTATCATCGAATTTCTGACGGCGTAAATCAATATCCTGTGAAATCCAGTTAATCTGCAGCAAAATCAGCCCTAAGAGAGCGAATCCCATCAAAAAGGCAATAAATACGATCTTTTGCTTTTTCATTTCATGCAAAAATACATCGCAATAACCTGATTTGCACAAACTTTAACGTTTCATT
>Ga0154020_10007234_pt1 | contig 12970 bp, 6 predicted proteins | sample Klosneuvirus_201_FD_109709 | JGI IMG/M metagenome (GOLD analysis project Ga0154020, IMG submission 109709) | Active sludge microbial communities from wastewater, Klosterneuburg, Austria - Klosneuvirus_20160825_MG | ecosystem: Engineered > WWTP > Aerobic digester > Activated sludge | place... | reverse complement strand
GGAAGCCGGCGGCATCTGGGCGGGTGCCACGCGTGTGGGGCAACTCTTCCAACTCGCCGACGGTGAGCCAGGCAGCTATCGCGTGCTGCAGGACAAAGTGCGCGCGTCGGATGCGTTCGGCGCCAAGGCCAAAGCGTCGATGACCAAGGGCCGCTACAACTGGTACGCGCAAGGCGCTGCCATGGGCCTCGTGGCCGACGGCGGACCCACCTCAGTGCAGACGTTCACGGGCTGGAGTCTCAAGGACACGGGACTCAACAACCAGTGGAATGTCATGACGGGCGTCTCGGCCATCTTCGGCAACTTCCAGATCGCGCCGAATGTGCTCTATCAGAAGCCCATTGTCGGGCCGGTGCCCGCCGACGTGCCCGCGCCGGGACGGCCCCGCAACGTGATCGATGATCCTTTCGCGGTGCGTGCGAATCGCGAAACGATGGCGGGCGAACTTCTGCTCACCTTCGATCCGACGCCGGCGACGTGGATGTACGCGTGGGACAACGACGCGCGCGAAGACGCGAAGTTTGCCGGAAACCTCGGCTTCGTGTACCGGAAGCTGCCGACCACGCAGGACGCCGCCATCGGCATTCTCGGCGATGGTCGCACCACCTTTGCGTTCCCCGGCGCCACGCCTGCCCGCTATCTCTGGGAAGTGCGGAGCCGCATGATTGCCCGCACCGGTACCTCACTCCGTCTGATTGCCAACGTGTTTGGTGGCACGGCGGAACCCAACGGCGACGACCCGCGCCTGCTCAAGCGCTACGGCGGCGATCTGCGACTGGTCAAGGGACACATCAAGCTGATGACCGGCGCGAAGTTCAACGATTGGGGTCCGTACGACTACCATCGCGACTTCAACCTCACGTTCCCCCAACAGTTCATGGGCGACGCCTCGTACGTGCTGGGGATGCCGCAGTGGTTTGATGTGCCGGAGACACGCGTCGGGTTGCGCGGCACGTATCGCACGCTCAACAAGTTCTCGCCGCGCTACTGCCCCGTGCGCGTGCCCGATCTCGTCGGCGGTCAGGAGTGTGATCCGACGTACCCGGCCGCGAATGGCAAGGAGTGGGAGCTCCGCGCGTATCTGACCGTCGCCTGGTAACATGCAGGATGTCGAGGTGCGCGTCCGCGACCTGTTGTCGCGGATGACGCTCGAGGAGAAAGTGGGCCAGCTGCAGCAGGTGCAGGCAGCTGGCGGCCACGTCTCCGACGCGTTGCGCGACGCGACGCGCGCCGGCCGTATCGGATCGATCATCAACGAAGTCGATCTCGCCACGGTCGACACGCTGCAGTGGATCGCCGTCACGGAATCACGACTGCGCATTCCGTTGCTGGTCGGGCGCGATGTGATCCACGGATTCAACACGGTCTTTCCGATTCCGCTGGCACAGGCGTGCACCTGGAACCCCGGTCTCGTGCAACGCGCCGCGCGGGTGAGCGCACTCGAGGCAGCGGCCAGCGGGATCAATTGGACGTTCGCGCCCATGATCGACATCGGGCGCGATCCGCGCTGGGGACGCGTCGCTGAAGGGTTTGGCGAAGATCCGTATCTCACCGGACAGATGGCCGCGGCGGCCGTGCGCGGATTCCAAGGGGAACAGCTGGCCGACCGCGGCAGCATCGCGGCGTGCGCGAAACACTTCGCCGGATACGGCGCGAGTGAAAGCGGGCGTGACTACAACACGACCAACATCCCCGAGCACGAACTCCGTCACGTGCACCTGCCGCCGTTCAAGGCGGCGATCGATGCCGGCGTGGTCAGCATCATGACATCGTTCAGCGATCTCAATGGCGTCCCCGCCACCGGCAATGCGTGGCTGCTGCAGACCGTGCTGCGCGACGAATGGGGGTTTGACGGGGTGGTGGTCAGCGACTGGGAATCCATCCGCCAACTGGCCGTGCACGGACTCACGGCTGATGATCGGGACTCCGCGGCCGAAGCGATCTCTGCCGGTGTGGACATGGAGATGGCGAGCACGACGTATGCCGACCATCTGGTGTCGCTTGTACAAGAAGGGCGCGTCGCCGAGTCGAAGGTCGACGGCCTCGTCGCCAACATCCTCCGTCTCAAATTTCGGCTCGGTCTGTTCGAGCAGCCGTACACCGATGCGTCGCACCTTCCGACGCCCGGTTGCGCTGACCATCTCGCGCTCGCCGCAGAGGCCGCGCGCGAATCACTCGTGCTGCTCAAGAATGCGCCACACGATGGGTCACCACTGCTGCCGCTGGCGCTCGACACGCTGCGTGACATCGCGGTCATCGGCCCGCTTGCCAACGATCCGTACGAACAATTGGGCACGTGGGTCTTTGATGGGGATGCCAATCTGAGCGTGACGGTATTGCAGGCGTTGCGAGCGCGTATCGGCGACGCCGTGACGGTGCATGTGGCGCGAGGGGTTGAGACGACGCGCAGCCGGAGTCAGGCCGGATTCGACGACGCGGTGGCTGCCGCACGCCGATCACAGGTGGCGATCCTCATACTCGGCGAAGAAGCGATTCTGTCTGGCGAGGCACACTGCCGCGCCGACATCACGCTGCCGGGCGCGCAGGCAGCACTGATCGAAGCGGTGGCCGCCACCGGAACGCCGATCGTGCTGGTGGTGATGGCTGGACGTGCGCTGGCGCTGGAAGGCGTGCTGCCACATGTCCACGCGCTCGTCTACGCGTGGCATCCCGGCAGCATGGGCGGCACCGCCATCACCGGGTTGCTGGTTGGCGACGACGTGCCGAGTGGGAAACTCGCGGTGACACTGCCACGGGTTACCGGTCAGATCCCGATCTACTACGCGCACAAACACACCGGGAAGCCACCGACGCGCGAAACCGTGGTGCACATGGATCACATCGAAGCGCGCGCACCGCAGCTTTCCGTGGGCAACACGTCCTTTCACCTCGATGTCGACCACACGCCGCTGTTCCACTTTGGGTTCGGTTTGTCGTTCACGTCGTTTGTGTTTCGCAACCTCACCATCAGCACGTCGACGCTGACGCCGGATGGTGCGTTGATCGTCAGTGTCGACGTGGTGAACACCGGCGCACGCGCGGGGCACGAGGTGGTGCAACTCTACGTGCGCGATGTCGTGGCCTCGGTCACGCGTCCCGTGCGCGAACTCAAAGGCTTTGAACGCGTCCATGTCGCTCCCGGTGAAACACGCACCGTGCAGTTCACGCTGCGCGCCGACGATCTCGCCATCTATGGCCGTCAGATGACACGCGCACCGGAGCCAGGCGTCTTTCACGTCTGGGTTGGCGGAGATTCCTGCGCCGATCTGCAGACGCAATTCATCCTCGCCGCATGACCGGCGTGTCCACTTCTTCTCCCCACTCGTCCATGTCGACTGTCACCGATGCCGGGCACACTACGGAGCGCGCCGAGGCGCTACGATCCTCGCTGACGCTGGCCGAAAAGCTCGGCCAGATGATCATGGCGGAACGTGCGTCCACCACACCCGACGACGTGCATCGCTACGCGCTCGGCGCCGTGCTGAGTGGTGGTGGCTCCGCACCGGGCGCCAATCGCCCCGCAGACTGGGTCGCCATGCACGACGCGTACTGGATGGCCTCGATGACTCCGTCAGCGGGGCGGTCGCCAGTGCCGGTGCTTTACGCGATCGACGCGATCCACGGCAATGCCAATGTGCTGGGGGCCACGGTGTTTCCGCACAACATCGGACTGGGCGCCGCACACGATCCCGACCTGATCGAACGGGTGGCGCGCATCAGTGCACGCGAAGTGCTGGCCACAGGCCTCGACTGGACCTTTGCACCGACACTCGCCGTGGTGGGGAACGTGCACTGGGGGCGTACCTACGAGAGTTTTTCGGAAGACCCGAGCTTGGTGGCGTCCTACGCCGATCGGTACGTGCGCGGCCTCCAGGGCGATCTGGGCGACGAAAGTGTGATCGGGTGCGCCAAACACTGGGTTGGCGATGGTGGCACCACCAACGGCGAGGATCAGGGCAACACGGTCCTGCCGGAATTCGAACTCGAGCGCGTGCACGTGGCGCCGTATCGTCCGGCGCTTGCGGCGGGTGTCCTGACGGTGATGGCGTCGTTCAACAGCTGGAACGCTGAGAAGTGCCACGGGCATCGGTACCTGCTCACCGATGTGCTCAAGGATCGGCTTGGCTTCGGCGGCATCGTGGTGTCCGACTGGGATGGCGTCGATCAACTCGACGACGACTATGACACGGCGATTGCGCTGGCCGTCAATGCCGGCATCGACATGATCATGATCTCGGTGGACTGGAAGCGATGCCTTGACGGCCTGACGCGTGTGGTGGAAGACGGGCGTGTACCGATGGCGCGGATTGATGACGCGGTGCGGCGCATTCTCGAAGTGAAGCTGCACTACGGACTTTTCACACGCCCACGTCCCGCCGACCGTCCGTTCTCCAATCACGACAGCTTCGGCAGTGCGGCCCATCGTGAGGTGGCGCGTGAAGCGGTTCGCAAGTCGCTGGTGCTGCTCAAGCACGAGTCGGCCGTCCTGCCGATCGCGAAGACCGCACGGGTGCTCGTGGCCGGCAAGAACGCCGACAATCGCGGGCATCAATGCGGCGGGTTCACCGTCGCGTGGCAGGGGGTGTCCGACTCCTCGCTCATCGAGGGTGGCACGTCGATCTGGGAGGGTATTCGCGCCGTCGCGCCGCATGCATGGCTCAGCGTGGATGGCTCGCTGGCCGATCCTGCGCAGCACGATGTCGCGATCGTGGTGATCGGCGAAACGCCGTACGCGGAGGGCATGGGCGATATCCGCCAGGGTGGACGCGTGGCGTCGGGCTCGGGGTTTGGTGGTCCCACCTCGCAGCTCACGCCTTACGGCAAAACCATCGAGCTATCGTCGCTGCATCCCGAGGATCTCGCCACCATTCGCGCGATCGCGGCGAAGGGCATTCCGATTGTCACGGTGCTCGTGTCAGGCCGACCCCTAGTGGTGAATACGGAGCTCGACGCGTCGACCGCGTTTGTGGCGGCGTGGCTGCCGGGCTCAGAAGGGCAGGGTGTTGCCGACGTGCTCTTTGGTGATGCCGACTTTCACGGCACCCTGCCGTTCACGTGGCCGGCGCACGCGGCGGTCGATCCGTACGAAGCGGGCGAACGATTCGCGCGCGGCTTCGGGTTGAGACTGGCGAACCGCTAACAGCGAACAGCGAACAGCTTTGTCGCAGAGGCGCGGAGGCGCAGAGGCGTGCTTCGGTGAGGGTGGCGTTGTTCACCTGATGGTTCTTTTGGGGAACGGCCACAGCCTCTCCGACGCGGGCCTCTGCGCCCCCTGCGTCTCTGCGATGATGCTGTTAGCGCATCTCGCGCACTAGCCAGCGGTCGCCGCAGCGGCCGCAGCGGCCGCAGTGCCGGCGGCTCCGCGACGGGCTTCGAGCGCCTTGCGGACCTCGTGGGCCTTCTCTTCGGTGATCGGGTAGGAGGCGATCACCCAGATGGCGATGCCTGAGGTGATCAACGGGACGAGGACGTCACAGAGGCGCATCAGCACCAACGTCTGCGCGGACTGTTGCGCGCCGAGTGCGACGTCGAAGCCGGTGGCGTTGAGCAGGAATCCGCCGCCAGCCAGCGCGGCCGCCATGCCCACCTTGACGACCCACCAGTAGATGGATCCGAACATGCCTTCGCGCCGCTGGTGCGTTTCGAGCTCATCGCAGTCGACCACGTCGGCAATCATCGAACCCATCAGCGTGAACAAGCCGCCAAGTCCGAACGCAATCAGCGGCGACGGCAGGAGCAACAGCCACGGATAGCGAGGGTTATAGCAGAACCACTTGATGGCGTAGCCCACCATCGAGACGCCCGTGGAAACAAAGAAGGCGCGGCGTTTGCCGACCTTCGTCGCCAGCCACGTGATGAAAAAGATGATGGCAAACGTGGAGATGGCGCCCAGCGTGCCGCTGTAGCCCGCATACCGCGCGCCCATCTCCTGATCGCCACCGAACACGTAGTAGATGATCACGTACGACTGGAACGACGAGATCATGATGAAGCCATTGAACACCAGAAAGGTCGCAATGCATAACTTGAGATACGGCTTGGAGCGCAGTGTGGTGGCAAACCCTTTTGCGAACGCGGCCATATTGCGTCGCAGGGCGGTCAGCATGCTCTCGCTCGGGACGTCAGCCGCCACGGCCGAGGCCACCGCGGGTTCTGCGTCCTTGAATCGTTCGCGCAGGAAGATTGCTGGAAACACGCCGACGATGATGGTCAACACGCCGATCGCCAGCGCCAGCCCACGCGCGCCGCTCACCGGCGTGGCAAACCACGCCTTGTTCGTCATCATCCACAGGAACCACGGCGACACCAGATAGGCGATCTGGCCGATGAAGTTCTGTACGCCCATCAGACGCGTGCGCTCGTGGTAGTCGGGTGTCAGCTCATAACCCAACGCCACCCACGGTGTGGCAAAGATCGTGTACGCGAGATAGAAAATCGTCGAACCGATCGTGAAGTACCAGAAATAGAACGTCTCGCTCTGTCCGGCGGGCAGCATCCACAGCAGCGCGTACGTCAGCCCCGAGGTGATCGCGCCAATGAAGATGTACGGCCGGCGACGTCCCCAGCGCGATCGTGTGTTATCCGAGATGAAGCCCATCATCGGATCGGTCAGCGCGTCGGTTACTCGTGGCAGCGCCCCGGCCAGACCAACCAGCGCCGGGTTCATCCCCAATCCAAGATTGAGGATGATGATCATGCCGCCGATCGCCGCGGCCAGCAGATTGTTGACGAACGCACCCATCCCGTACGCCAGCTTGCGCGAGAACGCAATGCGATCGGCCGGCGCTGTCTCGAAATGCAGAATCTTGTGCGTGGCCGTTTTCGAACCCAGCCGTGCGTGCCAGGCAGCGATCGCGATGCGTGCGAGATCGCCAAGGCGCGAGGTGCCGCTCACGGATTGCGCTGGTAAACTCGCACCCAGTCCACCGTCATCGACTGCGGGAACGGTGTGAACTGATCCGGTGAGCCAATGAAATTGCCGCCGACGGCGACATTCAGGATGATGTAGAACGGATGGTCAAATACCCACGCGCCGGGGACGTCCGCCTTGCGGATCGTGTAGTAGCGCGTGCCATCCACGAGGTAGTCCACCTGCTCGGCGGACCACTCGACCGTAAAGACATGAAACGAGTTGTCGAAGCGCGTCGCGGCCGGCGTGTACCGCTTGGTCAGCGCGCCGCCACCCGAGTAGCCGGGGCCGTGCATGCTGCCCAGCACGGTGGTGGGCTCCTGCCCGCGATACTCCATGATGTCGATCTCACCAGACTGCGGCCACCCGACCGTCGGACGATTGGCACCAAGCAGCCAAAACGCCGGCCAGAGGCCACGACCGCTCGGCAGCTTCATGCGCGCTTCAATCTTGCCGTACTGAAACACCTGCTTGCCTTCAGTCGTGAGTCGCGCGGACGTGTACGCGCTGCCGGAAAACGCTTCGCGGCGCGCGGTGATGACCAGATGTCCGGTGCCATCGAGCGCCGCATTCTCGGTACGATCAGTGTCGTATTCGAGTTGTGCATTGCCCCAGTCGGTGCCGACGTCGGCGCGCCAGTTGGCTGCGTTCGCCTTCGTTCCCGCGGCACCGTCGAACTCATCCGCCCACACCAGCGTCCATTTCGTGTTGTCCGTCGGCGTGGACGAACAGCTGCTGACCACCGCGCTCGCGCAGGCAGTGGCGAGGACAAGCAGAGCGAATCGCGTCATGAGTTCGGCGGGAGTGAGGGCTACGGAGCCCGGAGTGAAGGAAACAGGGCAGGGTCGCGCAAAGCGGCATCGAGCATCAACGTCGCGGCACCAATCGCCACGCTGCGCGGCCCGAGCCCGCTGGTGTGAATCTCCGACGAGGCGACGGCGCTCACGAACGTGCGACGCATGACGGTCTCGCGGAGCGGGACCAGCAAGCGGTCCCCAAGTCGAGCGAGGCCGCCGCCGAAGATGATGGCGGCGGGGTTCATCATGTTCAGCATGCCCGCGACGGCGATACCCAGGTATTCGGCGGCCTCAAAGACGATCTGCACGGCGAGCGGATCGTCGGCGAGTGCCGCTTCTTCGATGGAGGAACTCGTGAGCGGCCGCGAGTGCAGGACACTGGCGGGAAAGTCCTGCCACACTTCACGGACACGATCCATCAAGGCATCGGACCCGACAAACGTCACGAGACAGCCGCGGTTCCCGCAGCCACACGGTTTGCCGCGCGGATCGATGGTCAGGTGTCCGATTTCGCCCGCGACGCCACTGGCACCGCGGTAGATGTGTCCGGCGATGAAATGTCCGGAGCCGATACCCGTCGCGACCTTGATGAACGTGAAATCGTCCAGCCCCTGCGCGGCGCCCCACCAGTGTTCGGCCAACGCGCCGAGATTCGCGTCGTTGTCGATACGCACGGGCACGCCGAAATGGGTGCCCAGCATTTCCAGACCGTGACGGCCCTTCCACTCGGGCAACGCGAGTGGGTGCAGCCGTTCGGGATGCCGCGGATCGACCGGACTTGGGATCGCCACACCGATGCCAAGCAGTCGGTCGCCTGACACCCCGCCTTCGGCCAGACACTGCGTGCACTGCTCGACGATGAGCGCGCGCGTTCCATCCGGATCCGTCTGCACGGGATACTCGCGGTGTCGCGACGCCAGCACGTGTCCGCGCAGATCTGTCAGCACCACGCTGACGTGTGTGGCACCCACGTCCACACCCAAGATGCCAAACGCGTCGTCCTGAAACTCCAGCACGATGGGACGTCGACCGCCCTGCGACTCGCCTTCGCCCGCTTCGCGCACCAACGGCGTGTCGAGCCACGGGGCGACGATCTCCGAGACGGTGGAACGCGACAGACTGGCCTGCCGGGCGATCTCCGCCCGGGAGATTCGGCGCTCGCTCCAGATCAGTCGCAAGACTGCGTGCGCGAGTGGCGGCGCCCCTGCAGCCGTCTCCCGCGTGGCACTCACGCCAAATCGCATCGGTTCGGACATCGGCAATCCCTCTGGGGCGGTCACCCGCTCCCGGTCGTGTTATCGGTGCAAGAGCACGTTGTCGATATACACGGTCTTGAGATCGCCGGAGATAATCAACTGGGCGAGGTGACCTTTTGTGGTCAGCCCGGCAAATGCGGTGAGCGGAATATCGAGCGTCACCCAGCCGCCGCTGGCCAGCGCCGGCGTGGTGGCTGCGGTCAGGGTGATCTCGTGCTCCACGTCGTCACCGCCGCCAAACGCACCGCCGGCACCAAAGTCCACAAGCTTGATCTTGAAGATGGCCGGTGCCGTGGTGGCATCGGGCGTCCACAGATCCATGCGGAAGTGGGTCATCGCCGTGGCGTTGATCTGCTGCGACGTGAATTCGATACCGGCGAAGACCAGGTTGGTGTACTTCTTGGTCGCGTTTCCGGCGATCTGCACTTCGGTCTGATCCGCGCTGTCCCAATCGGCCGACCAGGTATCGACGGCCACGTTGGTATAGGCATTGCTGAACAGCGAGATCGGGTTCGCCGCCGCATACGTCGGCGTCGGCGCAGCCGTGGTGGGCGCGGTGGCCGCGCCGGGGCGGGAGAAGTACACGTTGTCCACGAAGACTGTGGGCAGCGTGCCGGAGATGATCAACTGCGCGAGATGCGCTTTTGTGGTGAGACCGGCGAACGCCGAGAGCGGCACGTCGATTCCCACCCACGCGCCCGTTGCAAGCGCCGGCGTGGTCGCGGCCGTAAAGGTGAGTTCGTGTTCGACATCGTTGCCGCCGCCAAACGCGCCATCTGCGCCGAAATCCACCAGCTTCACACGGAACACGGCGGGCGCCGCGGTAGCGTCGGGCGTCCAGATGTCCATGTGGAACGTCGTCATCGACGACGCGTCGATCTGCTGCGAGGTGAACTCAATGCCGGCGAACACCAGGTTGCTGTACTTCTTGGTGGCATTCCCGGCGATCTGCACATCGGTCAGATCGGCGCTGTCCCAATCAGCCGACCACGTGTCGACAGTCCGATTGGTGTACGCGTTGCTGAAGAGCGAAATCACGTTGCTCGCCGCGGCCGTTGGCGTGGGCGCTGCGACGGTCGGCCCCGGCGGTGGTGGCGGCGCCGGCACCTTATAGAGGTATACGTTGTCGAGATACATCGTCGCGCTCGAGCCGGCGATGATCATCTGCGCCAGATGCGCGCGCGACGTCAGTGCGCCGAACAGCGAGAGCGGGATATCGAGGCTGCTCCACCCGTTCGCGGTCACCGCGGGCGTGGACGTGCGGCTCAGCGTGATCTCCTGCTCGGAGTCATCACCGCCGCCAAACGCGCCATTGGCGCCGAAGTCCACCAGCTTCACCTTGAACGCCGCATCATCGAACGTCCAGACATCGAGATGCAGGTGCGTCATGGCGGTGGCATCGATCTGCCGGGACACAAATTCAACACCGGCATACACGAGATTCGTGTACTTCTTGGCGGCGTTGCCGGCGATCTGCACGTCGGCCACGTCGGCGATGTCGAATCCTGCCGACCACGTATCCACGGTCACGTTGGTGTACGCGCCGCTGAACAGCGAAATCACATCGGCCGCCGGACGCGTGGGTGTCGGCGCGGCAAGCGCAGGCGCCACCACGGCGCGCAGGGCCACGGTGCCGCTCGCGGCGGTTTCGCCGAGGGCGGCGGTCACGTTGGTCGTGCCCGCACCAACCACGGTGATGGCTCCACTCGCCGAGACGGTGGCCACGGCGGGATTGGAGGAGATGTACGTGAAGTAGTTCGGTGACACACTCATCGTCTGATCCACGCCATCCACACGCGAGGTCACCGTGGTGCCGGTGATCGTGACGGCCGCACCCACTTCGGCCGTCTGCGAGGACGGTGGAATCGTGGGGCGCACATTGCTGATGGTGGTCAGCGTCTCAAAGCGGATATCGTCGAACCAGATCGTGTACCCAACACCCTCTTCGGCGCCCTCGGCGAAGAAGAACATGCCCTTTTCCACCGCGAGCTTTGCCGCGAGCGGAATGGGCAGCGTGTACTTGGTCCACGCGGTGGTCAGCTGAATGGCCGACCGTTCGGCCGAGTATTTGGACGTGCCCGTGTTGTCGTTGCCGAGTCCGGCCACGTTCAGCTTGGCGGCAATGCTGCCCTTCGCCCAGAAGGTCAGCGCATTGTATTGCCGCAGGTCACGCGCCACGGTGGCGACAAAGGCGCCGCCCGCGTATCCGCCGGACGGATCACCCGGGGCCGGCACCAGGACCTTGAGCGACGACAGGCCGCTGTGTGCGGTGGTCGCATCAATGGAAAGCGCGTCGGTTTTCGATCCGCTGAACCCCTGAAAGCCGATGCCCGGCGCGAAACCGTCGGCGAAGACTTCGCCCGAGGTCGGAAACGCCGCCGGTTCGAGGGTGCTGACATCCCGGCTGCAGCCGGCGAGCACGGACGCGAGGGCAACCAACACGACGGATGAGTGACTGCTCGGGCGCATCAGACGGCTCCGGGAGGGTGACGGAGGTCTCAAGCCAACAGGCGACTGGGCACGCAATGCCGGAGTCGGACGGGCTGTTTGTTCGGTGGGCGAACAAAGAATGCTAAGAACGGGAGGCGATGTCAAGACGGGATGGCCAAGGTGTCGGCGCTGGCTGATGGGGTTGGAGGAGGGCACTGGGGGGCAGGAACAGCGACAGGGGTCAGGCGTCCGCTGCTACCTGCACCCTGGCGCTGTTCCTCCGCCCCTGTGTCCTGTCTCCAAGCCCCCCAGTGCCCTCCTCCAGGTCCCGCCACTTCGAACAAAACCCGCCCCTCCAACCCTCCCCACCGCCGTAGGGCCCTCCCCCTCGCCCCCCGCCCCATTCTCCTATTGCCGATCTCTTCGCGTTCGCTTGATTGTCTGCATCCGGCACTCCCCACCAGTCGGATGGCTGGCTCGCCGAGGCGCTGAAGGCCCGGCGATACCCCCTCGCTCCCCCCGCCCCCCGGAGGACCCATGGCATTCGTCCCTCATGACGCGCCTGCGCGCATGATGACGAGAGCCCGACGCGCCACGACCCGTGTCTTGGCGCTGTTGCTGCTCGCTCCACTCGTGCCCGCTGCCGCACAGAGCACCGGTCGCATCATTGGTACGGTCACCGATTCCGCGTCCGGACGGCCGATCGCGGACGTTCAGGTTACGGTTGGCGGCTCTCGCGCCGCCGGCATCACCGACGCGCAGGGTCGCTATTCCATCGGCGGCGTGCCGACCGGCGCCCGCACGCTCGACGCCCGACGCATCGGCTACCAGCCGTCGGCGCCGCGTGCCGTGACGGTGCCGGACGGCGGTACGGTGACGGTCGACTTCAAACTCCGCGAAGCGGCCCTCTCACTGCAGGCGATCGTCACCACCGGTGTTGTCGATCCCACCTCGGGAACCCGGGTGCCCTTCACGGTCGGTCGTGTGTCGGCTGAGAACCTGCCGGTCCCGGCCACCAATGCGCTCGAGGCCATTCAAGGCAAGATCGCCGGCGTGACCGTGGTTCCGTCCGGTCAGCCCGGAAGCGGCTCGAGCATCCAGCTTCGTACGCCGACCTCGATCAACAAGGGCAACGCGCCGCTGATCGTGGTCGATGGGGTCATTCAGTCGCAGGCCTTCGGTGCGTCGAGCTCCGATTTGGAGTCGATGGACATCGAAAGCATCGAAGTCGTCAAGGGTGCTGCGGCAGCCTCGTTGTATGGGTCGCGTGCCAGCTCGGGCGTCATCCAGATTCGCACGCGTCGCGGCACCAACATCGGCGAAGGCGCCACGCGCTGGTCGCTGCGCTCCGAGCTGGGCTCCAACAGCCTGGCCGGCAAGATCGACTGGGCGCGCAATCACTATTACCAGACCGACGCGAGCGGCAACTACGTGAACGCGACGGGCGCCGTGGTGCCGCGGGCGCAGCGTCTCGCACGGCCCGCATATCAGCGTTTCCAGGATGTCACGTACAAAGATCCGGTCTACGATCAGGTCGATCGCTTTTTCGATCCAGGGCAGTTCACGAAGAACTCGTT
>Ga0154020_10007233_pt1 | contig 12972 bp, 12 predicted proteins | sample Klosneuvirus_201_FD_109709 | JGI IMG/M metagenome (GOLD analysis project Ga0154020, IMG submission 109709) | Active sludge microbial communities from wastewater, Klosterneuburg, Austria - Klosneuvirus_20160825_MG | ecosystem: Engineered > WWTP > Aerobic digester > Activated sludge | place... | reverse complement strand
TTGAGGAAATGTGTCGTAGCGTGGTTTATCCTGAATCTTACTGATAAAATAGACTGGAAATGAATTTGGTTCGTGGATTAACTGATCCTCATCAGTAGCTGAAGGCACCGATGCGCTCTTTTTCGCATAAAACAAATGCGCATAACTCTTGAATCCCAGTGGTTTAATAAGCACCTGCTTCCCCTGGAAACTACTGTAGAATTCAATCGCTGCTCGCTGTGATATTGCTTCAATTTTTGGTGTAAAGTGTAAAATGGTAACCGGAATAATCAGTAATTGAGATATCAATAAAATACCAAGAGCGAAAATTGTATTTCTTCTTAACTTGATAAATATAATTATAAGCAGCATCAGATATATCAATCCCGGTATCAATTCAAAATAAGACCAATTTACCTGCGCCTCAAGGTTGCCTACTGCAAAAGGATCTTCAATATAAGGTGTAAATCGATCTTTGAACAGACCTATCAACGGCAGAGCTATGAGCACGATAGACCAAATGATTCCAACTATTAAAAATAATGTGCGTGTAATCGGACGAATTGAAGTCTTACCTTGCAATATTTCATCCAAGTAATGAGCACCCAAATAACACACAGGAAAATAACACAATGAGCTGTAATGTACTATCTTGGTTTTTACAATTGAAAATAAAAGTAATACTACCCATAACATAATCCACATCCACACTGAAAAGTCAGGTGGAGCAGAAAAGATAAATCTGGCGCTTTTAATTCTCTGCTGGAATAAAAAAATAACGGCCGGGAAACAACCGATCAGCAACACGACAAAATGGTAGATAAATGGCCCACCATGTCCGGCATCCTGAGTGGTAAATAATCTAATCTGATAAGCGACAAATTCATTGACAAACCACCAACCGTCCTTCAAAATATATATGCCAAACCAAGAGCCTATTACAGCCAAAGAGGCCACGCCTATAGTCAATATATGTCCTATACTATAACCCTTAAATCCCCTATTCAATAAAAAATAAACCAGCATGGCTAACCCGGCAATTAATATAGCAACCGGTCCCTTAGTCAAAACTGCCAATCCCAAAAACAAGCCACTGAGAATAGCTGAATAATAAGCCGAAGTCGATCCACGAATGGAATAGTAATGGTAAAAAGAGAGAAAAATAAATAAATTAAAAGAGGGATCTATAATACCTGATTTGAAATAAAAGTGCGGCAACCAGCTAATGAGAAAGAATAAAGCGAAAAGTATTCCCGTTTGTTTGTTCTTTACTTTATTCCCTACATAAAAAACACTCAGTAAAGTTAAAATACCACAAATGGCATTTGGCAATCTAGCGGCAAATTCACTAATACCAAAGCTCTTCATTGATAAGACCTGCATCCAGATAAACAGAGGTGGTTTTTCCCAAAATGGCTGAAAATCAATCTGAGGTCGAAAGTAATCACCCGTTGCTATCATTTCTCTAGCACACTCTGCAAAATTTATTTCATCCCAATCAAATAAATGAACTTGTCCCAGGAAGGGCAGAAAAAAAATAGCACCAATGGCCGCCAGTCCTATATAAATATACTTATTCTTAAGCGAGGTTATCCGGTGGTACATTATTCAGTTTTTTAGATGAAGACCCAATCCTATTTATTACTAATAGTGCTACCAAGGGCACCACAACACCAATAAAACTTCCGGTCACCACATCAGTCAAGACATGAGCAGCCAGATATAAACGGCTCCAGGCCACCATAAGTGCTAACAGAAAGCAATGCAACCCATAAACACGATAGCGTATAGGTAACAATACCGAAATTATAAAAAGTAGAACAAAAGCACTACTGGTATGTGCGGAAGGAAAGCTCTTCTGGTATAAGTCGGGCCAACTCGAGAGATGATGAAACCAAGACTCCGAACCCCAAAGCGTCATGGGTCTGGGTGTACTATTCCAATTTTTTAGAATGTGTGAAATCACTGAAGTGAACATAATAGACGAGGAAGCCCAAATAAAATAAAGGACGCGTTGATTTCGAGGTAGTCTAAAAATCAGTACAATTAGAACTATTCCGAACAATATGCCTTCTCCCAGCATAGAGATGAAAGGCATCAAAGTATCCATGCCGTCACTATGAGCAGTATTTATGAATTGGAAAGTTTCCTTGCTGCTAAAGTTTATTAATATAATTGCCGAAGCAATTACCCAAAGTAGACAGGGATATAAAAACCAATAATTGATATGCAATTTAGTACGCACCGCCGGAGTTGAGATATCTTTAGCTAACTGAAATAAATACTACAACTTTTAAAGATAGAATATATTGAGAAAATGAATGTAACCTTCAAGAGGGCAGAAAAAAAGCATAAGCCAAAATAGGAATAGCTAGGGTGGACCAATTTGTAGTGAAAGGGTGTTTACTACTAAAAGCTAGGAGCCACTCAAATTGACGTGCAAGGCCATAAATATTAGTATTGATTATTCCACCAAATCCAGATCATTGGTTTTTCCGCGTTTATTGTGTCTGTACCATAAAAAGCCAATGGTACCTACCAATAGGTAGGGCATAGCGAGCATGTAAAGTATGCCTTTATTGAGCCCGGCAGCCTGAGTACCGCCATCACGCATGTTGCTCTCTCCAGTCATTTTGCACATCGGACACTGCGCTTGAACAGATATAGAAGAGAATAAACCGAAAAAAAGAAAGATGGAGATGTAAAGTATTTTGATGGACTTTTTCATTGATTAAAATTTAACTGCATTTGAGTTGATTGCAATAACAGAGGCGATTTCAGGTACCCGATTTCGGATGACCTGCTCCACTCCTCCTCTCATGGTGAGTGCAGACATGGTACATGATTCACAGTTTCCAATCCAGCGAACCACTAGATTCATGTCCGGGGTAACTTCCACTATCTCTATATCTCCCCCATCCACATTCAAGTGGGGTCTGATTTCATCAAGTGCATTTTCCAAACGATCCAGTAGTAATTCAGTCATTAATTGTGCTAATATTTTAGTGTTGTACCCTGACTATCTTCGATTTACCTTTGACAGTCAGTATTTTATCAAGTTGCAAGATAAGATTTTTGACGATATCTTCAAAGATCACATTGATCTTAGACTGCTCCGGTCCGGATTGAGGAGTTCCTGCATCTGCATTCTCACGTAGCCCCATGATCAGTGGCACTTGCCCCAGTAGCGGAGCTTGACTAAGTCTAGCTAATTTTTCACCTCCTCCCTGGCCAAAAATAAAATATTTATTATCCGGCAATTCAAGTGGTGTAAACCACGACATATTTTCGACTACCCCGATAATTGAAACATCAATCTGTTGCATTCTGAACATATTCATCGCCCTAACAGCATCTACAACAGCAACTTCCTGAGGTGTAGTCACCATAACTACTCCTGATAAGGGAACAGACTGTACTAGTGTCAACTGAACGTCTCCTGTTCCCGGTGGCAGATCCACAATGAGGAAATCTAAATCACCCCAAAGACAATCCTCAATAAATTGCTTGATAATACCAGCCAGTCGTGGCCCACGCAGTACGAGTGCCTGCTCCGGATCCACGATCATGCCTATACTCATCGCAGCTACACCTGAGACTTCAGGAGGTACCAGTTTTGGCTTACCATAGGTATTATCTATATCAGGCCGGACACTTCTGAGCCCCAGCATAGTGGGTATAGAGGGTCCATAGACATCCGCATCGAGAATACCTGTCTTGTACCCTAGTCTATTCAATGCAAAAGCCAGATTGACAGAAACTGTTGATTTACCTACACCTCCCTTTCCTGAGGCAACAGCTATGATATGCTTGACAGTAGGTAATACCTTATCATCACTTTCTACAAAATCAGCTTTTGAAACCATGTGCAGGTTCACATTAAGTTCGGGATACGAACTTTGCACCAGTACAGCTATTCGCTCATTTATGCCTGATTTCTCAGTTGCATCCAATCGATTGGCTAATATCGAGATGTTCAATTCACTTCCTTCGAGCTCGAGAGACTGAATGATTCCGGAGTCTATCATGGACTGGCCGGACTTAGGATCGCGGAGTGTGGCCAACAACTCTCTAATCTCTTCTATTGTAATATCCATATTTCGTTTAAACAGAACCACAAAAATAATGTTCTCCATCCGAATTTCAAATGTACTTTTGTGCTGATATGCAAGTTCATCTTCAAACCAGGCAGGAATCACACTTTAAAAAGGCTGTAATTACTATCGGATCCTTCGATGGGGTGCACGCCGGGCATGCAATATTACTTGAGGAATTAAAATATCACGCTTCACTTATCGGTGGTGAGTCTGCCGTAATTACTTTCGATCCTCATCCCCGTACAGTGTTACAGCATGATGCTTCCTTCAAACTATTGTCTACTCTTGAAGAGAAAATAGTATTATTCGAACAGACGGAAATAGATCACCTTTACGTGGTGAATTTTGATGAAAAATTTGCGCACCAGACCCCAAAACAATATTTGGACGATTTTCTCATAAAAATATTTGATCCAGCTGCCATTGTAATCGGTTATGATCACCGCTACGGCAGTGATCGAAGTGGGGACATAACACTCATGGAGCAGCATTTCAAGCATACTCATACCCAAATCATTGAGATTAATCCGGTGCTAATACAAGATATAGCCATCAGTTCATCACGCATACGAAAGGCGTTGGAAGCTGGGCACTTAGAGGAAGCCAACAAATTGTCAGGTCATCCTTACTTGATTTCAGGAAAAGTCATCGCCGGCGACCGGATCGGCAGGCAGATTGGCTTTCCGACCGCCAATATTCAAATCGCCGAGCTAGAAAAGGCAATTCCGGCCGATGGCATCTACGCTGCAGTAGTCGAAATAAAAGGCAGTGATTTCGAAGGAATGGCATATATCGGTCACCGACCGGTGATAGGTGCTGATCTGGAGAAAGTTGTCGAAGTCAATTTATTTGATTTTGATGGAGATTTATATGGTAAGCAATTAAATTTATGGCTTCACCATTATATACGACCAGATAAAAAGCTGGTGAGCCTGGAGGAGTTGACACAACAACTTAAGCTGGATAAAATTGAGACAAAAAAATATTTTACTCAGGAAAAAATAACTTCGTGAAGAAAACTGCAGTAGTAATACTGAACTATAATGGCAGGCATTTTCTGAAAGAATATCTCCCTCATCTCATTAAATATACCTCTGATGCTGATCTCATCGTCGCTGATAATGGCAGCACCGATGATTCTCGTGAATTTCTTAGAAACTATTATCCAAATATCGATATAATTAGGCTCGATAAGAACTATGGCTTCACCGGAGGATATAATCGCGCTATCCGGCAAATAAAAAATGAACTGATCGTGCTACTGAATTCTGATGTGCGAGTTACAGAAAACTGGTTGGCACCCTTAATTAATACTTTAGAGAGTGATCCAAGTATTGCGATGGTACAACCCAAAATACTCAATGAAAGAGAAAATAAGCTTTTCGACTATGCCGGAGCTAGTGGCGGCTTTATAGACAGATATGGCTATCCCTTCTGCCGCGGCCGCATCTTTGACAAGATCGAGGAAGATATAAATCAATACGATAATATACAGGAAGTAGCATGGGCTACAGGTGCGGCATTGCTGATAAGACGTGAGATATATGAACGGGCAGGGGGCCTCGATGAAGATTTTTTCGCTCATATGGAGGAAATTGATCTGGCCTGGAGGTTGCGCAATGCAGGGTACAAGATTATGGTACAACCTGAATCTACTATTTACCATGTGGGTGGTGGGACTCTAGATAAAATATCCCCCTTCAAGACTTACCTTAATTTTAGAAACAGTCTGTTTGTCCTTTTAAAAAATGTAAAAGGACAGCGTCTGCCAGGCAAACTAATAGTAAGATTATGTCTGGATGGAATTGCAGGGCTTAATTATTTGATTAAGGGTGAAGGCAAGCATTTTAAAGCAATATTAAAAGCACACAGGAATTTCTACAAACACTTATTTTATTTTTGGGACAAAAGAAAAAAGACAAAACTCATTACTGAACAATTGCGCATAGGGGATGAAAATAATTCCGGGGTATATCCCCACAGCATTGTGTGGAGCTATTTCGGAAAAAAACTAACAACATTTAACCGGTTAAGATTTAATAATAACTAATTTTGGAGGTAGAGATTATTTACGCAGATGACTATTTACTGGTAGTCAATAAACCGGCAGGGCTATTAAGTATTCCTGACAGATTCCATCCTGAAAAGCCAAATCTTAGCCATCTCTTAGGCAAGTACTCGGAAAGGTTGTATACAGTACATCGCCTCGACAAGGAGACCAGTGGCATTATTTGTTTTGCAAAAGATGCAAAGACACACGCTGCACTGAGCCAACTATTTCAGGATAGACAAGTTAGTAAAAAATATTTAGCCCTGGTAAGCGGTTCGAATTTAGATGCTGAAGGTACTATCACAGGTGAGCTAAGCCCCGATCCTCAGTTCCCCGGGAGAATGCAGGTTAGTAAAAAAGGCAAAAAGTCAATAACTAATTATCGTGTACTTGAGAGATTCAGAGACAGTTGCTACACAGAAATAGAAATACTCACAGGACGAATGCATCAGATAAGGGCGCATTTCAAATCTATTGGGTTTCCACTATATATTGATAAAATCTATGGAACCAGAGAATCCATATTCATCAGCGATATCAAACAACGTAAATTAGTTCGATTCGAGCAAGATGAAAGACCACCCGTGCCACTTATGTCACGAACCTCTCTTCATGCCTGGAAATTGGGTTTCGTACATCCGTTTAAAGGAGAGTACATAGAGTTCGAAGCTATACTTCCCAAAGACTTTCGCGCTACATTACAACAGCTGCGCAAATGGTGTTCTCTTAGTTAATTAAATTTCAAATATTCCCTCCGGATACCGAGTATAGATAATCTTATTTTCCGGATCAATAGATGTAATTAGTGAATCCTCCAATGGTAAATATTTTTCGTCCTCACCTGATACATATACTGCCATAAGTTGCTGTGGAAATTCCCTGACCTCCAATATGGAAATAAATTCTTCATGTAGTTCATCCTTGATCCGATAACCTACTAAGTAATCCAAGTCAGATTGCCACTTCTCTTCTTTCTCAGTACCTCCATATTTAGCGATGATGGCCTCGTCCTGGAATAACTCTGAACCGACTAACCCCGCAGCGACCTCAGGTGAATCAATATCTTCAAACTTAATGATGTGCTGGTCTTCTCCTAGGTCAAAATTCAGTATAAATACCGGAATTTTCTGACCCTCAGCGTGATAAAACATATAATCACAATGATCGAGACATGCTAAACCTTGAGGCTCCAATGAGATAATCAAGTGACCTTGCAGTCCCACCTTCTTCCGAATATAGCCAATACGAACAAATTTCTTCAATGAGGACAAGCTGGTCTATTTAAAATCGATAAGTGATTGAGTCAATTTAAAACCGGTCTCTGCTTTCTGATCCCAGGGAATACCTCTGTCGAGTGTGGTCTGATCTCCATAAAACTCCTGCTCTTTTCGAATCAATCCGATTCCTTTGGCATAGTATCTCCGTGACAATTGTCTTTCGATCAGGTCATCGCTATCACCATCCTCTACGGTGATTACAGAAGTATTATTCCCCAATACTGTTTGGATGGTCGAATCCTTCACATAGCTTAATGTAAAATTCTTATATAAATAAATCCTCCTCCCATTGATGAGAAAATCCCGATTCTTATCAGTGTAAATGAAGGCATCCCATGAGGTAAGTTTCTTGAAAGGAAAGACTAAATCCACCAGGCTGATATTCTCTTCAGTGCGTACAACTTTAGTTCTGCTTTTCACCACACTGTACACCCGGTCAGTAAGCCAATTATCACCAGATTGCCTCTCTTTTATAATTCTATACGTTAGTTCATTTTGTAAATTCCTGAAAGTATCCACGATAGATTCTCTATAGATGTCACTAATCGTATCTGATCTTAAGACATTCAACCTGCGTTCGAAATAGATGCTATCCACCTGATAAGTGCGATAACTACCCACTTCCAGAGGATAATATTCGTAGGATTGAATCAGCCATTCATCATATTTTTTTGAAGGATTGGGATCGATTTCTTTTTCGCACGATAGTAAGATCAGTGGGAGTAAAAAAAGAAGATATTTCATTCTATTGTTCATTGATCATCAATCCTGACTGAATAATACCTCCGCCGATCACGTCATCACCTTCATAAAATACAGCAGATTGTCCGGGTGCTATTCCCTTCACATTGGCCAGGAATTCCACCTGTACCATATTATTTGTTTGATGCAACAGGCCTAAGGTACCGTCATCTTTATATCTTATTTTTACTTTTGATTCTATCTCATTAGGTATTGAATCGTATTTCATGAGATTTAACTGACCTACCATCATACCATTGCGCAGCAACTCATGCTCTTCGCTAAGTGTCACAATATTTTGCTCTGCATCTATCGCAGATACAAACATTGGTTTGCCAAAGGCCATGCCAAGTCCCTTTCTTTGACCTACAGTATAAAAGGGATAACCCTCATGATGACCTATGATTTCTCCACCGGTACTAATAAATGCTCCACCTGCCAGCTTAGAGGTCAACTCCGGTTTACGTCGCTTCAAGAACCCCCTGTAATCATTGTCCGGCACAAAACAAATCTCATAACTTTCACCTTTTTTGCTAAGTTGTTCATAGCCCCTATCGGCAGCCATTTGTCTTATCTGTGGCTTAGTATAATCGCTGATAGGAAACATTGATCGAGCTAGAAATTCCTGCTTCAAGCCCCATAGCACATAGCTCTGATCTTTATTACCATCGGGAGCTTTAGATATAAAGTAACGACCCTCGGCTTGCTTGATCTTTGCATAATGGCCGGTCGCAATAAATTCGCAGTCCAGCTGGTCTGCGCGTTTCAGTAGTGCTGCCCATTTGATGTGGGTATTACAGAGCACGCAAGGATTGGGAGTTCTTCCGGCCATATATTCATCCACAAAATTATCTATTACGAAGTCACCAAACTCATCCTTGATATCTATAATAAAGTGGTGAAAACCGTGGTCAACTGCTATCTCGCGCGCATCATTGATAGAATCCAGACTGCAACAGCCGGTTTCCTTCTTGCTACCACCCACCTGCTCATATTCCCAGGTCTTCATAGTCACACCAATCACCTCATAGCCTTGCTCGTGCAATAGCATAGCTGCCACAGTGGAGTCAATTCCTCCACTCATTGCTACTAACACTTTGCCTTTTTTACTCAAATCAACTTGAAATTAAGCCGCAAAGGTAAGGAATTCTATTTACTGAAAATAAAGGGTATTCGTAAGAGGACTTATCAATTATGAACCTTACCAGATCTATCTGGTGTGGATCTGCGGATGCTTAAAATTCTGATAAGCATCGTCTATAAATCGGTGCACCTCTTCGATATTGCCAAATTTTTCGAATATATCGGCAATTTTATACGGCCGAGCGGAATGATCTTTCTGTACATAATTGACCACATCCTCAGCAGTGATACGCTCACCACAGAGTATGACAAGTCGCTCTATGACATTTCTCAACTCTCTGACATTGCCTGTCCACTGATAAGTTTCTAATGCCTTAAAGGCATCAGGGGATATCGTCTTAGTCGCCTGTCCATATTCATCACAGATTTGTTTGATAAAATATTCAGACAGGATTCTAATATCACTTCTTCTCTCTTCAAGTGAAGGTACTCGTATAATAATGACCGCTAACCGATGATAAAGGTCCTCTCTAAACCTGCGGGCTTCAATTTCCTTCAAAAGATCCTTGTTTGTAGCAGCAATCACACGCACATCTACCATGATATCCTTTTCACCTCCTACCCTGGTGATGCGGTTTTCCTGCAAAGCACGCAAAACCTTTGCTTGAGCTTCGAGACTCATATCGCCGATCTCATCCAGAAATAATGTCCCAGCACTAGCCTGTTCAAACTTACCAATTCTTTGCTTTATAGCAGAAGTGAAGGCTCCCTTTTCATGACCAAAGAGTTCACTTTCGATCAGTTCTGAGGGAATTGCTGCACAATTCACTTCGACCAGTGGCAAGTTCGAACGGTTACTCTTAGCATGAATCCATCGTGCTACGAGTTCTTTTCCGGTTCCATTTCCACCTGTGATCAAGACTCTGGCTTCAGTGGGTGATACCCGCTCAATCGTCTCATAGATACGCTGTAGTGCAGGGCTCTCGCCGATGATAGGTGATACCTTGGTAGTGGTTATTTTAGTTTGTAACTGTTTCGTGGTGGTAATTAGATCATTTTTATCAATAGCATTTCGAATGGTAATGAGAAGTCGGTTCAGATCCGGCGGCTTACTGATAAAGTCAAAGGCGCCTTTCTTGACTGCCTCCACTGCAGTATCAATATTAGCATGGCCTGAGATCATGATCACAGGGGTCTCAGGGCAGATTACTTTGATCCGTTCAAAGGCCTCCATTCCATCCATTTTAGGCATTTTAATATCTAACAGGATGACGTCAAAAGTTTTAGTCTTAAGTAATGAAAGACCCTCAATGGCATCAATTGCTTCAGAAACTTCATATTTCTCGTGGAGTAATATTTCTTTCAGTGTTCTCCGGATACTACCTTCGTCATCAATTATTAGAATTCTTGCCATATATTTATAGTATTGCTTAGTGTGTGCTTATATTAAGCCATAAATATATATAGTTTCGTCAACACATTACGAATTTATATAATATATATTAAGTATTCATTCATTAGTTTACCTCAAACTCTACTTAATATAAGCAAAAAAGTGAAAGACTGACAGACTGTGGTGAAAGTTACCTCAAGCGAAAGTTCATCTATTGCTAAAGTATATTAACTTTGCAATAAATAAAAAATACATTAAAAATGAAAAGACTATTACTTTCCCTTATGCTGGTATGCAGTTTGAGCTTTATGATGAATGCTCAGAGTGATTACAAGAGTGGAATCGGACTTCGGTTCGGTGGCTATTATGACCTTGTTGCTGTGTCTTATAAAACATTTATAACGACACCAGGTGCTTTAGAATTCAACTTGGGATTTAGACCATTTGGTGTGCCAGGCTTTAGCTGGACTATTTTGTCACTCTCCGCTTCTTATCAACACCATTTTCCTATTGCCGCTGTTGATGGGTTAAAGTGGTATGTAGGTGCGGGTGCAACTGCATACAATTCATTTTCTAGCTATGACTATTATGATGGATTTGGCCTACTAATCTTCCCTACGGGTGGTGTAGATTATAAATTTGCAAATCTTCCGCTAAATGTAAGTGTGGATTTAAGACCATCTATTAAGATAGCTGGAGGTATAGGTTATTACAATAATTTCTACTTCACAGGAGGTGTATCTGCAAGATATACTTTGAATTAAATTCATCGTAACAACGAAATCGAAAATCCCGGTGCCTTAAGCTCCGGGATTTTTTTTGCTTCAACCCAACCACATTAAACCAATACCGACAAATTGTGGTTTTTTTATACTTTTACTCTTCATTTTCGGGGTGTGGCGCAGTCTGGTAGCGTACACGTCTGGGGGGCGTGGGGTCGTGAGTTCGAATCTCGCCACCCCGACAAATTAGAGGTCGAATCAGTTGGTTCGACCTTTTTTTATTCAAATCAGTTGGCAGGAAGTCTGAGGAATTCTGGGGCCACGCCAATATCGTGGAAGTTTAAATCTAGTCACCCCGACAAATTAGAGGTCGAAACATTTAATAGTATTTTTAATTTTTAATGCTGCTATCATAGATTTGTATTAGCCAATCGAGTCCAAAAAAAGAATATGGAATAATATACATGGCACAAGGCTATCCTAAAATCTTAATAATAAACACCTGGAAAATCCATTGAAATTTCATTTGTATTAGTTACATTTGAAATAACAAAATATAGGTGTCTTAAATAATGGTGAGACGGGCATATAACACTCATTTATAGTTTGACCTTTAATACGGAATTTTAATCATATCAATAAATATTAATTTATGAACAAACTTTTACTGATCCTATTCCTTTCGATCTCAGTTTTATCTTGTTCAAAAAGTGATGATTCAAAAAAAGCGTGCGAATTCATAGGCAAATGGTGTCAACCTAATCCTGCAACTGGGGATTGCATAGTGGGTGTTCAATTGGAATTCCGTTCTAATGGCGATCTCTTGCTGCAAGGTACGACCGCGTTCACTTGGAAATCTGACGATTGCAAAACAATAGATGTTATTCATAAGATCTCTGGGCAAAAGTCCGCAGAGTATAAAGTAACATCAATCTCTGCGAATAATATGACAATAGATATAGGAGCTGGACCTACAGATATGGTTCGAGTACAATAACTATTAATATTGGTGAGAGACTTACAGCTTAATCAGTCAACAGATTTAGCAAAGAAATTTCTATAGAGAGCCGAGCAGCCATTTTGGCAAAGTAACACATACATCGCCTTATGTTCCGCGTGGAAGTTTGTCCTTTCAATTATTCCCGATAAAAGATTACTCGACTTATTATTATAAGAAAATTTCGCTTCGGGCTTATTTTCGAGTTCAGCACACAATGCTTACAGCACTATATAAGGTGCAACTTCCACTTCCTCACCCGCATTAGCAACATTTTGCATTCCGGAAGTATGTTCTGTAAGGTGCCTGATAGTAATATACTTTTTGTTGCCTTGTCTCCACTCGGGGTAATGTGTACACCGGTTGATCTATACTATTTACAAACTTACAATCAAGTAGAATCCCCATTGCTTTATTTACTATAGACTTTGTTGCTGACATTGCTTCTACAAGCACCTTTGGTTTGCCAAAGTATTTCTGGTATACCAATTTATTATCCTTGCAGATAAGAAGCGCCTTACTGTTGGTGCGCTCAGAATGTCTAATTTAGAAATCCAGGATAGTTATATTAAGATTTTGAGAATGAGACTGTGAACAATATCTTACTATAAACATGGATAGAAATAATAATTA
>Ga0154020_10007231_pt1 | contig 12975 bp, 5 predicted proteins | sample Klosneuvirus_201_FD_109709 | JGI IMG/M metagenome (GOLD analysis project Ga0154020, IMG submission 109709) | Active sludge microbial communities from wastewater, Klosterneuburg, Austria - Klosneuvirus_20160825_MG | ecosystem: Engineered > WWTP > Aerobic digester > Activated sludge | place... | reverse complement strand
CTATAGGAACTTCTACTTCTCCTTTACTTAAAACCTGAACAAAGGTATTGTCTTCATGGACAAATGAGCGTAATTCTTTCGATGTAAATACATTATCCTTTTCTCCTATTCTAACTCCATCTTGAGTTTTTACTAATTTGTGTCTTTCTATCTTCCCTTCTTTAATAGCATAGACCCAACTGCTATCACTAAAATCACTTTCAGACTTTATCCAATAGGTTCCAGGATAGTTTTGAATCCGATCTATAGAAAATTCTCTTGTACCTCTTGTTACATCACGAGTTTCTTGAAGTTTACTTTCAATTCTGTCTTTAGCATCAGAATACATTGCAATTTCCTCTTGAGTTAGAGGTTGATTAGATTTTATCTTTTGGGCTATTCTATTTACAGTAGCATCAGATACTTTTCCTGTATCTACATAGGTTTCAAATTCCGTCTTTGAAGATAGGTATCCTTCAGCAGGATCAGGTTGTTGTAATGCTGCTAATTCTGCATCATATTTAGCGTTGATTTCTCTATTTTTTCTTACTTCATTGGCAGATAACACAATACCATTTCTAATTATAATCTCTCCATTATTTGCTTCTGCTTCTAATATTCTACCTGTTGTACTAACTTTTGTTACAGTAGATGGTAATGTGGTTGAACCATTATCAACAGATAATATATCACCAACTTCGTACTCTCCTACTCGGTCAGGCGCAGCATTACTGTAATTTATATTTATAGAATTTCCTTTTCTTACAGGCTCATAAAAAAATTCTATTTTCCCATTAGAAAATCTAAATCCATTGGAAGTACCTCTAAACTTTTCTTGTAATTCTTCTGCTAATTTATCCCATTCTTCTTCTGAAGTATTGGGATTTTCTAATTTATCTATTAAATCTTTATTTTCTTTTTTAACTTTTTCTATTTGATCTTCTGCCTCCTGTTTAGTTTTTGAAGGTTTGTTGGCTTTTTCTAAAGCATTTTTAGTCAATTCATTACCTACTACATTATCTAATTCTTCTTGTCTTCTTCTTTCTATATCATCTATTTTATCTTGTAAAGAAGATTGACTATCTTCAAAAGGTAACTTTGCTTGAGCAATAGTTCCATTTACATCAATAGAAGTTACAGTTCTACCATCTGTCTTAAATGTAATGTTGGTATTAGGGTCTTTAACTGTTGCTGTATTATTGGGTAAGTCAAGAGATTCTACGATATATCTTTTACCGTCAATAATTATATCCTTACCTTTCTCAAAGTTATTAAGTGGATTTACATTAAGTGTAATAGGAGAAGTCTCTGTTAAAGGTTCTGACTCTTCTTCATACTTTTCATTTGCTTTAAGAATATCTCCTGCTAACTTCTCAGGATTCTCTACTTCTGCTTGAGTAGTCTTTCTAAGGTTTTCTGCTTCTTCAAGTTCTTTTTGAATTCTAATCTTCTCATTTTCTCTATATCTATCTCTTTGTTCTTCAGTAGATTCTTCATAAACTACTTCTGCTCTAATAGCATTCTGAACTTCTGTGTTCTTAGGGTCTTTTTCTAATTCTCCTAACTTCTCATAAACCCTATCATAATATTCAAGAGTTTGCTCCAGGTTTTGTTTAGCCTGTCTTAGTTGAAACTTAGGGTCAAGTTTTGTATCTGTATCAGTAACACTCTTTGCAAGTTCCTCGTAGTAAAGTACTTGTCTCTTAAGGTCTTTAATTTGAGACTCTTTAAACTTGAGATAGTCCTTAAAGCCCTTAGGAGATTGAGCAAGATTGCCTATGTAGTTAATAGTCTCATCCTTCATTCCAAGAGCCTTCAAGTTATTCTTTAAGTTAAGTACAAGTCCATTAGTCTTCCTTAACAGAGACTCATTCCTTGCTACTACCTCTTTATAATCCTCAAAAAGGTTTTCTTGAATACTATTTAAATCAATTTGATCCTTGGGGTTGAGTGCTTTTTTAATCCTTTGAATCATTGGATTAGTGGTATAAGGATTAGTCTTATAGAAGGAATTAACCTTTTCTACATCAGCCTTCATTCCTACAGCATCTTGTATCATTGAGTCTACAAAGGCATCTCTTTCCATAGGAGTTTTAAAGTCCTGTTGGAAGCCTTTGTTGTATTCCTCTAAATCCAATTCTTTTAGGTCTTCCAGAGATTGAATAAAGGAATCATAAGTACCATACTTTACGCTGTCATGGACACTTGAGTAGAGAGCATCGTGACTTGCTATATGCTCGTTGGAGTTAGAATTATTTAAGTCTATAGTAGAACTGTATTGTTTAACAGCAGAATTGAATCTATCATAGACATTAGTTAGTCTTACTCCAGTCTTGTCTGCTCTTTCTCTACCTTTTCTAAGACGGTTTACTGAAGCAGGAGAACCCATTAAGAAACCTGTTAGTCCTCCAATTCCTGCTTCCTTCCAGAATTGGTCATCAGTAAGAGTTTCAGGAATATTGTCCATTACAAACCCTAAGAGATCTGCTTTGAGATAAGGGTTTAGTCTATTAGAGTAATAGTCGTGCACTGAAGAACCTATGTGATATTGAGCACCTTCTTCAAATCCTTCGGCAACTATATCTTTGATTGCTTCCCAACCTTCTTTACGAAGTGCTCTTTTGGTAGAATAAGTAGAGAGTGCTTGAACACCTCTTTCAATACCTTCTGTCTTCAGTTGAGTCTTTACAAAGTCATTGACATTCTTCTGAAAGACATTTCTACCCATTAAAAGGTTAGGAAACTGAAACAGATTACTTGCCATGATAATAGGAAGATTGAGAGCAGTTGTCCATTTACCTGCTTTGTTTGCTCTGTCTTCTATTTCATTCATTGTGGCTTCATCAGTCTCTCTTCTATAGATAGCGTCTTCAAGTAAGTCCTTCTTAGTATCTAACCAAGTATGGTAGCCTTCTACAAAGGCTTCTCCTTGGGCTGTTAAATAACTTACTGTGGCGTACTTAGCAGCAGTAGGAATACGAGATAACCTTGAGAGTTCTAAACCTTTACTAAAGTTTCCTGTAAGTTTAGCAGCATCAATAATACTATCTGTTTGCTCTGCTCCTTTAGCAAGATTTCTAAAGGCAGTAAATAACTTAGGACTTAGAGAACGTATTCTATTTATTCCATTAAGAACAGCAGTAGGAGTTGCTGCACCTCCAGTAGTAGGAGTTAAGGCAGCAGTTATAGCAGCATCTATTGTAAGACCTGCTGATAGAGCACCCATTGAGAAACCTATATTCTTAATTACCTTGTCTCCCCAAAAGTTCATAGCACCACCTGAAAAGGGTAGTGCGTTAATCCAATCTGTTCTATTTCTTTCCTTCTCTGTATAATAGTTGGGAAGTTTGTCCTCAAGAGAAGTTAACCAGTTTTGTACAGTTGCAAAAGAGTCATCTTCTTCAAAAGGTTTACCTTCTCTGCTTAAGTCAAAGGTTTTAGGAGCAGATAGAAAAGTAGATAGAAAAGTACCTCCAAAGTTTGCCCAAGTCTTAATAATAGAGTTTGCAAACTGAGCAGGTGTTCCTTGAATCCTTCCATAAATATCCTCAGTGTCTGTACCTAAGATATTACTTGGAGTGTATTGTAAGTAAGGATTGTCATATCTTTTCTCCTGTTGAGTAGTATAGTCATAGGCAGGAGCATTATTAGGAATCTTTGCTAAGTCACTTGCTATTAATGCGTGTAAGGATAAGTTTTTAGCATTAGTTGTTCCTTGTGCTATACTTGGGTTTAAGTTAAAGTCAGCAGGGATATATGGCATTAACCTGATGCTTTGAGAAGCATCTTCAAGAATAGGTACAGGATTACTTCGAGTTGATATAAAATCAAATGGGTCAGTATACATTATTTAGGTCTGCTTTCTAACTGCTTTTGTTGGCGAATCCTGTTAGTTACTTCTCTGACTGCTAAGTTAATATCTACAGATTTAGGCGGAGGCATTATAGGAGTACCATCTACTATTGCTACAAAGGTAGGACTATTTCTTTCGTGTCTAAAAATCACACTATGGCCTTCTATATTCTTTTTAAGTTCTCCAGTTGATTCAAACATTGCATTTAAGATATGATCTCTTGGATTAATAGGGATAGTGTTAAACTTATACCACTTATAAGGATCAACAGTTGCATCTATATTGCCTTGACTATCTACCAAAGATACTCCTTCATAAGCCTTGACTCCTTCTGGTTTTAATTGAAATGCTCCAAATCCATCTCCAACAGGTACCGCAATTTGTGCAATAGCCTCTCTATCAATTGCTATGTCCCCAAGGTCTTCTTTACCTGGAACCATTTTATTAGCAGAATTAATATCTCCCAAGTATGAAGTTATTGCGTTAGGGTCATTGATAACTGCGTGTCTATTTTGAAGCATTTGAGGAAGTTTGCTATTGAAAATATTTTGAATGATACCACTCTTGCTATTCTCCAACTCTACTGCCTTCTCTACTGTAGCAAAGAAATTAGGATCATTTTGTAATGGAGAATAATAACGTTTAGAATCACTGGTTACTAAGTTGCCAGTTATACCTGTACCTGTGTTTTGCTTTACTTTCTTATACTCAGATTTAACTTCACTCCAAGTCATTTGCTTATAACCGCCTTTGCCATCTTTTACTCCAAATCTCATTTCTCCTTGACCATTCCACTTATTCATTCCTGCATATTCTGCAAGGGTTGGAGAAGAAGAACCTACTCTAACACTACCTATATCAGTTTGCTTATTAATAGCATCTGCTACTTCCAGCGTCATTTTGTTGAACCAGTCTGTAACTTGAACATCAGAAGTATAATTGTCGTGAATTTGATTTAACCTGTCATCATTTTTATAGTCACCGTTTTGAACTCCTACTTTGAATGCTTCAAATCCAGCAAGATTAGGTTGTTTCTTATCCTGATCTAAATAAGCAGTTCCACCAAATCTTGCAGTATAAGCATTCCATAATTGAACTTCGTAATTATTTTTATTGTCATCCAGCCAACGGGTATCAATTAATTTTCTTGGGTCTATGTTATATTTATTGTCTTTTCCTTTAGAAGTAATAATAGGTGTAGTTTTATCATTGTACTCTTTGGAGATTTCTAAGGTCTTATCCCAAGTAGTAGAGAGTTCTGTGGGATTCTTCATTATATCTCCTGTGGGAAGACCACCTAAAGAAGTTCCTTTGGCACCTGTACCAGTTAACTTCCTTTCACTTTCTACTTTATCAAATTCAAACTTAGCCTGTTCCAAAGCAAGTCTTGCTCTACCTAATTCAGTATCAAGGTTTAATCTATCTTGCATATTACCAATTCTGGCATGAGCAAAATAAGTTTCATCCATTCCTACCTTACTAACTTCTTCTTTCCATGCTAAGGAATCAGAGATACCATTTACATAACTTTCAGTAGTCAATTGATTAATAAAAGGAAGCATTTCTGTACGAGACATCTTACTCCAATCATCAATAGACATTTGGTTCTTAAGTTGCTGTGAGTATTTAGTAGTCAAACCTATTTCTCTTTCACTTAGGTTATCTATCTCTTGTTGATAGAGTGCCTTCTTTACAGCAAGTTCATCAGGAGGTAAATTCAAACCTTTAATGGTTTCTTCATATTGTTTTTTAAGTGCTTGAACTTGACTTAACTGGTTCTTAGTATTCCTATGTTCAGACTTAAGCCATCCTGTATAACTTCCGTAAAGGTTAGTTCTACCTTCAGGAGAATCATTTTGTAGAACTCTGTACTTAGATAAGACTTCAAGTTGACTTCTTTCATCTTGATCTAAAGTGGTTTCAAGTAAAGTCCTAATCCTCTCTGAAGAAACTCCTTTGTCAGAGGTTAGAATATCATAACCTGTAGGATACTCTTGAATGACTTCTTTACCATCTTTCATTATTTTTACCTTCTGGTAAGTAGGCTTTTGTACAGTCTGAGACTCAGCGTGAAGAAGTTTGGTAAGATTAACTAACTTTTGATCTATGTCTTTATAAGGTACATATCCTTGTTTCTTTTGGTCAAATCCATTAATGTCATCAGCCATCATAAAGTCCTCAAGTCCTCCATCCCACTTTCTAAATACAACCTCATTAATAGAATTGTATCCACTCTTGGTAGGGTCTTTGGCATTTCTCATTCCCTCTATAGTAGACATCTGTTGTTGATAAAAAGAACTTAGTCTTGATCTTTCTTTAAGGTCAGTATCCATGCTTATCTTACTAAACATCGAGGACACTTTGGATTGAACCTTTTCATCACTCAAGTCTCCCAAGTCTCCAGAAAGCATATCATCTATCTCTTGATTATACTGGTCAAGTTTTTGCTTTCCTTTTACATTAAGCATAGACACATTAAGACCCTGATTCTGCAAAGAGTGAACTCTTGACAAAAAGGTATCATACTGTTGCTGCTTCTTCATTAGAAGAGCAACTTCGAGACTTGAGTCATAATTAGTCTCTTTATACTTAGGTAGAACCAGTGATTCCGTGTAACTACTTACTGTCGGCATAGATTATTTTAATTTTACAATTTCTACTGAACCATTGCTGCTGGTTACTATACCAGTAGTTTCATTAATCATAGTCATACTTGCACCATTAGGAAGTTGAACAGCATTCTTACTATTTTGTTTGTACTGATTCATCTCCATCTCTTTATCTTTAAGAGGATCTTTTTTACCTTTTTTGAAATTAATCTTACCTGTTATCGGATTGATAGCATATTGCTCTGAAAGAATCTGATTCTTCATGTTTATTTCGTCCGCATAATCAAGGTAATTTCTAAGGGAATTTACTATACGAGACTTCCTTTGTGCTTGAAATTGGTCTTTAAGAAAATCAACCTTAGCCTTTTGTTCATTATATCTTTCAGTATCTTGGAAGTGTTGATCTATATTGTTATTGATGTAGGTCTGTAACTTTTCAGTGTCTTGGTTTAACTTACCTTCATATCTCTGTGCATTAGCAAATGCTACCTTAGCAGTATGATCTTGGTACTGAGCATTCATGTCTGCAATTCTTGACTGCTTAACTTCTTCAGGCATATTGGAGTTCTGAATCTGTTGAATACTCAGACTAAGGTTTCTTCCTGCTTCTTTGTCATCAAAGTCTACAAACCTTGTAAATAAAGGAGTTTTTCTAAGGTCGTAGAGTTTAGGTTCTTTAACATGAATATTATCAGACATGGCAAGTCCTATATCTAAAATAGTCCCTGCTAATTTGTGTCCAATTCCAAAGTCTGATTTCTTCTTTTCTGCTTCTGCTGGTTTAGTTACTGCGGTAGTAGGAGAAGTGTCTGTATCTTGAGAAGTATATTCTACTAAAGAAGACCTGTCATTGACCACAGGAGTACTCATATTCAAATCTACTTCAGGAGCAGGTTCATCTTTTATAGAAAAAGGAAAAGATGATCTTCCAGTAGTCTTTGTAGATGTATTTTTACTTTTTGAAGGGACACTATAGTTTCTATGAAGACTTGAGGTACCTGGGTCTACTATTGGTAATTCTGTAGTAGCAGAAGGTAACATACCTTGTCCTGTATATACAGGAGATGAAATTCTACCCGGAGGTGAAGCAAGACCTGATGGTGCAGTTTCAGTAACAGATAGATCATACTGAGAACCACCAGGGTAATTAGGTCTTTTTCCTATAACTGTAGCCTCTGGTAAGTTATTATACATTGACCTTATTTGCTGTAAAGGAGTAAGACTTTGAGAAATCTCTAAAGGGTCTTGGTCATTTCCCATTTGCTTATCCAAATAGGTATCCCAAAAGGAAGTATACATTTTCTTCTGAGGTAGTACAGGGCCACCATATTGCATCTTACCTTTTCCAGTAACCATCTTTTCTTCTTCTTGAGTTTGAAAGATAGTCTCAAGCATTGCTAAATTGCCAGACATTTTGAGTTCTGCTGTTTTCTTCTCATACTCATCAGAGTCAGGATTTTGTAGAATCTTAGACCATTTAGTAGTATCAAACTTTTTAGAAATGTCAGCATAAGACATTTTCTTCTTAGTCTCTTTACCAAGGACTGTTTTAATAAGTTCTGATGGTGCTTTACTATGATGACTAAATATTTTGCTACCGGGTTCTGCTAAAATATCTATACCACCTCCTTTGTGAGTCGGGCCTTCAAATTTATATAATTCTCCATTAGGTTTTACAATAGTTTCTTTACCTTCTACTTCAACCAACGACATATTATTCTGTCCACCATCTTGATAGATACTACCGCCAAATTCTTTTTCTCTAAACCTATCATTGGATTTAGACTTGTTGTTGCCTCCAATAAAACTTAAAGCCATAGGAGTAGAAGAAGAATTTTTAGCAGCAGCCAGTCTAAGTTGCAGTTTCTTTCTATCAAGTTGGTCTGCATAATCAGACAAACCCATTTCAGGTTTTGTAATTATAGGAGAACGTCCTTTTGCAAAAGAATTTTGAAGTAAAGAAGATGTGTCTATCAAACCACCTTGTTGATAGGATTTCCACATGACTTTTCCTCCACCAAGAAACCTCTGCTGATCTTCATAATCCATAGATTCCATATAATCAAGAAGTTCATCCTGATCTGTTTCCTCTAAGGAAGATAAGTAAGATTCAAATTCTTTTATGGTACCACCTTTTTGTTTTTTCATTTTGTAAGGTATTTCAATTGTACTACTGGTGTTAAATCTATAGTTGTTCTCAGGCTCCATAACTTCTATTCCATTAGGAGTTATTGCAAACACAGAATGGGGTACATTTTGCATCGTCAAGTTTCCTCCAGGGATTTCCAGCATAGGTTCATTCCTATCCTTAGAATTCTTTTTATAACCTGTTATAGATTTTTTCATGCCTTCTCACCCATTTTTTCATCAATGTGCAAAAGAGTAATTTGATCTGTACCAAAAGATTTAAACATATCTATCCAGTATATTAACTTTTCTACCTCTTCGTGCTGCTCTTCAGTTAATTTAAGAGCCTTTGGGTATAACATTAACTGACTCTCTTCTAAAGAAGCCTTGGCTAAGGCCACACATTGATTATATACTTCAATCTCATGCTCAAAACTTAATTGAACTATTTGCATTAAACTCTCAAATTCTTGAGGAGGTCTTTGAAGACTTGGTGTTACTGGAGTAATTCCAAGACCAAGTAAAAAGTCATAGATAATATCAGCGTGAGCCAACTCTTCTTGAGAATATTTCTTCCAGAGTTTTGCTGCACCTGAGTAACTTTTATCATCAAGCCAGTTTGACATAGCCAAGTATATCCTTGAACTATATTCTTCTTGTTCAATTCTATAATTACATAGATCTATAAGTCTTTGACTTATTAAAGGATGTGATTCCATTTCAGTGTTGGGATTTCTTATTGATTTAATTGCTTCTAATATGTCCATAGTGTATAAGTTAATCAATTACTTCCAGATACTTAATATTGGGTTGATACTCCTCTTTAATAGATAAATAAATTTTTTGCTTCCTACTCAAACAAATAGTGGATTCTGAATATAAGGCATCTAATATTTTTACTGCTTTCGTAGAGCAAATAGTAATGGTGTAAACTATTCCAGACTTACGAATAGAAGATTTAATATTTCCACAATGAGATAGACAAAACTGTTTAAACTGTTTACAAACTTCTTCTGTTCCAATTAAAGTTAATTGAACAGTATTCCCTTTAAAATAAATACAACCATCTCCATCTATCATACCCCTCCAAAAATGTACATCGTGTTCGAGAACACTTGGTACAATCAAAGTAGTTGTTTTGTTTTTAGATAGACCTAATGACGACAAATAGTTTACAAATTCTTTAGAGTTAAACTTTAAAGTTGCAGTAGGAGAAGATGTAAAGAATACTTTCTCATTGTTCTTCATTACCCAAGATCTTCTACTTTCCCCTATATTTACAGAGATGTGTTCTCCAATAAAACAAGATAGATGTTTTAACAAAAAAGCATCGGTACTTTTTAATTTTATTACAACAGTATTAGTCAAATAATCAATATGCCCATCAGAAAACAATAGCCCCAAGAAATAGGATTTTACTTCCGAATCCCCTAATAAGAAGTCTAAATTTATTTTAGATTTAATAAACTTAGGAATAAATACTTTTTCTTTTTTAAGAATATATCTGATATTTTCATGCGAGCAGTTATATTTCTTTGCAATTTGCTCACAACTAAAATTTTGCTTATATAAATTGACAATTTCTGGATAAAAATCTTTCATAATTTAGTCAAGTAATTCTATATGTAAATGATTTGCATCTCCAATTTTACCAGCAGGTTTTTCAATTTCATTAAGAACTTTAATATTAGGAAATTGTCTTTTACCTTCTGGACTGTTAAGATAGTTATAAATTTTATAAAGTCCTTCCTTTCCTCCATTTTTAGAACCGGGCACATCAAATGCTTTCCCAAGGGGGTGAAGAGATCCCCTATTGTGGACGCCTGTGTTTATACTTCCTACTTGAATACCCATAGAAGAAAACTGATCTATTACAGGTCTGATAGGAATATCTGAAGTATTCCCCTGAGAAACAGGCTTTGAATACTTGGCATCATAAATATCACTTACTGTATAAGTTTCCAAAGGCTCTTCGGAAAATAACCAAGACATAAGGTTTGAGTTACCTTGCATTTCTTCACCTGGAGATTCAGTCTTTAATTCATTCTCTACTTGTTCTTTAATTTCATAGGGAGATACAAAGTTTTCAGAGTATAAATCTTCTGATTCTGGAATGCCCTCTACTTCAGCCCCTTCCTGATATTTCTTTTTTATAAAGCCACCTTTTTTAAATGCTGAGGCTAAACCCATTGCTCCACCCATTAAGTCAGAAAGACCTGAGGATTGCATTTCATCAACCTTCTTACTTCTTTGTTCATTTCTATCAGCATAAGTATCTGTTAGATAATTAAGTGCTTGCTTTTTAGACTGTTCTTGCTGGTTGTAGAAGTCCATGAATAAGTCCATCTGTCCACCATTCTGGTAGAAAGGTATGGGAACCTTCAAACCCTTCTTAGCCGTAAGGTTAGATGTCCTATTTGTAGTATAGGGAGTTAGGTAAAAACTATTTGCTCTGGATTGTTCTTTTCTCTCCTTGAGATCCTTAGCATATTCTCTTTCATAAGTTTGTTGAATACGTCTCTGCTCATCACTCTCAAAGAGAGACTTAATTCCTCCCAAGACTTGAAGACCTGCTCCTATCACAGGAAGATTGTCTGCTAAGGAAAAACCCTTATCTTCTGGTACCTCTTGCTTCTTAGCAGGGTTCTGAAGATAATGTACAGAGTCATTAATAAAGTCTCCGTACTGAGCCTTTATCTTCTTGAGATATATTTGAGATCTATTAGTTAGTTTACTCATGTTAATGTTTGATCTATATTAGGAACCAATAGTTGTAAGAGAATTTTATGATCTGTATTGTCTTCACTTCTTAGATGGAGTTTAATCCACTTGCCTTTAATGTCTTCTCTTTGATGAGGTGGAATTACATGGCTAATTGAATTAGGAGTATAATCCATTCCATTGTCCGCAAGAGTAATTAAAGGTTGATTAAAGTGATCTACTCGAAGATTTTCAAACTTGTTAAATCTAAACACTGAGTCTTGAACTCTTGATACTTCAATTTGAATAGGATTGGTTTCTGTATTCTGAATTAAAGAGTGGCTTGGATTATTAAGGTTTTTAAGAAAGACATCAAGCAGACCTGTAGAGCCGTTATTATTATAAGCAAGTATCTTATCAAAGAACTTATCTACTTTGTAGATAGGACTTCCGTAAACTGCCTGAGTAAAGAACTCTGTATATAACTCTACGTTTTGTAATTCGCTATTCTTGTAACGATTATTAATTATTAAGCCTACATCAAAAGGGACTTGTTCTCCATAGTAAGTCTGGTAATTAAACTGAGAATTATGTTTCCAAATACCTGAAGGATCAGCACTAAAGTAAGTATTAGCCTCAGTTAGAAAGTGTCTTGGAGTAAAGGAGTGAAAACTAACCCAAGATTCTAACTTAGGTTTATAGGACAAGCACCATACTTCTCTTGGGGACTGTCCTCTTAAATAAATGTTACCTGTATAATTATCAAAGACTGATACTATTGTGTTGTCATCATAAGTACTATAGGTGTCACTGGTGAAATGTTGAAGCCAAGATTGCATATTTCCTGTAACATCCTTGAGTCCATTATTCCACTGAAAGAACTTCCTTCTTAACCTATCATAAAAGAAAGTACCAAACCTTGTATTAACAAAAGATAAGGGATCTACACATCCTACAAAACCTGTAGCCTCGTTAGATAACCTTTTAAGACGATTACTAAATATATCTCCTTGAGTTAGTAAGAGGGAGTTACCTTCATTAGTATTTAGCGTGTAGTTCATTTGAGAATACAAAATCTGATTCTCAAATAAAAAGAAAATAGAGTAGTCATCTGTATAGTGCATTCCTGTGAAATTTCCAAATATTCTCGGAAGCACTGTATAGTTCAGAGGAAGAAATTGTAACCATCTGTCATCAGAAGATTGTAAATCATCCTTTAGTGAGTAGGAAACAATGAAGTCATTGTCTGAAATACTCTTATCAGAATTAGAATAAACTCTTTCTATTTCATCCTTAAGTAGGGAAAAGTTGTATAGGAATTTATTGTCATACCTAATCTTGTCTGTCTTGGCTATATCCCTGTAATCTATCTTGGGGTAAAAGTTCCCATTAGGAGTAAAGTCTCTTTCTCTATAATCTCCTATAAATTCAGACTCACACCAGAAGTAAGATACTCCAGTAACAAATACATACATATATGCGTTAATAGCAATGTAGTCTCCTGAACCCAAGTTAGTTATAGTTCCATCCAAATTATACTCGTCGTTAATAGAACCTACAGTTTCATTGTCATACCAGAATCTTGGATACCAGACATTTCTAATATCTTTATAATTCATTGAAGTGTCAATAGGAACATCTTCCAGCCACTCAGTAAACAAAGGCATCTTTCTAAGCAAGGAATGTTTGGAAATAAACACATCTCCT
>Ga0154020_10007230_pt1 | contig 12976 bp, 13 predicted proteins | sample Klosneuvirus_201_FD_109709 | JGI IMG/M metagenome (GOLD analysis project Ga0154020, IMG submission 109709) | Active sludge microbial communities from wastewater, Klosterneuburg, Austria - Klosneuvirus_20160825_MG | ecosystem: Engineered > WWTP > Aerobic digester > Activated sludge | place... | reverse complement strand
GGGCGAGCTGGGCGCCGAGTCGTGGATCTCCGACGAGAATCCGGTGCTCGTCGAGAGGCACCATGTACATCATGATGTGGTGCTCGGGAATCTCGCCCGGGTTGTCGCCGAGCCAGATCACCTTCTGCGCGAACGTGTGCGCGAGCACGTCCTCGAGGTGCGCACGCGTGGCGTCGCCGCGCGCGAGGTTGCGCCCGATGAGGTTCGCGTCGGCGAACACGTGCGTGCGCGATGCCGCGAGGTCTCCGCCTTCGAACACGAGGTTCGCGATCCGCGGTGTCGCGTTGTAGACGGACAGCGCGAGCGCGAACGGCGCGTCCCAATCGCCGGCGCGGCGGCCCGACGAGGTCGACACGCGCGGGGGCGAGAGGACGCCGGCGGGCGCTTCGAGGGCGGCCATGCGATCGCGCGACCAGGTCGTGATCGCCTTGCCGACGATCGCCGACGAGAAGCGGTTCGTAGGCGTGCCCTTCATGTGCGCGAGGAACAGCGTGAAGTCCTCGACGCGCTCGACGGCGACGGACACTTTCACCGACGGTGGCAACACGCGGAACAGCTGTTGCCAGACGGGAAGCGCTTGTGCGTCCTGCGCGGGGACGTAGTGGATCGCGATGCGTTGCAGAGCGCCGCTCGCGGTTTCGGGTACCAGGCGCGGCGGAGGTGGCTCGCGATGAACCGCGTTGAGAAGCATCACGAGCACGACGCTGACGATGACGCCGGCGAACATGCCACCGACCGCGCGCACGAGTGGGGATGCGATGCGCATTAGCGAGCCACGACCGCGGGAGCCTTCTCGTCGAGCATGCGAACCTCGGTGGCGTCGAACGCGCCGAGCTGTAGCGCTTGCACGTCGCGGCACGCCTTCTTGTTCTCGTTCGCGTTCTCGCTCTCGTAGTCGATCAGACAGTTCGCGTTCGCGTAGATGCCGATCACGCCGGCTTCGCTGGGCGTGACCTCGAACTGCACGGTGCGAGTCTCGTGCGCGGCGAGATCGATCGCGCGCTTGTCGGGGACGATCTCGATGCGCGTCGGCACCGGATCGACATACTCGGACGAGAACGTCGATTGCTCCGCGAGGTTGACCTCGAGGTTTTTCATCGCGTGCTTGCTGGGGTTTGTCACCGTCACGCTGACCACGAACGTCTTGTCGACGGAAGCGGTGTCGGGGACGGTCAACGCGATCGCGCCGCTCTTGGGGCGCGTGTGCGCCTCGAGGCGTGCGAGCTTGCCGTCGATATACGGCGACTCTTGGTCTTCATCGGGGATGCCCCATCCGCGGTAGAGCCCCATGAACGTCGAGCCCGCGCGATTGAGCGACGGGATCTCCGAGTCGTCCTCGTTGATCAGGCCCGACCGGCGCCGGAGACTCTCGAGCTTCTCGATCGCATTCGGTGCGCCGACGAGGACCTCGTAGTGACCGAACGGATTCCACCGGCGCGACCCCGAGCCTTCGAGCACGACGGTCATGTCGCCCGTTGCCACGCCGTCCTTCACCGGCAGCTTCAAGATCCGGAACGCGACGCCGTTGGGCGGAGTGGGGACGCGATCTCCCTCGCTGCCGTTGGAGCCGAGGACGAGCACGCCGACCTCGAGCGTCTTGCCGGTCGCCTCGGTCGCGGCGATGCGAACCGTGAGCGACTCGCCCGGATCGAGCATGTAGCGATCGAGGGACACTTGGACCTTCGCGCCGCGGAGCTCGAAGCTGTCCTCGCTCGGCGCGGAGAGCTTCGCGATCTGCTCTTTCCCCGCCGACAGCCGGTGGATGGCTGCGGGAACTAGCACACATGTAGTGACCCAGAACGCGATCAGGCCGGCGTTGCGCATGGCTCGATGCGCTCCAAAAGCCAGGCCGCGAACCGCTCGTCTATTGACGAGGGTTAGGTCGCGTGTGGCTCACGACCCACAAAACTGCGTCCCGATCGACACGCTCGGCTAGTGTCGCTCTATGAGCTGGAGCATCGACTACGCCGACGGTTCCGCGAACACGTATCGCTTTCGCGCGGACGGCGAGGTCGCGCACTTCGAGTACATCCCGATCACACCGGAGCAGAGCTCGACCGGGCTGTACTCCGGCGGTGATCCGCGAAGCGGCGTGCTCGATGCGATAACGCTCGCGGCGCTGTGGCAGCACGTGCGCGAGCTCGAAGCGAACGCCGCGGTGCACGTCGAGGATCGTGGCAAGGGCACGGGGGCGTTTCGCGTCGTCGAGGGATCGGCGACGCGGAGCTTCATCGTCGCGCGGGGCCCTGCGCTCGCCGCCTTCCATTCATTCGTATCCGGGTTGTAGGCGTGCGCACCGCGACGCGCGCGTACGCACGGTCTGCCCGCGCATGTGTGTGAATCTACGGACGTCGAGTTTGGCGACGAGGTTGCACATGTAGAGGGCCATGAACAACAACCTCAAAGACAAGATCGACAACGCGGCCGACAAGGCCAAGGACCTCGCTGACAAGGCGGGCAAGAAGATCGAACACGGCGCGGACAAGGTGTCCGAGAAGGCCCACGACGCCGCGGACAAGGTCGAGGAGAAGGGTCGCGATCTCGGTAAGAAGATCGGCGGCTGATCTCGACGACGACGAGCCCTCACGAGGACGTATGCGACTCTTCGCGTGCCCCGGATGTGGGCTCGTTGTTTTCTTCGGCAACGTACGCTGCGAGCGTTGCGGCGCTTCGCTCGGCTACGAGCCCATCGCGAATACGATGGTTGTCACCGACAACCAATCGCGGTGGAAGTACTGCTCCAACTTCACTCATGGCGTATGTAACTGGCTCTCGCCTGTCGATGACGGGCGAGAGCTTTGTCGTGCGTGCCGACACAACCTCGTGATCCCCGCGCTCGCGAGTCCGGACAACCTCGCGCGTTGGCGAAAGCTCGAAGAAGCGAAGCATCGCCTCCTGTACACGGTGCTGCGTCTCGGCCTGCCGCTGTTCGATCGAACCGAGCGCCCCGATGGCCTCGGGTTCCAGTTCATCGACACCGAGAATGCGATCACCGGGCACACCGGCGGATTGATCTCGATCGCCGTCGCGGAAGCGGATGACCCCGAGCGCGAGAAGCGACGGACGCAGCTCGGCGAGCCATACCGGACGTTGCTCGGACACTTTCGCCACGAGATCGGGCACTGGTACTGGGACCTGCTCGTTCGCGATGCGCCGATCCGCGAGCGCTTCACCTCGCTGTTCGGCGACGCGAACCTCGATTACGCGTCCGCACTGAAGACTCACTACGACCGAGGCCCGCGCCCGGGCTGGCAGACGGACTTCGTGTCCGCGTATGCGAGCGCGCATCCGTGGGAGGACTTCGCGGAGACGTTCGCGCACTACTTTCACATGATCGATTCTCTCGAGACGGGCGGCTCGTACCGCATCGTGCTGTCGCCGCGCGTGGACCGCGACGACATCCTGTCGACGTCGCTCGACTTCGATGTCTACCGCCGCGACCTCGACGTGCAGGCGCTCGAGGGCGCGTGGGTGGCCCTGTCGTCGGCGCTGAACTCGTTCAATCGCTCGATGGGCCTCGCCGACGCGTACCCGTTCGTGCTGTCGCCGAGGGTGAACGAGAAGCTCGCGTTCGTGCATGATCTCGTTCGCGCTCCGGTCATAATGGACGCATGTGGGCACGCGTTCACAAGCTCGACCGGGTCCGCCCCGTCCCGACCGGCGGCGCCATCGTCCTGATCAAAGACGGGCGCAACGCCGCGCAGATGCAGCGCGTGCCGAGCCTGTCCACGCTCGTCGCGGTCGCTCGCATCCTCGCGGCGCGCCGTGCTCTCGACGCGAAGTTCGACGGCAAAGGCGAGATCCGCTACTGCGCGACCTCGGTGCCGAGCTTTCTGTCCGAAGCGGTGGTTCGCGCGGGCGCGAGCATCGCGAGCAGTGACGGCGAGAAGGTCCACGTGCCGGCGCAGGCCGCGAGCGTCGCGTCGCTGATCGACATCGCGTTCTCCGAGCTCGCGCATCACACGCGGAGCAATGTCGGCGACGGCGTCGAGCTCGCCGAAGCGCTGAAGCTCGTCGAGCAACGCCGGCGGGCGACGCCGCTCGACAAGGACACGCAGCCGGATCTGTACTGGCCGGCGGTGTTCGAGCTCGCCGCGCTCGCCGGGGAGCAAGCACGGCGACACGGCGGGCGGTGGATCGACACGCGCGATCTGCCAGTGCCGTTCGCCGTCAAGTTCGCCGACGGTGCGGTCTCGCATCCGACGGTGGTCGCGCAGAGGATCGTCGAGGGGATTCCCGACGACCCCACCGCGCCTTAGCTACTCGCGCGGTGCTGCTCGCGCGATGCGCGACAGGACGGACCGGGCCTCGATCGGTGGGAGCGTCTTCTCCAGCACCAGGTGCTCGTGCAGGGCCTCGTGGATCGGCGAGATCAGCGACGTGCCCCACGACCGCTGCATACCGAGCGGTGCGCGGATGATCGTCCGCACCCCCTCGAACCGCGGCAGGTCGCGCGCACGTGGCTCTCCCCACAGCATCGCATCCAGTCCTGCGGTCGTGAACACGTCGCCCGTCTGCCGCAGCGCGGGCCACGTGAAGTAGCCGTGCTTCGCGGAGACAAACTCGATCCGGCGATTCGCGATCGCGATCGGGTCGCCCCCGTCGAGCAGCGTCATCAGGTGGAACCCGTTGCGCACGCCGAACGCGCGATACCGCAGCAGCGCACCACCCGCGCACAGGTCGATGACATGCAGCGGCTCGTCGTCGAGCATGTCGAGGATCTGCACGAGGTAGTGCACGTGGTTCGCGTAGTTCCGCTCTGCGAGCGCGCGCACGGATGCGTCGAGACGCGCATGTGTACGCGCCTTCTCGCGGACCTCCGGATCGCGCGCGAGCCGCGCCATCGCCCCGCGTACGTGGCTCTTGAACCCCGCGACCCAGCGGCGCTCGTCACGCGAGAGCGCGCTCGGCGGCGCGACGTTGCCATCGAGGTCTGCGTCCTCGAGTGCGGGACCCGCTGCAGCGAGGATCTCCGCGCCGTCCGCGAGGCGATCGAGGATCGTATCGATGCCGATGCGCGGCGACGCCCCGTCCTCGACGAGCGCACCGCTCGCGATGCACGCGTAGCCCAGAAGCTCGGCGTGCTCGTGCTCCCACGCGAGGAGCATGCGGATCGCAGCCTCGCGCTCGAGTGGCGATGCGTGCTTGCTGTCTGCGACGAGTGCGTCGAACTCTCCGACGAACGGCTTGTTGTGGATGAGCGCGGCAACAAATGCCTGCACCCGCTTCTCCAGCGTCATGGCAACCCTCCTGCCCGAAAATGGCGCCCACCATGACATGCTCGTTTGCGAATGGCGATCACGATTCGCGAGCTCGACCGAAACCAGGATCGCAAAGCGGTCGAAGGTATCGATACGGCATTCGAAACCAGCACGGTGTTCGATCTCGTCACGAGCGATCGCCGCATCGATCTGGTCGAACGCACGCTCGAGACCCGGCTCGTCAAGCGCTACTCGATCGGCGAAGTGTTCGCGCACTGGGCGCGCTGGGACACGGGGTGGGTCGCCGACGACGAGGGCGTTCGCGGCTTCGCGACCGTCGAGTACGAGCAGTGGAACGCGCGGCTGAACTTGTGGTTTCTGTACATCGATCCCGCATGGCGACGGCGCGGCGTCGGACGCGCGTTGATCGATCGCGTCTGTGCGCATGGCCGCGAGGTCGGCGCGAACCACGTCTGGCTCGAGACGAGCAGCGTCAATGTTCCCGCGGTCCGCGCGTACGAGCGACTTGGCTTCTCGTTGTGCGGCGCGGACCGCACGCACTACGGCCCGTACATGCCGGGCGAGACCGCGATCTTCCTCGCGAAGTCGCTGTGACTACTTCCCGTCCGCGGGAGCCTGATCGAGAACCTTGTAGTACGTGCGGCTCCATCGGCCGGTCTTGTCGTCGTCTTTGGTGATCACGACCGCGTCGCGCCAGTGCATCGCGATCCACTCGGTGACGACCCGGACGTGGAATGACTCGGGTTGGCGGTTCTTCGCATCCGGGGTGAGCGTGACGCGAGCACGGTCGAGCTTCCACGCTCCGTCGCCGACGCCTGCGTAGGTGAGCTCGTACCAGTTGATCTGCGCGATCATGCCGGAGCCGGAGCGGTAGCGTCCCGAGGGATAGAACGCGTACTCGAGCAGCATGAATTGGGGAGAGTGCATGACGTAGCGGTACGCAGCTTGGAGCGCCGCCGTGAACGCCTTGCCACCGTCGGAGATCCAGCCCTTCGGCTTGATCGACTGGAACAGCCGCTCGAAGGCGAGCTCGCTGATGATGCACTCCGTGCCTCCGATGCCGTAGACGATGTTGACCTGGTTGTTCGGCGCTGGAAATCCGAGCGCCATGACGATGCCCGCGTTGGCCTGGGCCCCGGTCGCGATGGTGGTGATGCTGCCGACCTTGTACCAGTACGGCCATCCCTCGGGACCGATGCCTTTCTGCTGGTTCGAGAAGTACTTCGGGTCCGGCGGATTCCAGCCCGCGGGCACCTGCCGCATCGCAGCCTCGACGTCCTTCTCGAGGTTGCCGCTCGATGTCGTCGGAGGAACGAGCGCGTAGCCGCACGCGGCGTCGCGCACCGCCGCGCTCTTCGGCAGGAGCCACACGAGGCCGCCTTCGCTCGTCTTCTTGTACCCGGGTGGCACCTCGTAGTCGAAGCCGAGCGCGCTCGCCGCGGGCGCTGCCGGTTGCGCTGGCGCGATCGGTGCGGGCGACAGGGCGGGGCGCGGTGGCGGTGCTTGCGTGGGCTCGGGCGGCTTCGCGATCGGTCGATTCTCGTCGAGGATCTTGACCGACGCGTTGAAGGCAGCGACCGCGCGAACAGCGTCGGGCCCGACCGTCAACGTCACGGTCCCGAGGACGCTGTTGCGACCGACGAACATGACGACCTGTACGTCCCCGCGCTGACCGCCCACGTCGATCGGCGACGATCCCCAGACCATCGTCATGTCACGCGCCGGCCGCGACTGTGGTGTCGGCATCCGCGCCTTCATGATCGGATCGACGTTCGCGCGCCAATACGTCTGGAACTCCTCCGTCGGTGTTCCGATCGGCGTGACGCTCGGGATGAGGAGCACCATGCCGCCCGCGTTGTTCGCACCGACGTAGACGTACGCGATCGCACCGTTGGGCTGCACTTGCTTGACCCACGGCTTCGCGGGTGGTGTGTAGGCGAGGAACTCGAATGCGTCGGCGAACGCGGTCCCTGCCACCGCGAGCACGACCAGGATCACCGCGAGGCGCAGACTCGACATGACTCGACAAGCATAGAGCGCCACCCCCGCACTTCGTCGCGCACGATCTCGCAAGCACCTGATCTGCGGCCTCACGGCCGAACAGTAACGCGCCTCGCTCCTCGGATCTCGAACCACGTTGCCGCCGATTGCCGCTCGTGCCGCACCCGCGAAATCCATCGTCGATCTGAGAGGCTCGCGACACCGCTGTCATACGTTCGAGGATCCGCCCATCGAAGTGACGGGACGTTGCGCGTGGCGCGGTCCTTGTACCGAGCGCTGCGGAATGAAGTCGTGGGGACTCGTGATCGCGATCGGCGCGGTGATCGCGATCGCGTATGGCGGCGGTGTCGGATCCGCGAATCAGGTGACGTATCTCGTCGAGCCGTTGCGGCGCGCGCACGTCGATCTGTTCGCGCGCGATTGGCTCGCGATGGACACGACGCACTACCACGGTGCGTTCGTGGCGCTCGCCACCGAGCTGTTTCGCGCCGACGACAGCGGTGCCATCGCGTTCGGTATCGCGCATCTCGTGACGATGATTGCCACCGTCGGTGCGATCGTGGCGATCCTCACCGCGATCGCCGCGCCGCGCTGGCGTGCGTTGGTGCTCGTGGTCGTCGGCTGGATCGTCCTCGGCGGTAGCCGCGCGCTCGGTGGTAGTTACCTCGTTGCCACGTATTTCCAGCCGTCGTCGATCGCCACGGTCGCGTGGCTCGTCGCGATCGCGTACTGGCTGCGCCAGCGTCACACCGCCGCGGGGATCGCGCTCGCGGTCGGTGGTGCGTTTCACGTCAACTTTCTCGTGCTCGGGATCGCCTACTTCGCAGCGATCGAGATGTTCGCGTGGCCGCTGCCGCGCGCTCGCCACGTGCTCGCTCTCGTCGCACCTTCACTCGTCGTGCTGACGGCGATCGTGCCGAGTATCCTCGACGCTGGCGATGCCCGAGAACCCGCGCTCGCGCTTCGCATCCTCGTCGAGTTCCACGCACCGAGCCACTACGATGCACGCGTCGCGATCGCGCAGCTGCCGCCGCTTCTTGGCTGGCTGCTCGCCGCCTGGGCGTGCAACCCGTCGCGAGAGCCGGCGTTCGCGCGACTGTGGCGCATCGCGTTCGTCGGTACCGCGGCGTGCACGCTGACCTTCGTGGCGATCCTCGTCGTGCCGGCTGCCACGCGCTTGTTCGTGTGGCGGATCGCGCCGTTCGCGCAGCTCGCGAGCCAGCTCGTGGTGCTCGCGAGCGTGTTCTCCGCTCGGACGATGTTCGAACGCCCTCGATCGCTGGGGATCCCGATCGGCATTGGAGTCGTCGTCGGCTGGTCGATTCCACAGGCACACGGTCTCTACACGATCGCGCTCGCGTGCACGATCCTGGCGGCGATCGCGTATCGACGCGCGTACGCGAGGCCCGCGCGCGTGGTCTCGGTCGCCGGCCTGGTGGTGCTCGCGCTCGCCCTCGCACCGGCGTGCCATCGGCTCGTCGCGCCCCACCTGTTCACCGAAGCGCTCGGAGGTCGCTATCGCGACGTGATCCTGTGGGCGCGCACCACCGATCGGGACGCGCTGTTCGTCGTGCCGCCGTACCTGCATGCGTTCCGGCTACTCGCACGTCGGGCGATCGTCGCTGACTCGCGATCACCGCCGCTCTATCCCGACGAGCTCGTCGGGTGGTACCGGCGGCTGTGCGCGCTCGTCGACGTGGCGGACGCGGCGACGCACGAGGAGATCGAACAGCGCTACGATCTTCTCACCGCCGATGGCTTGATCGCAGCGGCGCGGCGGTTCGACGCCCAGTACGTCGTGATCGACAAGCAGCGATCGGGGACGAGACTGTTGGGCCGACCCGCGTTCGAGGACTGGCGGGTGGTGGTGTTCGCGGTGCCTGACCGCTAGCTCGTCACGAGCCGCAGTCGCGCGGTCGGCGGAACGTGAAAGCGCGAGAACGCGGCCGCAGCGATCGCGTCGAGATCGATCGCGGTGTCGAAGTGGCGATCGATGTACGCGCGTGCGACGTCGAGGCGGCGCGCGAGGTCGGCATCGCGCGCGAGTTGCGCTTGCCATGTCGCGGCGTGAAGGCCGGCGAACCAATCCGCGAGCGTCAGCACGCACCGAACCTACGTGAGCGCGCCGTGCATGTGAAGCAGCTCGAGATGGACGTACGCACCAAGCTGCTGGACCTGCGCAGCTAGCGCAGCGTCATTTTCGGCGCTGACCTGGAGAAACGTCGCGGTCTCCACCGCGAGCGGGCGCAGCAGCGTCATGAACGTGGCCGCGTACTCCGGCGCGACGACACGAAACGGAAACGATCCGGGGATCGCCGCCATGAACACGCCGACGCCGAGGACCTCGGGGCCGCGCACGAGCTGCACGGTCGTGCGGCCGGCCTTCGCGCGCGCACTCGCGAGCTGGCCGGGCAGGAGCTGGAACGCACGCTCGACGATCGCGTCGGTCGCGGGCGGCACCTGAACGAGTGCGATCGCGGGATCCGCCGCTGGCAACGCCGTCTCGCGTGGCAAGCGCATCATGGTGGTGCGGTAGTGGAGTCGCATCCCGAACTTCTCGTACAGGCCGATCGCGGGGCGATTGCTCGCCTTGACGTTCAAGCACCACGTCGTCGCGCCGCCCCCCGCGAACCGATCGCGCGCGGTCTCCATCAGTGCGGCACCGATGCCGGCGCGACGGTGCGCGGGATCGCTGACGATGTTGCGCACGTACCCCGTGCCGTCCATCAGGTCGTACAGCAAGTACCCGACGACACCAGTGCCATCGTCGGCGACGAGCATGCGTCGCGAGAGGTCCGAGTCGAAGCGCTCGCGCGACGGCGTGCCCTCGTCGACGCCGAGCTCGGGGAACAAGCGCAGGTAGGCGTCGTAGTCTGCGCCGATCGCCGTACGAACCTGCACGATCACATCCTCGTGAACGTCGCGTTGCGACGGCGCGCGGCCTCGGCTTCGGCATTGCTGACCACGGTCTTGCCGATCGGTGCGAGCGCGCACAACGCGAGCTTGAGGTGCTGGAAGCCGAACGGGATGCCGATGATCGTGACGAAGTTTGCAGCCGCCGACGCGAGGTGACCGATCGCGAGCCACAGACCGGCGACCACGAACCAGATCACGTTGCCGACGAACCCGACGGTGCCCGTGCCGAGGTCGCCCTTGCCGGACAGCTCGCGCCGATCGATCGCCTGGCGGCCGAACGGAAAGAAGCAGAACCCGCCGAACACGAAGCACGCGCGGGCCCACGGCAAGCCGACGATGCTGAGCGCCATCAGGAGGCCGACGACCCACCAGCCGAGGCCCATGACAAAACCGCCGAAGACAAACCAGAGGAGGTTCAGGATCGTGGTCATCGCGCTGCGAGAATAGCGCACGCCGCGCGATCTGCTCGGTTATGCTGCGCGAGCGTGATCGTTCCCCTCCAGCGGCTGCTCCTTCGCACGCGGCACGGTCGGTCTCGCGCGGACGAGCTCGTCGAGCTGCACGGCCGGCTCCGGGCGGAGCAACGAGCGTGCACGGGACTCGAGGAGCGGGCGGCCGCCGCGGAGCTGCGTGCGCTGAAGATCCGCGTGGCCGAGGTCCTCGCCGACGTGAGCTCGTGTGGCCGGTGTGCGACCGGAAAGCCCGCTCCGCGCGGGGTGTTCCCCGGCGGTGATTGCTGCACCGGCATCACCGCCGAGCTGTTCTCCGACGACGAGCTGGCCGCGCTCGTGGCCGGTGGCACTCGTGTTCGCGATCTGCTCGCGCCTCGCACCGAACATGCGGGCTGCGCGTTTCGCGGCTCGCAGGGCTGCACGCTCGGCGCCGGTGATCGACCCGAGCGCTGCGTGACGTACACCTGCGGGACCCTGCGGCGAGAGCTACACGCCCGCGGCGATCTCGCGAGCACCGAGGCGTTACTCGCCGAGCTGCACGCCGCGATGGAGCGCTTCCTGGCGCTGCGCCGCGGCCGACTCGACTACGAGCTGCTCGCTTAGCGAGTACGCCGGCGGCGGACGAGGGCGATCAAGCCGAGCACGAGCAGCGCACCGAACGCGCCACCACCGAACGCCATCGTCTTCGCGCCACCACCGGGCGCAGTCTTCGCCGTCGGCGGTGTGGTCCGCTGCTTCTTGTAGCCGATCTCCCAGAGGTCACGCTTGATGACGCTCGCGAGCTCGAGCTTTCCGCGTGGAGCGAACGCGGTCTTCTCGGCCGCGATCACTTGATTGCCACCGCCATTGGGCGGGCCGCCCCACACGCCACGCGTCGGGTTCTTGCACTTGATCGGGCCGGTCCACCAGTGGCGGACGGCGTAGCGCGCTTGGAAGTTGTTCGTCGTCGCCGGCGCGGCGCCGTACTCGAGACCTTGCTTGCTCCACATCTCGCGACCACCGGTGATCGGCTTCGCTTCGCGGAACCGCAGATCGTCCTTCATGTCGGTCTTGCCGTAGCGCGCGTGCAAGCGGGTGAGCACGTACGTGCCTTGCGTGATCGAACCACCGATCACGTCGGCGCCGAGCTGCATCATGTCGCCGTCGATCGGAATCACCGACGGACACGGATCGCACGTGACGCCGTAGATACCTTGCTGCACGGCCTGGCCAACGGCTTGCCACGCGTACTCGGTGATCACCGCGCCGGGGTTCGCTTCGACGGTCTTGTCGAACAGCGCCGTGTAGAACTCGGTGAACCGCGTCTTCACGCTCGGCTTCACGTCGAAGTTCGTCGGGATCATGACGTTCTTGTAGTTCGCGACCTCGTAGCGCTTGTTCGACGAGATCACGTTGACGATCAGGTCCTGCTTGCCGGACGAGTTCGCCATGCCGAGACGGATCGGCAGCGAGAACTCTTCGCTGTCGTAGTGGAAGCGCAGCGGCGAGAGCACGCCGCGGCCATCGACCATCTTCACCTTCTTCGGGTCGACCTTCGCGACGAAGAACTTCGATCCGCCCTCGACGTACGGGCGCAGCAACGGCTCCGCATCCTTGGGCACTTTGTACTTGTTGAGCCGCAGCCACTCGTCGAGGCCGGTCGCTTCGGCGGCCGACAGGATCAGGATCTGGTATTCGGCGACGTCGAACTTCGCCTCGATCTTGACCGTGTTGATCTTGATCTGCTTCGTCGACTTGCCCGCCGAGTTCGCACACGTGAGCGTCACCATCGAGCTATCGGTCAACGACAGCGCGGCCTGCGCGCCGTTGTAGAGGTTGCCGACGCCGTGATCCACGGTGCACGACGGCTCCGGCCACGGCTGATTCGAGTAGCTCCAGCTCCACTGGATGGGCGTAGCCACGCCGGAGGTCACCGTCGTCGGCGACGCGGCGAAGCTCGCGAGGATCGGCGGGACCGCGCGGCGCTGCATCGCGTCGTCGGGCTTCCGCGACGCGTAGTCTCGTGGTGGCGCGCTGGGTTTGGGCTCGGGGCGCGACGACTCCATCGTCGGTGTGGCCATTCCGGCCGCGTATCCGTAGCTTTCAGTCTCGACCGGGAGCGGACACGGGTCTTGCTCCCAGTACTCGACGAGCCGCGGGGAGCTGAGGGAGCTCACCCGATCGATGACCTCCTTCGGGATGACCTTCACGTCGGTCTGCTTGAGCACGACCGGTACGGGGACGACCATCGCGAAGTCCTCGAGCGGACCTTTGTAGTCGTTCTGCATGGAGAGGACGGTGCGTGTCCCCTCGCGCATGAGCACGACACTGGTCGCGTCGTTGAACATCTTCTTGTCCGATCCACTCACGTAGAACCCGCAGAAGGCATGTGCGGGGATGGTGGTG
>Ga0154020_10007229_pt1 | contig 12977 bp, 14 predicted proteins | sample Klosneuvirus_201_FD_109709 | JGI IMG/M metagenome (GOLD analysis project Ga0154020, IMG submission 109709) | Active sludge microbial communities from wastewater, Klosterneuburg, Austria - Klosneuvirus_20160825_MG | ecosystem: Engineered > WWTP > Aerobic digester > Activated sludge | place... | reverse complement strand
TGAACCTCTCCTCAAAGGAGATCGCCGAGATCCTGTCCCTTACCCTCCAAACGGTAGAGGTCTACCGTCACCGCCTCCGGAAGAAACTGGATATCCCCTCCTCCATGTCCCTTACGACATTCTTCCAATCCCTCGATTGAGTTCTCTGTTCGCTATGCTCTGCCTCGACCCTCCCTTCGGCAGGGCATGCTCCGCTCGGCATGACGTTCGCTGTTCGCTATTCGCTATTCACTATTCGCTATTCGCTATTCAATTAAGGTTTTGTCAAGGTAAAACATATCTGCACCTTGCAGACCTTCGTAGCGGAACACACATTGCAAGCCGCTCACTGAACATCGGGAATTCATATGTATCGCCCCCTACTCCTTGGTCTGATCACTATCCTGCTGTCGGTCTCTGCCAGTGCGCAGCAGCCGCTCGACGCACGGTCACTGCCTTCGCCGAGTAAACAGTTCTCTCGCACAATTTCCGATCCTACTGGGATCGTTCCCGGACCTGGCGGAGTTGGGCTTACGTGGGACTTCCGGAATCTTCGTCTGGGCGCGCAGCAGATCCAGTCGTATCTGTCCTTGCAAGAGCTGCCGCCGGCCGTGCGCGACTCATTCCCGTCGGCCCAGGTTGGCATCCGCATCGATACAACACTGTCGCTTTATGCAACGGTAGGCAAGTATTTCCGCCTGATCGGCGTCGTAACTCCCAACACGCAACTCACGGTCACCACAGACCCGTATGATACACGCCCGACAGAGATCGTCTACTCCGGCAGACTCATCGATGCCCACAAGGCTCTTATTCGGGTAGGGGGCGGTTCTGGACCAACCATCAACAGATTTGGTCAGACCGCTGTTGAATACGATGGATTCGGAACGTTGATCCTGCCAAAGGCTACGTATTCGAATGTGGCTCGGATCACAACAACGGGCACTACAATGGACACGCTGGTGGTTGGAGCGGTCACGACGGTAGTTCGCAGGGCAACACGACGTACCACGTATCAGGTTTTCAACAGCGACACGTCGCTACTTGAGATCGAAGAATCCACCACTTCCACCTCGCGTAATGGCCAGCAAGTTGGACAGCCAGTAACACAGAGGTCAGTGATCTACTACGGATGGGAATCCACAACCGGCGTTGATGAAGACGGATCGAAGTACCTCGTTGTCTCACCCAATCCATCGAACGGTTCTGTTGTGAACATCAATGGGTTCGATGGAGAAGTTGCTTCGATCGGTGTCTTTGATATCACAGGATCCCGCATCGATGGAGCATCTTGGTCGCGTTATGGCTCAGGCCTGAGAATCTCACTGCCGAACCTCGGCACCGGATCCTACGTGGTCACTCTCGAACGAGGTGATGGTTCGGTTCGTGTTATGCCGATAACGGTTCTGAGGTAAGGGGCTTACCAGACCACTTGGAAGCCAACTCCAATGTAGGAGTCTGCCGTATCGAAGAACATGCCGTGCATGCTTCTGCCGTTGTATCCATAGGCGGAAAGCAGGAGCCCCCTGCCATTCCAGATATCAGCGAAAACGCCGAGCTGTGCGGCTTGCGCTGTAACGTAGGTGCCGTTGATACCGATCAATTTCCAATCATAGCCACCACGCAGCTGTAGTGTTTCGGTGATCGGAACACGAATGTCAAAACCCGCTTGTGGAATGATCGGATCTGATGAACGGGGCTGACGTGCCCAGACGAAGGTTGCGCCGGCATAGGGACGGACGTATCCGATGGTCCACCCCACAAGCAGTTCTGCGAACTCCCGTGAATAGACAAAGGGTTTGCGACCAACGAATGTTCCGCTCGTATCGGCCATTCCATCAACGAGGTGACTCGATATATGCGCTATTCGCAATCGTAGTTGAAGGGGGCTTTGTGGTGCCTGCCACGAGCCATTGATGCCGAAGTAATAGTCACTGGTCTCAACGGGGAACTTGAAGTTTCCGTCGCTGCGCAGACGGGTATAGGTCATGAAGTCCGCACCCATGCGCATCCATCCGCTGCTGCTGTCTCGGAAGATCTCAGCAATATCTACCGACGCTCCGATATCCAATCGCAAACGTTTCACTGCGGGCTGAATGATCAGTCCGATACGTGCTTCAAGCGGGTTAGCGATCGGCGCCGGAAAGGGAGTGTCATCAGCAGCCTGCAGCGAATGTGCGGTTGCCAGCATCACCCCTGCGGTGAGAATGAAATGTTTCACGACCGTGTGGTCGATCCTCGATACACTCCGCGCTTTGAGGAGCGAATGAAGGTGATGCAGTCCGCAACGGCTGGATCGATCTCAGGCGTGGTGTCTTCGTAGTGCTGTATTCCGTCCGATGTATTGAGCCCCGAACGAAGGATCACGTTGTAGAAGGTATCGATCTTCTCGATCACCTCATTCGAGAATCCTCTGCGGCGGAGTCCAACAGCATTGATACCTTGGACAACAAGTGGATCGCGACCGGTGAGCGTGAACGGTGGTATGTCCTTAACAACACGCGAACACGCTCCTACCATCGTATGGGCGCCGATACGGCAGAACTGATGGACTCCAGTGACGCCGCCGATGATGGCCCAATCCCCAACCTCCACGTGACCGCCCAGTTGTACAGTGTTGGCCATGATCACATTGTTGCCAACCACACAGTCATGGGCAACATGTGTGTATGCCATAAGAAGGCAATCGGAGCCAACAACAGCCTTTCCGCTGGAGGCTGTTCCGCGGTTAACGGTAGCACACTCACGGATTACCGTGCGATCTCCGATGATCGCAAGAGTTGGTTCATTTCTGTACTTCAGATCCTGCGGTGCTGTGGCAATAACGGCACCCGGATGGATGCGCACGTCTTTCCCGATACGAGCTCCATTGGCGATGGTCACATGTCCCATGAGGACAGTGCCTTCACCGATCTCCACATCATCTTCAACGATGCAGAATGGACCGATCTCTACGTTCTGTGCTATCTGTGCTTTTGGAGAAACAACCGCAGTAGCATGGATCATGAGGCAACTCCTCTGTCAACAACAGCTGCCGAAAGTTCTGCTTCTGCTGCGAGCTTTCCATCCACAAAGGCCTTGCCAACGAGATGGCAGATATTGAATCTGAACCGTGTCATCTCCAACTCCATTACCAATTGGTCACCAGGGGTGACCTCTTTGCGGAACTTCACATTGTTCATGCCGGTAAAGAGCACGAGCTTCTTCTCCGGATCCACACCCTTGGACATCAGCAGCAGGCATCCCGTTTGCGCCATTGCTTCGAGGATGAGCACGCCCGGAAAGATCGGTCGATCAGGAAAGTGTCCCGTGAACTGAGGCTCATTGAACGTGATGTTCTTCACACCAACGATCCTGTTGTTGTCTGGATCATAATCTGTGATCCGGTCCACCATGAGGAACGGATACCGGTGCGGAAGCATCTTGAGGATGGCATTGATATCGAAGACCACACCTTCGGTGGGCGACTTCTGGTAGCGGCGAACGCTCTGTTGTTTTTCGTACTGACGTCTGACCTTACGTGCGAATTCGATATTCGAAGCATGACCGGGACGGGCCGCGAGAACCTGGGCGCGGAGTCGTGCACCGATCAGTGCAAAATCACCGATCATATCCAGGAGTTTATGTCGAGCCGGCTCATTCTTGAATCGCAAAGCATTGTTATTCAAGATCCCGTTTGTGCCCATCACGGCATTGCCTTCTACGCCCATACGTTTGAGTGTAGCGCGGAGTTCCTCATCGGACATCTCTTTGTCTACGATGACGATGGCGTTGTTGAGATTGCCCCCTTGAATAAGACCCTGTGAATACAAGGCCTCAACTTCATGAAGGAAGCAGAACGTGCGGGCTGGTGCGAATTCTGTAACGAATTCTGTGTCGAGATCGAAGAGACCCGTGTGCTGACTTCCCAACGCAGGGTTCTTGTAATCGACCATCACGGTCACACGATACTTGTCGTTCGGAAGCGCTACGATCTCCGTTCCTCGTGCTTCATCGAGATACCGAATGGGTGCTTCAACAACAAGTTCTTGACGATCATGTGCTTGATCGATCAATCCAACCTGTTGGATCATCTCAACGTATGGCAAAGATGAGCCGTCGCCTACCGGTGGTTCATTGTTGGAGAGTTCGATGAGGCAGTTGTCAACGCCCATTCCAACCATTGCCGCAAGTACATGTTCAACGGTGTGAATACGTGCTTCACCAACGGCGATGGTCGTACCGCGCGCAATGTCCACTACGTTGTCCACCAAGGCCGGAACCTCAGGTGAACCGGGCAGGTCGGTCCGAATAAAACGATATCCGGTGTTTTCGGCTGCCGGACGAAAGGTCATGGATGTGAGATTGCCGGTGTGCAATCCAACACCATCCATGGTCACAGCATCCTTGAGTGTTTTCTGTTTACTTGTCATGGTTTGTTTGTTGTATGCAGTTCTTCGATCTCACGTTTGATTTCCTGCAGTTCCTGCATTGCGGCAGGCAATCTGCGAAGAGCTGCCTCTATGCGTAAGGCTGTGAGGTGTTCCTTTATCGGCGATCCGAAGTAGATACCTGGTTGTGGTACGTTCTTGCCAACACCACTTTGAGCATAGATGATCACATCGTCGGCAGTGGTGATATGACCAACCACTCCTACTTGCCCAGCAAGCCTGTTGCGCTTCCCTAGCACGGTGCTTCCCGAAACGCCTGTTTGCGCAGCGATCGCCGTGTGAGCGCCAATGCGCACACCATGAGCGATATGCACGAGGTTGTCGAGCTTCACTCCATCTTCGATCACTGTTTCACCAACGGCAGCACGGTCAATCGTTGTATTTGCACCGATCTCCACATCATCGCCGATTCGAACGGTTCCTACCTGCGGGATCTTTGCAAACGACTTGTCCGGATCCTCAAGAAATCCGAATCCGTCGGACCCGATAACTGCTCCGGCATGAATGATGCATCGTTCGCCGATGATCGTGCCAGAATAACACGCAATGTTCGCATGGAGCACGGTGTCGGCACCGACGGTTGAATTGGGATAGATGACCACGTTTGCTGTGAGCTGCACGCGCGGACCGATCCTGCAAGCGGACCCAATAACACAGCCTGGACCGATCGATGCTGTTGGATCGATCTCTGCTGTTGGATCGATCGTAGCTGTTTGTGCACGCACGCCGAGCGGCATCTGTTGAGCAGGATAGAACACCTGCATCACGCCAACAAAGGCCCTGTACGGATCATCTACAACGATGCGCGTAGCCGAGGTCTCCGCGTCACGATGGTCGTTGCGGACCAAGACACACGATGCCTTGGTGGTAGGAAGGAACTTTGCGTAGGTATCACTGGCGAGGAAGGTGATCTCACCGTGTTGCGCGTCTTCGATTCTACCAACTCCGTGTATCGAACATGCACCATCACCAACAACAACGCCACCAACACGCTGTGCGAGTTCATCAACGGTGTATGATCGAAGCTGACTCACCGCGGCACGTCTTCTTTCTTTGTAGTGTCGGCCGGCAATGGCGGCGGGATCGGCATGCTTCGAGCCGGACCGCCCCCGGGAACTTCCCCGTTCGGCGGAAGTCCGTTCGGCATCAATCCATCCGGCATAACTACCGGAGATCGCGGATTGGTTGAGTCTACAACAACAGCAGTTGGTGTAACCACCGTTGAGTCCGTTGTTTTCGTTCTGGACTTCCGTTTCCGTGGCTCTTCTACACGCTTGTTCCGCGGATCGGCGTCAACAACGGCTTTTTGTTTGCGTTCGAGTTCATCGGCATCGATGCCCAATTCCTTCATCACCTTCACAGTGATGTCATATTTGGCATTAACGTAGACAAGGGGCTGGACACTCTTGTCCCAGACGATGTCATACCCTTCCGTTGCAGAGACCTTTTGAACAGCAAGATAGATCTTGTTCCAGACAGCCTTGAACAGTACCTCGGCTTGTTGGTCATGTTCTCCGCCCGGTTCAAACTTCATACGCGCGAATTGATCGCGGTCGCGCCGTTTTTCTTCGACTTCTTTTTCCTTGGTCTGGCGTTCTTGATCGCTCCAGATCAGACGATTCTTTCGGATCTCAAGATCGAGCTCATCGATATCGCGCTGACGTTGCGCGAGCTCTGTTTTCCATTCTTCAACGTAGGAGTTGAGTCGTTCTTCGGCTTGTTTGTTGGGCTCGTACTGAGCACGGATCGCATCGGTGGAAACGTATCCGATCTTCTGTGCCTGCACGCCGGAGGCGAGCAAGAACAGCCCGATGGTGATGGATGATATGATCCACTTTGACATTGTTGTTTTCCCAGTGTACAAGAGCGGATCAACGCTCATAGGCCTTGTTTCCTGATCACACCAAGTTTGCCGTGCACGATCTCCACTTCGAGACCACGCTCCTGCATGAATTCTTTATACGCCTGATCAGCCCCATCCCATTGCATGCTTGTTGCATCGCAATCATCAAGGACCATGATGCCTCCCGGACTCAGCATTTCGTACAATTCCGGCAGACCCTTCTTCATCGGACGGTAGAGATCCACATCGAAAAGAACAAAGGAGAGGGGGCCTAGGGTTCTGAGATCGAACTTGTTCACGTCTGCCTGTGTAGACGTTACACGAGTGATCCCGTTATCCTGCATGATCTTATCATACCAGCTCTTCTTGATCCCGCGGAATCCCGTGAACAGGTCCTTTGTCTTCCCTCGGTTTTCAACCTCAAACTGAATGTCATCGGCAACGAATCCATTGAACGTATCCACAGATCGGTATGGCTTCTCAATGCCACGTGCATCCATGTACTTGTTGAGGTAGACCGTTGTGGCGCCCATGAAACACCCAACTTCGGCGATCGATCCCGGTACGTTCCGTGTTTCCTCAATGCATGCACAGAGGAAACCCAACTGCGGCGGGTTGAAGTAATACGCATACTTCGGAAAGAAGTAGCGCCTCAACGGCGAGTTGAATTGGATCGAACGGATGATATTCGCGAGTCGGGCATTCATCAATTATTACCGCGCTTCATCTTGTCGAGAACCTTGTACGTGATGTCTGCCTTATCCTCATGATAGAGAACTAGACCGGCCACTTTATCGAGAACGAGGTTGATCTTTTCTTCCTTGGCAACGGCTGCGATGGCATCGTTGACCTTTACTCGGATCGGCTGGAGAAGTGACTCTCGCATACGAGCGATCTCACCGGTGTTGCCGAGCTTCTCTTCTTGGTATTGCAGGAACCGTGTACGCAGCGCGTTGAGTGATTCTTCTTCCTTGCGCTTGCCGTCGGCCGTCATCATTGCTTCCTGCTTGCGGTAATTCTCAATGCGCGATTCGAATTCTTTCTGCATCATTTGCAGCGTGTCGCGAACCTTGAGGCCCGTCTCTTCGATCGTCTTGCTTGCGGCGAGTGCCTCAGGAAGTTCCTTGAGGATCACTTCTGCATTGACCACACCGATCTTGAAGGTTTGCGCCGAGACAACTGTGCCGACGAGGAGAGTCACAACTAGCAGTGCGCTAAGGCGTTGCAGCATACGGATATCCAATCATGAAAACTGTTCAAAAAGTCGTTTATCGGCCGAACTGGAAGTGGAATCGCCAGCCCGACGGTTGGCCCGTAAAGGCATCGGCGTCAAAGCCGTAGCCTACGTCAAATCCTAACAGACCGATAGGTTGGAGGAGGAGTCGCATACCAAAACCAGCCGCACGATTCAACCCGAATGGGTCTGCTGTTCGGAGGTTCGCCCATACGTTTCCTGCCTCTGCAAAACTAAGCAAATAGATCGGGAAGGGATTGAGGGCAAGTGCGAACCGAAGTTCGGCTACGAACCGGGCTTGAACACGACCACCAAGGTTCTGACCATTCGCAGCTAGTGGTCCAATGGAGTTGTCGCGGTAACCGCGCAGCGGTGTGATCGCAAAGCCCCCTAGACCATTACCACCCATGTAGAAGAGTTCTTGCGGTGGAATGGTTGTGTCGTTTTGGAATCCGTCCACAAAACCAAGCTCTGTTCCGAGGAACATCACGAGACGCGGATAACCATTGATCGACAGAAGCGGATTGACCATGTCAAAGGTGAACCCAACCTTGCCGAAGTCTGTGCTTCCAAGACCAAAGGCACCGGTGGCTGCACGGAGGGAGAGGGCGAATCGTGAGCCCGATGTTGGGAAGACGATGTTGTCGTAACTCGTGCGCGAGATCACTTGAGACAATGTGAGTGCAGTGTTGATCCCGGCACGCGAGAACACAGATGCCGTGTTGGACTCAATACGTTCGAACGACGCACTCCAGTCGCCGCGGAAATAATCATCTGGCCAGCGGAACCTGCGGCCCACATTCACGGCACCACCGGTACGACGAACAGAGATATTGAAGTTCTGCTTGGTGTCGTAGAGGTTGAAACCGATGGATGTTGGCTCGCCGAACAACCATGGTTCGGTGAAGGAGATCTGGAAGGTCTGCAGACGGGATGCTTGACCGAATTCCCACTGGAAGGACATTACCTGTCCGGCACCACCGCGGAATGGTTCGCTGATATCGAAGTTGTTGAGCGTAACACCCACAGAGCCCGTCAGGCCAAACGCGCCGGCAAAACCAACGGAGGCGTTGAAGGTGTCTGTGGAACGTTCTTCAACCTTCATCTGGACGTCGACCTTTGTCTTGTCCACGGGAATGATATCCGGTTTCAGTGTTTCCGGATTGAAGAAGTTGAGCACGCCCAGACCGCGGATACTGCGGATGATGGCAGAGCGGTTGAAGTAATCGCCCGGACGGAAGTAGAGTTCGCGGCGGATGACACGGTCGCGGGTCTTTGTATTCCCAACGATCTCCACACGACGGATGGTGAACTGTTCACCTTCTACGACGCGGATCACGATATCAACGCTGTCTTCGCCAACACGCTGGAAATCGGGTTCCAGACGAGCGCCCAGATAGCCGTTGTCGGCGTAGAGTGAGGTTACGTCTGATTGATCTTGATTCACAAACAGATTGTCGTTGAAGGTCTTCTGATTGTAGATCATACCAACATCCATACGGAGTCTGCCTAACAAGGCTTGTTCGTTATAGATGGTATTTCCCGTGAACGAGACCTTGCGAACGTATACCGGTTTGCCTTCCTTGATCCTGACCTGGATGGTAACCGTGAGCTTTTCTTCGTCATAGATGATCGAATCGCCAAGGATCTCGGCGTCCAACAACCCTTGTTCCAGGAACCACTCTTGTAGGCGTTTTTTGTCTTCGTTGTATTTCTCAATATCGAACTTCGATGAGGCCCAGATCTCATACCAGTCTGTGGTCTGCGTTTCATCGAAGGCTGATGCTAACTGCTCGTCTGTGAAGATCGTGTTTCCGATGAATTCGATCTGAGCTACCTTGAATTCAGCCCCTTCGGTGATCGCGATCTCCATGTCGTAGTAGTTCAACGAATCGCTTGACGTAAGCGTGGTTTGAACCTTTGCAAAGAGAAGCCCTTCCTTGGTGTACAGCTTCTTCACGGCCTGGCGAACCAAATACTCGTCGTAGGCAGAGATGATGTCTCCGTTGCGTCTATCGGCCGCCTTCAGGATTTCGTCGGTAGAGAGTTCATCATTCCCGATCACCTTGATCGAGCGGAGTCGGGGCATCTGCGTCACCTTGATCACCAGGAAGACCCCAAGTGCCGTCTCGCGTTCTTTCTCGATGCGCACGTCCTTGAACGTCCGGCGATTCCAAAGATTCCGCACAGCCATCACCAATTCATCCGGACGTGCTTCTTGTCCCACACGGAGTCCGGAATAGGCGATCACCGTCTGCATGTCCGCACCTTCCGTAAGGCCGTCCACCGTGATACCAGCAATGATCGGATACCGTGGCTGCGGTGGTTGTTGGGCAACCAGCATCACGGATGAAATGATCAGAGCAATAAGTGCTGCCAGCCCCCTACTTGAGCGCATTCAGGATCCGTTCCAGGGTTGACATTGAAGTGGCTGACTCATCGGATCTCAGCTGGGCCGAGATCTTGCCGAACCGACGTTCGCGCATGACGTAGTCTGTGAGTGCACGGTAGAGGTCCGGACTGCGGAAATCGGGCCACAGACCTTCCGTAACGTAAAGCTCGGCATAGGCAGCTTCCCACAACAGGAAGTTGCTAAGACGGATCTCCCCGCTCGTGCGAATGATGAGGTCCGGGTCCGGCATGAAGGACGTTTGCAGGTAGTTCGAGATCGTTTCTTCGGTGAGGTCTTCGGGCGACACCTTACCGCGCCGCACATCCAGGGCCAAAACCTGCATGGCGCGGAGAATGTCCCAACGCGCTCCATAACTCAGGGCCAAGGTTAGCGTCAGCCCGTCATTATCCGCCGTTCGGTCGATAGACTCCGTAAGGATCTTCTGGACCGATTTCGGCAGGGCATTCGTATTTCCGATCGTCCGGATCCGCACCCCGTTGGCATGAAGTTCATCCACTTCCTTGCGGAGGTAGGATTCGAGCAGCGACATAAGGAAACGAACCTCTGGTAGGGGGCGTTTCCAGTTCTCGATCGAGAAGGCGTAAAGCGTCAGGTACTTGATACCCAGCTGGGAGGACGTCTTAACGGCCGAACGCACGCTTTCCATGCCCTCGCGGTGCCCATCGATACGCGGACGCCCCCGCTCCTGAGCCCACCGGCCGTTCCCATCCATAATGATGGCAACATGGCGCGGCATTCTGCCCGTGTCGCGAAGCATCTGCTGTACGTGTCTATTTTCCGACGTGGCCAATTCCTCGGTCCAGGTCACTCTTCCTCCAAAGCTAAACGAAGCCGCAAAGATAGGAACTTGAGCCTTTGCTTGTGGCTAAGTTTGTGAAGAATAAGGGGCTTTCGTATGTTTGCCGTCCATATCCACATGGTGCAAGCACCGTACTGGGTACGCAAATAAGTGCGGAGTATTGTATCGTTGACCACGAGGCCGCGTTGAACGTAACGAAAGCCGACATCGTCGATAAGATCGCCAGCGAGACCGGGCTCACAAAGCTCGAGACCAAGGCGGTTGTGGATGGATTTCTTTTGAGCATCATTGATGCTCTCGCCGAAGGCAATCGTATCGAGTTACGAGGGTTCGGTGTCTTCAGCGTGAAGAGCAGAAAACCCCGCATGGCTCGCAACCCTCGTACCGGAGATCCGGTGCCCCTTGAAGAACGGTTCATCCCGGCATTCAAGGTGAGCTCCGAATTCCAGGAAAAGGTACATGGCAAGCTGCGTGCAGACAGTCCGAGTACACCCACCACGTGATGTATAAGGTTGTTGCACTTGCGGTTGCCATCGTTGCACTTGCAGGTGGCGGATCGTATGCCGTAACGCGGTATCGGATCTCGCAGGACATTGAAAAAGGAAAGGGGCTTGCCCAGGAGCGAGCAGCGGAACGGGATCGTCAGCAGAGTGCCGTAACGCGACAGAAGACCATGACAGATCTGCTGACCACGCTTGAGGATTCTCTTCAGCGTCGGCCATTAGACAGCATGTTGTTGATCTCATCGGCCAACATCAGCTACGATCTTGGACAATTCGACAAGGCAGTTACGTATTACAAGCGTTTCCTTGATAACGTAGAACCGTCAAACGCGGCAATTCGCATCGACTATGCGTATTCGCTGTATCAAACGGGACAACGTGATGAAGGGAAGTCGGTCTTAGCAGACGTAATACGCAAAGAACCACGCAACCAGGTGGCGATGTTGAATCTCGCAGTGATGTATGCACAAGAGAGAAACTTCGACGACGCGCTCACATGGTTCAAACGGTGCAGGGATGCAGACCCCTCATCGGAGCTGGGAAAACGAGCTGTCTTGGCGATCACTCAATTGGAAACGAACACTTAACAACGAAACGAATTTCTCACTGTTACCGACGAGGTTCACATGCCATGCGGAAAGAAGCGCAAGCGCCATAAAATGGCCACTCACAAGCGCAAGAAGCGGCTTCGCAAGAATCGCCATAAGAAGAAGAGCAGGTAAATAAGAGAGGGCGCCTTTGGCGCCCTCTTTTCGTTTGTTTCGCATATGGTAGACCGATGTTCATAGGTATCCTCGCCGCTTGCGGCACCTTGTTCTCGTGGTCGTTCGGGACGTTATCGTTCTTGAACGCATCCCGTCGCATAGATCCGGGCCTGCTCAACCGCACGCGCCTGCTGCTCGCCGTTGGTGCAACACTCGTCCTTGCGTGCTTCACCATGCAGGTGTGGCCGTGGGCATTGATCACGGAGTCCGGACCCGGTCAGTGGCTCTGGCTTGGGATCAGCGGCATTGTTGGATTGTCCATCGGTGACCTCTTTGGATTCACCTCCTTGCGCATCCTTGGTGCCCGACGTCAGAGTGTTGTTGGCACTTCCGCTCCGGCGGCCGCAGCTATTGCCGCCTATTTTCTTCTCGGTGAATCGCTCACCATCACCGACATCATCGGCATGACGTTGTCCATCGTTGGTGTGATGTATGCCATGAGCGCTATCGAAGAACGCTCTGAGGTTTCGCGTGAAGGGTATGGGACATTCACCACCGGCGTTCTCCTTGCCATTGGCGGCGCTGTGTGTCAAGGCGCCGGACTCGTCCTTGCCAAGATCGGCCTTCAGTCAGACGGCGGCAACGTCTCCCCGTTCCACGCAACCTTTATGCGCATGAGCGTCGGCTTTGTTGCCACGTACGTCCTCGACATCATTCGTCGCGCACCACATCGCCCCCTACGAGAAGCATTCATCGATAAAAAAGGGGCTCGCGCGATGTATGCCGGCACCCTCTTTGGTCCGATCATCGGCGTCACATGCTCCCTCATCGCCGCAGCTCACCTCGATGTAGCCGTTGCGCAAACGATCTTCTCCCTCGTCCCATTTGTTGTGATGGCAATCACAACCGTCGTCCACAAAGAACCACTGCACTGGCGCTCAGTGTTGGGCGCAGCTATTGCGGTGATTGGAGTGGTAATGCTAGTTACTAGTTACTAGTTACTAGTTACTAGTTACTAGTTACTAGTTACTAGTTACTAGTTACTAGTTACTAGTTACTAGTTACTAGTTAC
>Ga0154020_10007228_pt1 | contig 12977 bp, 20 predicted proteins | sample Klosneuvirus_201_FD_109709 | JGI IMG/M metagenome (GOLD analysis project Ga0154020, IMG submission 109709) | Active sludge microbial communities from wastewater, Klosterneuburg, Austria - Klosneuvirus_20160825_MG | ecosystem: Engineered > WWTP > Aerobic digester > Activated sludge | place... | reverse complement strand
CCCTTTTGAAGTCTTGTCCCTCGAGGCACCTCATGATTCTTGTCGCTGTCTTTGTTCAAAGTCTCCTCGTCGATCACGCACAAGCCCCATGAGAGCTATCTTACAAGAGACGATATATACTAAGGAACACACACAAGAGCCCTCGTTTCCGGAGTGGAAGTCACTGAGGCGCGCCAACAGCCTCAGCAAGCTGCCCGAGCTGGCGGCGGAAGTTTCCATTCGGAGAGGCGGGCTTGTGGCGCAACTTCAAATGCCGAAGAGCTTGTTTGACCGACCAGCGATTCTTCTTAATGAGATACATCGTAGCAAAGGCGGAGCTTCGGGACACGCCTGCCAAGCTACATTCAAGCAATAGTAAGCACATAAATACTACTCGCAGAGAGGGAAGCTTACCAGTGAATCAGAACTCGCCCGCCATTGGCCGTGGCAGAGCTGATCCAATCGTAGACCGAGTCAAAATATTGCTGTAGATTCTCCTTCTCTGAGTCGGCCACAGGCAACACCTTGTACGTGAAGTCCTAATGAGAATAGTATCAATACCCATCGATAACAGCAGAATAGGGCAATTCCGAGAGGTAAGAGTCATTGAAGAGTTACATTAGGGTAAGGGGGAGGGAAGTCGATGAGCTGCAGAACGTGGGTAATGCGGCGGTGCTTCAAACCGGAGAGATGTTTTGAGCCCTCGAGGCCGCTGATGAACACAGAATCATCCACCTCATCCGCCTACAGAATCAAAATACAAATCCCGCAGGCAGTCCAATCTGCAACGAAGATGGGTACCATCGACCATTCAAGGATCTCTTTGGTCTTCAACGGAGATGGAACATCCAGCAGCAAATTGTTATTCCTAATCAATCGAATACCATAATCAGCAAGACAACAGAGAATTGAGAGGGAGTAGAGTCAGAACGGACCGAAGATCTAATGTCTCTAAGTTGGACAGCTTGTCCAGTTCAACAGGAACGGTTGTCAGCTCGTTCGAGCTACATGGGGCGTGAGATTCGGAAAACCAATATCACCATCGAAAGAATAGTGAAATCTATACCTCAAGACAAGAGATTTCAGATTGACAAGGTCAGCAAGGGAAGGAGAGATGGCGGTGAGTGAGTTATGGGAGCTGTTGAGTGAGATAAGCGCCGTAAGCTTGTTAAAACCAGGAGGCAGCTCTCGGATTTCATTGTTATGAAAGTGGAACAGCGAGAGGACCTTGAAAAAGAATGAGATGATGAAGTCCAATCAGGCGAGGAGAAGGGCAGGTACCTCGAGTCTACTAAGAGACTCGGGGAGGGCAGTAAGCTTATTGCTATAGACCGCCAAGCTCTGCAAGTTCGTCAAATTGCCAATCTAGAATGAAATAATTGTGTCAAAAAAGAAATTCGCATCAAAACAAATGGAGGCTTCGAACATCAGCCGGCAGCGCGCTGAGGTCGTTGTCACCGAGAGCGAGATGACGAAGGAAGATCAGTTCAGAAATCGATTCGGGTAATGCTTTGATCTTGTTTGAGGCCAGCTAAGACAATAGGACAAGATGAACGATCAGAACGATACCGGGGGGAGAGCAGGGAGGGAGCATGGAGAGCAGCATAGAGAGTAGGGAGAGCAGGGAGGGAGGATGGAAACAGCATGGAGAGAGCATGGAGGGAGCAGCATGGAGAGAGAGAATGGACCTCGAGAACTCGGAGGAATTTGAGATTGCCGAGCGCCTCAGGAAGGACAGTGATCTTGTTGCCCGACAGATGGAGCTCCGTCAGCGAATGGATCGATACGACCTATCAGTGTTCAATGAATGACCTAGAGCAAGCTTTCAATCAATGTGTGCGTACATCATCGACTTGGGTGAGCGCGTTATGGTTGAGGTTGAGGGTCTGCAGCTGGGACAAGTTGGCCACATCGGAATGAAGCAAGTGAAGGCGATTGTACTGGAGGTGCAGCTTCTGCAGCTGCACTCGAGACAGCACATAGATGTTGTCTATGTGCTCAATCTAAATGCAAAATCAAATCAAAAACTCCAATCTCACCTCCACGAGTTCGTAAGCAAACAAGTAGAACCTCGTTGAAAGAAAGGTCGAGAGAAGAAAAGACGGGAGGCAAGGAGGCGAAGCTCTGAGGGAGGCAAGTGAGATTGTTGCTCTTAAGATCGATCGTCTTGAGTCCATGAAGACGCGTAAACGAGAAGAGCGCCCCATCCTTCTAAGACACATATAGTGGCATTAGAAGATAATCACAGCAGGCCACGTAGATTGCAACGCACCAGGAAGAAGGAATCATCGCGCAGCTTGTTCAACTTGAGGCTGAGCTGCTCCACTGCCTCCAACGCCATCAATTCCTTTGGCATTTTCTAAATTCAAATTGTAAAAGAAAGGAAAGCGAACGAAAGCAACGGGGGAGGAGACCTCGAGCGAGAAACCCTCGAGGTTGAGAGATGGCAATTTGTTCTTGGCCGCGGCCTCAATCAAGTCCAGAAGCTTTTTCTCCATCTCTAAATAATTTATCAAATTAGAAGCATTAAAAAAAAACAATCGAAAAGGAATTCATCTGCGGTCGCCAAAGAATGCAAAGGTCGCTCGTAGCAAAAGCGGAGCTGGACGAAGCCAGGATGAGATCGACGCTTCAAGAACACGCTCTCTTCTCCGCAATCCCAATCACAATACAATGATATTGTATGATGTTGTGCAAACGGGATATGTAAGCGAAAGGCGAGGGAGGCGTGCCGAGGCGGCGAGGGTCGGTCGTCGAAGGCCAGGGGAGAAACCAAACGGCGGCAGCGGCGACACCGACGACGCCGACCGCTGCAGGCACGAGCACACGCCAATCGTGCCATGGGACACTACTCTTGTCTCCGTCTGTGGTTGATGACGGTGACACAGATGCATTCATCTTCCCTAATAAATGAGAACCTCCCTGAGTGGCGTGAGTGCTGCCCTGCCTCCGGGAGTTAGAAGTGTCATGCAGTCCCAGCTGCCAGCTGCCTTGGCCACCTGCCATATGTGCCATTGTTTCTCTCCTTTCGTCAGAGTACCATGGGATCTATTGGCTCCAAGTATCCGCGGAGTCCATTTGCTTTGTCGCGCTTCCTGTCGCACCGGCTGCGCGAGCTGTCGCAGAAGGACATCGACCCGGAGAAATCGAAAGAGGCCTATCCCAAGGACGAGGTCCGCTGGCTCAAGATCGCCGCGCTCAGCTTCCTCACATGCACAGGTATATTGATAATGATGTATTTATATATTATTTCTCTTCTTGAAGCGTGGGTCCCGGTTGGTTTCATTTTGTTCGATGCATGACAACTTCGGAGATGATTGTGAGACCCGCGGCTGCTTCGACCTTGTCCTCACTTGAGTTTGAGATCCTTTTCATATGAATATACCTAGGCATTATAAAATCGATGGAATACGTGTTGGAGCATCGCCTGGTGCTGAAGGACTACGCCCGCTTCTACAACGCCTTGAGCAACACACAGGGCCGGCGACACGAGCTCTTCCTCCTCTCGACGATCCATTCTGTCGCCCTCACTGCCTGGGGCATCTACAAGGCACGCTGAACTTTGTATTTACGCGATCTCGTATTGTTTTACGACATATAGATTTGTTTGTGAGCCTACGGGCATTCAGTTCGACCAGCCGTTTCCTCCTCGACAAGCGACAGGAGGTGTTGCCTGAACCTTATGATTGTTGATTGATGTGGTTGTTATAGGTCTTCTTGGAGAAGGAGGCGAGTGCTTGGGGGAACTACGAGGCCATGTGCATCTCTTTTGGCTACTTTTTAGCCGATACGTTCTTCTCGTGGCGCTCGTGGCACTGTTCGCCCTCTCCATGTAGCTCCCTCGAGCTTCCTTATTGATAATTTCGCTCTTAGCTCACCCCGTGGAATTGTTCCACCATGCCATTGCCATATCTCTGTTCGGATCGGCCATTACGGAACAGTTTGGTGTCCACCTCGTGCCAATCTTCTTGCTCCCTGAGGCATCCACTCCTTTTCTCAACGTTGTACGAACTTTGAACCTCACTTCGATCACTCTCAGCATCCGTTTACCTTCACAAATGTCATTAGATGTGGTTCATGCGCGAATTGGGCTATGATGGTCGCATGCCTGGCTTCTTCCGCAACATAAAGCTCTCCTTTGTGGTAAATCGGCTTCATTCTTTCGCTCCTATCGATATTCCCTCCTTGAAGCAAACCTTCTCGTCTAGGCGCTCTTCTATTTGACAAGGATCTTCTGGCTTCCTTACGTGGTCTACAAAGTGCGCAAGTACGGCGAGAAGGACAGCCGCCTCAAATGGTTGTTGCGCATCCTCTTGATGGCCATTGGTCTCCAGTTTTACTGGGGCCTCCAGATCGCCAAGATGGCCCTCATAAGCGATTAGATGTTCTTTTGCGAGGATGAGAGGGACGCTAGCCTAGTTTATGAAAGTGGGATTCGAATTTTCCCTGTAATTTTACAAATGTAACAAAAAAACCAATACAATTACCTGCGATCAGGGAGCGACTTGGCAGTGGACCGCGATGGATAGAACGCTTCACAAGATGGATTGCATGTTGGTCTGGTTCTTCCATCCGGGGTAGGGGAGTTTGTTGAGGATGACCTCGCGCATCAATGGGGCCGCCACATAGATGTAGTTGGTCCCATTCCAGAAAGACACAGTGCGTCCGTACTCCGTCCACGCAATCGCAGCCTACACGAGGATAGGAGGTAACAACAACTTCTCGGAAAGAAGAAGGAATCTCATAACAATTGTCGTACTTGGAATCCATATACGAGACTATACTTCTCAAAGAAGCGCTCAGACTCAGTAAGGGGACCTGCCATGGACGAGAAGCGATGAACCACAGAGTGAAGGGAAAGGGGAAGACAAGGCGAACCTGGGAGCTCGATATACAAAGTCGTATCATGGTATTTTCGAAAATCTAAATCGGAGCGAATGACAAGCGCTTTCTTCACCTCTTCTTGATGCTACAGAGAACTAAGTGAGCTCGAAGCAATTGGCAATCGAGGAAAGAACGACCTCACCATTCTCAAATAACTAGCTTCGAGCATATGATCGAGGTTCATTTCGTTGAAACGGACGCGCTCAGTGACCTGGGCCGTGTTCATCAAGTATGCCGAGAAAAGAAAACCCCCGGCTCCGCCTAAGAAGAAGGTGTTGAAAGGAGGTAGGATGAGGGAAGGAGGAATGGATGGAACCAGTGTCGCCAAAGTTCTTGGTCCGAGGAACCTCAGGGTACATGCAGTCCTTCCCGCGATTCGCCTCACTCATCACATAGTCCCACAGCATCGAGTACATGTGTTTCTGCACTCTTACCAGAAGATAGTCAATGAGAAAAGATAGGTAAACCCGATATAGAAGAAAAGGGTACATTGGTTTGAATTCGAGGTACCGCTGCTTACTCGTCATCCAGCCGTAGGGCAGAGTGAATTTCTCCGTTCTTCTTAGCCGCCGAGTATCCTAATCTTAATAAATAACGAATCGACAAAAACCGTCGAACGAAGAGTGTGAAATATTAATGGGAAATCATTTGAATGGGAAATGCCTTTGCGAGGTCTGCTCGCCCATTGTCGTTCCAGGCCGAGACGCAATAGAGGGAAGCGTCCCGCCGCATCAGCTTGACACCAGCCGCCATATAGTCAAAGAAGTCAATCTGCACTTCCACATCATCTACATGAGCAACAAGGCGTAAGAGATCGATAGGAGGACATCAACATTGATTCACGGACCTTCGATAAGGATGAGCTGCTCGTAGCCCAACCTCTCAAACACGTTCTCAAAGATGAACATTACGTGTTGAATCATATATGGTAGCGTCATGTTATACACCTGTGCCACGTTCATGTTGCCATTTAGATTAAGCATCTTGTTCGCCGATGGAATGGTTCGATTCAAGTTCTACCCAGGTCTATGAGGGAATGAAAAAGAGAGCATCAAGGAGATGGAGGAGATCACCTGGATATGGACGATCTCTCGTAACCGCTGGAACTCTTTGACAAGGTTAAATATTTCCGTCTTGTTTGCGTCCTGTGAAATGATCATCGGCATATTTGGAGGAATTCGCCTATTCGGATACGAAAACCTGTGACCATTGTAACCACAGAAAAGGGTTAGAGGGAGAGTACTTGAGGAGGGCGGTGAGGGTGCGGCGGACGCGATGTGGATCATCATAAATCATCACCACTGTAACCGTTTTGCCATCGGGAAATAGAGAATTATCTGATTTATCGTCATTGATGACGACATTGTATTTCCCCCGCAGCTCCTTGTCATTGAGCTTTGCCTTAGGGTTAGAGAGTCGGTCGTTAATGTCGGCGAGCTTCCCTAAGAGGCGCATCTTGGCCGCCTCAAATTTCATATTATTGAGAAATACTTTCTCTTCCGTGAGGAGACGCGCTTTGGTCATTCGGGAGGGTCCGAACATGCCCGCCAAATAATCCGTGAACTTGGAGATTGGGTCGAGGTACTCGGCAAGCTTGGACAACAAACCCTCGATCTTGGCGAGTGAGCTGTTGATATCCTCCCGTGCGCGCTTCAGAGATTCGACCTAAAAAGAGGAGAATTCGACAAATGCGAATAAAAAGAGCCAGGAACAGGATGTAGTCTGAAAGAACCTCGAGGTCAAAGTAATTCGAGGGCAAATATCCTAAAGGCTCGGCGTCGGCTTCTTCTGTATATTCTTCTATTCCAGTGATCTCTGTATCCTTCTCCTTAACATTAGGGAGTTTATTCGTCTGAGTTTTGAGCAGGATTTGATCAGGCGGAGGAGGCGCGGTTGCGACTTTGGCGACGAGCTCGACGACCTCGAGGGGCTCCCTAGCGAGGTAAGAAATCAAATCCACATAGTTGGATCATTCAAACAACGAAATCAATAGTTATGAGAAACAAAAAAAATTGAGTTTGCCTCTAAAGATTCACTGCGCTTGAGATGCCGCAAGTGAAGATAGAGAAGGAGGGGTCGCACGAGCCTTGTGGTTGACGCTCCTTCATTACGCCTGCTTTTGATGGATGTGAACTGCGAATAACATCTTGATCGATATCATGACCGCTTGGCCACCAAAAGAGGCCGAGGGCGAGGAGGACGACGAGCGGGACAACGAGGAGGTAACGGCGAAACCGAGGAGTCATGAAGCCTCCACCGACGCTCTCGCCGCCAACAACTCAACCCTCCCTCTTAATGACGATAAATAAAAAAGTCCACGAAAGAGGTCAAGAGAGAAAGAGGTGAGTCGATGAGGAAGAGTGTCAAAGAGCCACTGAACAAGTCGACCAAGTCCGGGGTTTGCCAACCGCTGCGAATAGTACGGTCGGGTATGAGGTCTCTGAGAATCAATCGAGGGTCGCAATCACCACGAAGAAATTCAATCCAGTTTCTATACTTAATGCTAACCATCAAACACCATTCTGATGGCAAAATGGAAGAGGGCTATAAAAGAGCTCTACCGGCTATCCATCAATTATCTGAGTCGATGCGATAGTTCCGACAAGAGCGATTTACGAGCTCCTCGAGGAACTTGCCATGATCCCACGAGGACATATCGACGATGCGAATATCTTTCTGATAAAAGTTGATGATTCCAATGGAGTCGATCTGACGGCCATTGAGGCGCAGCACTGCCGTGTATGCGCACAGCTGCATGAGCAGATGATGCCACGCAGTCACCTTGCCAGCTTGGCGATAGTCCCACCGCGATACCGCTGTAATCAAAGTGGAGAAGGTCAGACATCATGACGGAGTATTATCTAACAAAGGACATAATATATCATTATCTATCGAAGTACCTTTAATCTCAAAGAGAGTATTTTTGACGATAAGGTCGCAGTCGCCCGCGAGGTTAATCGCCGTCGAGCCCACTGTCTCATTCAAAACGAAATCCTCCGCACGGTACGTGCCAGATTTGAAGAACTACATCCAGGAAGCTTATAAGAGATACGAACACTGATGTCAAAGAGAACGCAATCGGACAAATTGTGAAAAGGTTGAATAAAACTCCTGGAACTTAGGGGCGAGCTTGACCACTTCGTCCTTAGTCCAATCTTGCGGAGGGAGCGCCCAAACGCCGCCGCGAAAGGCGGCTTCTAAAGAGGCGAGGCACCAGCACTCCCATATACATTCCGTATAGGGCACACGTGGATCTTTATATCTATCAACAAAGGACGGATGAAAAATGAAGAGCCGGGAGTTATATATGGAAGATAATAATAGAGGTACGCTTTGAGGTAAGTATAGCATTGATCGAGGAACTTGTTAAGTTCTGTAGCGAGAGGATGCTGCATGACACTGACACCCTCTCCTTTGCGAAAGCGCGGATGCTCATAAAATGCTGTCCGAGGGTTTACTGTTGGCAACACGAAGAGAATTCCAACCATCTAGCAAATACGACCGCCATGAACCGCTGAGGAAACAAACTCAAGCGACACGAATGAGAAAGTACGTTCTCGGGGATGAGCTCCTCAACAGGAAGGCCAAAATGATCGCGCAGCATTTTGCGCACAATGAAATCAACGACATGGCCGAATCGTGGGAACTCATTTTTCGGGCGTGGAATCAGCAGCTTTGATGGTGGGGGAGGAAAGTGGAAAAGCGAGGGCGAGGAGCTGCCGCCAAGGAAGTCAGGAATGAGTTTGTCGCGGACAAGTTTATGATAATCTGTCGTTTTCAAGATCTGCATCAGATTAGTACATGAACTGAAGGTGTTGCAATGGGCGACGAGTAGGAGAGTTACCTCAGTTATCGAGCGAGTAGGTGCCCCTCCCATCGCCCTCACTTCAGGAGACTGCACCGCATCTCCACTAATCTGAAATCTAGGAGCACCTAAATTCGAGAGAATATAAATTGGAAGGCGCTCAGAAGGCCACGAAGCAGAAGGGAAGCAATCGCTCATACCCGGAGTTCGAATCAGCCCAGGAGAGACAGCCGCCATCTTCATCAAACGATCTGAATTGATAGTAATCGTTTGAACAATTGTATTTGGGGATATTGGGGCCTTTGATTTCCCTTGGCTCTTCTCTTTGGAAGGTTTCGCTTCGACGAGAGATGAACTGCTTGATGGTATTGGATTGGCTTTGCTTGATTCTTTGGTAGTCGGCTTGCTGTTGATAATTACGACATCATCGTCGTCATCTTTCTCAACTTGAGGTGCTACGGGCAGCGCATTTAGCTCTGTTGAGTTCGTCGGCGGCGCTGGTGGTGGCTCGAGGCGAGAGTGGTCGAGCTCGTCATCGGAGTCGACGAGGTTGATCTCGATGCGCGGCTTCTTGGGCGCCCGCTCGCTGTCTTCTCCTTCTTCCGACCTCACTTTGCGCTTTTCTAAATATCGAACGATAAATTAACAGGACTTTCCAAATCGACCAATACGGAAGTTCTACGACGAGGGAAGCCGCAGAGAGGACCGAGGCAGACAGAGGCAACGGGCACCACTGCAATATAACACTACATGTCGATTCTTCTTGAGGAGGTGTCTTGAAAGTTAATTTAGTGTCAAGATCCAAAACCCGCCAGGAAGCAAGCATGGCAGGAGAGCAAGGGACCACAAAGACACAACAGAGCTTGGTGCAAACAGAGTCCGTCGCACCTTGTCGCGCGCGCTCGCTGGACATTTAGAATTATACACTGAGAGTGTAATTTGCTTATATTAGGAACACAATAATCGCGCGGCAGAGGCGGGGCGAGTAATCCCAGTTCGACGGTAATGGGCGTTTGCCGTTGTTTCAACAGCGAATCTCCAATATTTCCTCCAACGTGTCGAGCTGAAGACCTGAGGTCCATTGTCTCCTTGCTTTCTCCTCGCTGCCATCGATGCTATTATAAAACTTGTGCGAATCCGAGTAATACCCCCTCTGGGCGTTCCCTGTCCTCGTCGAGCCTTTTAGTTTCTTTTTTCCTTAGTTGAACCCTTTCTTGAACCTCCTCGCTCGCCCTCTCCTCTGCTTCTATCCCCTCAATTTATCGTGAGCAATCTAAATTGTTATCTCTATTTGCGTGTGGGGGCCTCTCTGCACGTGGCGGCAGCGGTCCTTGGAGCCGTTGAGGATTAGAAGGGATCTCGCTCGCCCTATGACAATCGCTCTCTTCGTCCAACCCGCCCTTCCTGCAGATATATTATCTTCTAAATTCGTATATTATCTGCCATCGTATTTGATGCCTTCTGCTCGAATCGCTGTTGCGCGGACCGACATGAAAACCCTCGTCGCCAAAATCGACCTATTCCCTCGAGCCTTTCCTCTTCTCGCCCCTCCATTCTTCTTTTCGATATTGAATCGAATATATTACAAAATATTGTTTATATGAGTATCTCTTATTTGTTCAGCGGGATTTGCTCCTTCCCTAGTCTCTCCTCCTCGTTGAAGTTCTCCTCAGCTGCCTTTGCTCATGGGCCCATGCTTCTAGATAACAATAGAGAATCATCATGTCGAGCAAGAAGGAAGAGAAGGAGAAGCAGAAGCAGCTTGAGAAAGAGCGCGAGAAGGAGAAGGCCAAGCAGAAGGCCGAGGAGAAGCAAGCCAAGAAGAAAGGCGACAAAGGTCCGTCCATTCTCAAATCATCGCATACCAAGTGGGAAATGTGTTGGTATATCAAATGAGAAGATCGTAGTGGAAGGGAAAGCATACATTAAGACAGGCGTCGAAAGCCGCTCCCATCCGAACAGAGACGCTCTCATCGTGATGGACATCTTGCGTGTGGAACATGTCAGTGTCATTGTTGATCGATTGCGATCACAATATTGTATATTTAGTATACGCTGCGGCGCCCTCTGAGGGAACTGGAGCTGTCCGCGCCTGGAAGACTAAGCAGGAGAACCTCCGCACCGATAGCGGTGATGTCACCAGGACGCGTGCGCTTCTCTGCTTCCTGCATGTGGTATCTTCTATATCTTTCTATTTCTGTTTAGCATCCTCCTCGGCGTTCAATACGGCGCCCACCACGGGCTCCGGGTCATCTCTCCCGCCCGCTCATGTCACGGCCTCGGCCCCTCCTTCGGCTGGCCCCACTAGCACTGGTTCCACTTGTCTTGGTTTGCCTCCCTCCACAAACATTCTCTGATTTTGGGTGCCAATCTAGCGGAGGTTCTCGCAGCACAGAAGAAGGCGCCTGGACCGACGAGCAGCATTCAACAGCGGATGGCCATGTTCGAGCAAGACCGCAAGAACCAAGAAGCCTCTGCTGCGTACTCTTCTTTTTTTTTCTGATGATTACTGTTATTGTTTCTCCGATGGGTTGCCTGTTGGCTGTCTCTTCCTTGTTTATATCTTGTATTATTGGTTATTCTTATATTGATTGCGGTTTGATTGTAGGAAGCGGCCGAGCGTGAGCGCTGACAGTGGACCGCAGTCGATCGTGCAGGCGACCGCTGGCAGTGTCAATCGCAATTCTGGTTTCTCGTCCTCCCCTTCTCCCAATACGAATACTGGCGCCAGTGCGCCTCATTGATGTCATTGTTATTGCTATCGATTATTAGCGATTCTCATATGGCTGTTGTCATTACAGGGAGCAGTGTCGTCGTGACGAGCTCAAACAATCTCAATCGCTCCCAGACATCGTCCCCGAGCCCCACACCTTCACCAAGCAAGAACGACGCGTCTCTCTATCGCCAGTCGATGATGGTATAGCTCTGCTCTCCTCTCTTTGTCGATTCCGTTTGATGAGTTTTGATTTCATCTTTCACAGTTACAACGACCTGAGAATCGTCCGCCCTCAGCAGTCATTGGTGTGCTGCGTCCTCAACGGCCTTCAGAGGTCCGCGGCGCGCGCGTTGCTGGCCTTGCCGCTCCTAAGCCTCAAAACTCTGAGAAGACTAAGGTAATTTTCTCTCCCATTACAATGTCCATCAATGAGTTGTCTATTAATGAGTCCAATTGATGTGATGTAGGTGGCGCCTGGTCCCGAGCTCGATAAGCGTTGCGCCATGATTGTGCGCGAGCTCTTCGACACGGAGAAGACATATGTCTCCGCCCTCCAGAACCTTGTCATCGTACCTCCTCGTTGATTTTCCTTGACTCATTTTGTCAGTTTTACTCCTTCACATCTCTCGTTTCTGAGTTTTGTTTTGTAGAACTTCCTGGAGCCGTGGTATGAGTTTGCCAACAAGAAGAAGGACGCGTCGCTCATAGCGCGCTTCGATAAGGTCTTCTCCAATGTCAAAATCATTCTCCCTCTCAACGAGAACTTCCTCTCGGGTACTCTTTCACTCCCTCCATGTTTACTAGAATATTTCCCCCCTCCAACTTGAGAATTTTCTTTCCCTCAGTCATATGTGATTAGATATTGAGAAGAAGGTGGGCGGCTGGAACAACAGGACAACCATCTCCGACGTGTTCCTTAAATTCGTGCGTTCGATCAGTGGCGATGTGATTGGCTGCAGTGGATGATCTCATGGAGATGGTTCTCTAGGCTCCCTTCTTGAAGCTGTACAGCACGTACAGCTCTAACTACGATATCGCTCTTGATGCGCTCGACACGCTTAGCCATGAGTCCTGGTTCGAGCAGCTATGTCCCAATCGCCACGCGCTCGAGAGCTTGCTCATTAACCCCATCCAGCGAATCCCCAGGTCTGCTTCGTTACCCATCTTTATTGTCATCATCATCATGATTGCTGCTCTCTCTTCGCTGATCTTATTATGATTGTTGCTCTCTCTTTGATGATCTTCTCCTGTTTGCTTCTCTGATCATATCATGCGTATGTAGATACATCATGCTCTTAGAGGATCTCTGGCGTCACACTCCCACCACTCACCCTGACAATACTGGCCTCGAGAGCTCCATTAAAGTCACTGTCCGCCATTCCTTTATTTGCTGTTTCACGTCCTCCTGATGTTGCCTCGCTTACAAATCGATGGTGATGATGTAGAAAGAGGTGGCATCTCACGTTAACTCGACTATTGCGACGACCAGGGACAGCGAACAGCTCACCATGCTCGGCCTCGGCCACTTGCTCGAGGCCCACCGCAAGGTTCCCGTCGCTCTTCCCTCCTCTTCCCTTCGTTCCATCTCTTTCT
>Ga0154020_10007227_pt1 | contig 12979 bp, 8 predicted proteins | sample Klosneuvirus_201_FD_109709 | JGI IMG/M metagenome (GOLD analysis project Ga0154020, IMG submission 109709) | Active sludge microbial communities from wastewater, Klosterneuburg, Austria - Klosneuvirus_20160825_MG | ecosystem: Engineered > WWTP > Aerobic digester > Activated sludge | place... | reverse complement strand
GGAGGCCGAGAACGACGTGCTGGCGTTCATGACCTTCCCTCGGGCGCACTGGACGCAGATCTACAGCACCAACCCGCTGGAGCGGCTCAACGCCGAGATCAAGCGACGCACCCGTGTTGTGGGCATCTTCCCCAACGACGCCTCGATCACGCGGCTGGTCGGCGCCATGATGCTCGAGCAGAACGACGAATGGAGCCTGAACCGGCGCTACATGCAGCTTGAGGGCCTGCAGTCGCTCAGCGATACTGTTCCCACTCGGCTGTCCGCAGTGGCTCGCTGAGTAGCGCGCACCTCAGCTCTTCTGGGCTGTGGACTTACACCACGCGCTGGGACACGACCAGTCAATCACCTCGTGCATCGCCTCTCCTTGCCGTGAGAGCCCCTCCAGGTACACCGAAGCGCCCGCTGCCCGGACTCCGCCCATTTCGCTCGTCGGCCTGAGGCGAGCCTCCTTAGTCTTCTGCCTTGCAGGCGACCCGCTTTCAGTCTCCCCCACAGGCTTTCGGTCGGCGCATTGCTGTGGCGCGTGGTGCGCTGGCAAGCCTCTTGCTTAGTGTTGCGATGTTTCACACCTGCCTGCGTGTATGGGCGGCAGCGAAACACAGGCGGGCCAAGACCGGCCGCCACTCATGTACCCAACCGAACCCAGGAAAATCCCATGCCGCTCCAGCAGTTCACCAAATCCCTCTGTGCAGCCGCCGCAACGGCGGTCGTTGCCAGCGCCTTGTTCGCGACCAACGCGGCTGCCGGCACACTGGACCTGAGCAAACCCGCAGACGCACACCAGGCCATGCTGCGCCTCGTCGGCGACCTGGATGGCAAGCCCGTCTTCAAGGACTGGGACGTCACGATCTTCGCTGTGCTGCCCGGCGCCAAGCCGCGGCCCATCCTGCGCATGCAGGGCTTCAACGCCGGTCGCCTGGTTGCCAAGCCCGACGGCAGCCACGAGTGGGTGACGCGCGAGGTGGCCTACTACCAGGACCTGCGGAGCGGCGAGATCATCGAGAGCTGGGTCAACCCGCTGAACAACCAGAAGCAATGCATCGTCCAGGTGGCCAACGACCCGGTCAACAGCCGCTTCGCGCCGCCAGCGGCCAACGGCCGCGCACCGGGCTTCAACATCGCCGGCGAAACCGGGTCCCTGCGCATGGACATCCCGCTGGCCTACCCGAACGCTCTGCCAGTGGCCGAACACCCCGAGGAGTCGACCGGGGCGACCTACCTGGCGTCGGAACACTTCATCTTCTTCGCCCGCCGCGCCGACCTGCTTTCCGACGTGCAGCGCTCGACCCCCGGCCACCACGCGTGGTTCCGCACCGGCCCCTGGCTGCCCTGGATGAAGATGGGCCAGACCCCGGGCTACCTGATCTACAGCGGGCAGGGCAACAAGTACGCCAGCTTCGACGAACTGCCGGCGAAGGTGAAGGCCTACACGACGAAGAACTACCCGACCTACGTCACCGCACCCGACAGCTTCTCCCAGCCCAACGAAACAAGCTGGACCTATTACGCCAAGCTGAAAAAGGCCGGCAAGCTGCCGACGAAGTGCGATTGAGGCCGCAGCCCGGCCGACCGTGACCACTGGCAAGGCGGTTCACGGCGGCAGGATGTGCCACCCGATCCACCGGCCCTGACCCTGCGGCGCGCGGCGCTGCCCTACCCGGCCGGGGTCGACCCCCTCGAAGCGAAGGAAATCAACATGTCCAACACACAAGCACCGGTCTACCGGCTAGGGGTCGACGTCGGTGGCACCTTCACTGACTTGCTGCTGATCAACGAGACCACGGGCGAAACCTATCCGGGCAAGGTGCCGTCCACGCCAGCCGATTCGTCCATCGGCGTGCTCAACGGCATTGCCAGCCTGTGCGAGCGCCACGCCATCGACCCGAAGCGCATCACCCATGTGATGCACGGCACGACGGTGGCGACCAACACCGTACTGGAAGGCAAGGGCGCGCGCGTCGGCCTCGTCACCACCAAGGGCTACCGGCAGGTGCTGCAGATGGCGCGTTCCTTCGTGCCGGGGGGCCTGGGCGGCTGGGTGATCTACAACAAGCGGCCGCTGCTGGCGCCGCTGGAACTGACGATCGAGGCCGACGAACGCATGGACGCGCGCGGCACGGTCATCCGCCCGCTTGACGAGTCGGCGCTGCGTGCAAGCCTGGCTGGCCTGCGCGGCCAGGGCATCGAGGCCATGACCGTCTCGCTGATCCACGCCTATGCCAACGACGCGCACGAGCAACGCGTGCGCGAGATCTGCGAAGAGGTGCTGCCCGGCATCCCCGTGTCGATCTCGTCGGCCGTGATCCCCGAGATGTACGAGTACGAGCGCACCGAGACCACGGTGGTGAATTCCTATGTGCGCCCGATCGTCGCGCGTTACATGAGCAACCTGCACCGCGAAGTCAACCGGACCATGGCCGGCGTCAAGCTGCACGTGCTGCGCTCGGATGGCGGCCTGGCCACCGTGCAGGCGGCACAGGACAAGCCCGTGGCGCTGCTGATGAGCGGACCCGCCGGCGGTGTCACCGGGGCGCAATGGATTGCGCGCCAATCCGGCTTTCACAACCTGCTGACCTTCGACATGGGCGGCACGTCGACCGACGTGGCCCTGATCCAGAACGAGGTCGCGCAGACGCGCCGCGAGACCCGGGTCGCTGACGTGACGGTGCGCGCACCCTCGATCGACGTGCGCACCGTGGGCGCCGGCGGCGGCTCCATCGCCTACGTGCCCGAGCTGACCAAGGCGCTGCGTGTGGGCCCACAAAGCGCGGGCGCCGCGCCCGGCCCGGCCGCCTACGGCAAGGGCGGCGAGAAGCCCACCGTGACCGACGCCAACGTGGTGCTGGGCTATCTGCCGGCCTCCACACGTCTGGGTGGCGACATGAAGATCGACCTCGCAGCGGCCGAGCGTGCCGTCAAGTCGGTGGCCGACGCGCTGGGCAAGTCGCTGCACGAAGCCGCCGAGGGCATCATCAACATCGTCAACGAGAACATGTTCGGCGCGCTGCGGCTGGTCTCGATCGAGCAGGGCCACGATCCGCGTGAATTTGCGCTCATCGGCTTCGGTGGTGCCGGGCCCTTGCACGCCAATGCCCTGGGCCGCTTGACGGGTTCGTGGCCGGTCATCATCCCGCCGGGGCCGGGGGTGCTGTGTGCCTACGGCGACGCCACGACGCGCTTGCGCGACGAGGCTTCACGCACCTTCGTGCGCCGTTTCAGCGAGACCACGGACGCGGAGGTCAAGGGCATCCTCGAGGACCTCACCACAACCGCGCGGCGCACTCTGGTCGCAGAAGACGTGAGTGACGCCGACCAGAGCGTGAGTTACCAGCTCGATGTGCGCTACCACGGTCAGGTCATGAGCTTGAGCGTCGATGTGGCGCTTGAAGACCTCGATCGCGGGGGCTTGGCGGCGGTGGCCAAGCGCTTCGACGACATGCACACCCAGCTCTACACCTTTGCGCTGGACATCGAAGCCGAACTGGTCAGCCTGCGCGCCATCGTGCAGGGCCCCGAGACCCAGGTGCGCGCAGAGACGCTGCCCCAGGGTGGCGCCGATGCATCGGCTGCTGTCATCGAGGAGTCGAAGGTCTACGTCGACGGTGCCATGCGCGCGGCCAAGATCTACGACCGCAGCAAGTTCGCTGCGGGCAACCGCATCGCCGGCCCTGCCGTGGTCTGCCAGATGGACTCGACGACGCTGATCCTGCCCGGGCACACCGGCGAGATCGACGCCGTGGGCAACATCCTGATCCAACCGAACACCTGAGCGGCAACGCGAAAGGACATCACCATGGCCGCCAAGATCATCCAGACCGATGCCACCCCGTTCAAGTCTGTTGCGCTCGATTCGATCGCGCTGGACATCATCGAGAACGCGCTGCGCAACGCGCGCACCGAGATGGACGCGGTGCTGTTCCGAACCGCCATGTCGCCCGGCATCCGTGAGCAGCACGACGCCTTCCCGATGATCGCCAACAACGACGGCAAGATGGTCGTCGGTCAGTTCGGCTCCTTCATCCACGGCTTCGTGCACGGCTATGAGGGCACGATCGAGGAAGGCGACATCTTCCTCACCAACGACCCCTATTCGTGCAACGGCGCGGTCAGCCACTTGAACGATTGGCTGACCATGATGCCGATCTATCACAAGGGCCGCATCGTCAGCTGGGCGGCCATGTTCGGCCACATGACCGACGTCGGCGGCAAGGTGCCGGGCAGCCTGCCCACCGACGCCGCGCAGATCTTCGAAGAAGGCCTGCAGATCCCGCCGATCAAGATCTACCGCAACGGCAAGCTCAACACCGAGATGCACGCACTGCTGCTGCGCAACAGCCGCATGCCGCACTGGAACCGGGCCGACTTCGACGCCATCGTCGCCGCGCTGCGGCTGGCCGAGCGCCGTGTGCACGAGATCATCGCGCGCTTCGGCGTCGACGAGTACATCGCCGCCATGCGCGAGATGCTCGACCGCAACCGCCGCGCCATGAGCGCCATCATCCAGATGGTGGTGCCCGAGAAAGCGCAGACCTTCGAGGACTACATCGACGACGACGGCGTCGGCATGGGCCCCTACAAGATCGCCTGCCGCATGTGGCGCGAGGGCGACAAGGCCATCTTCGACTTCGCCGGTACCGACCCGCAGTCGATCAGTTCGGTGAACTTCCTCTTGAACGAAGAGATGTTCAAGATGTTCCTGGGCGCCTTCTTCATCAACCTGTTCGATCCACAGATCCTGTTCAACGACGGCTTCTACGAACTGGTGGACGTGCGCATCCCCGAAGCCACCATCATCAAGCCGCGCCGTCCGGCGGCGCTGTCGTGCCGCACCCACTTGCTGGGCCGCATCTTCGACATCATGGGCGGTGTGCTGGGTCAGGGTGCCCCTGAAGCGCTGAACGCAGCGGGCTTCTCCGACAGTCCGCACCTCATGTACTCGGGCTACGACAAGAACGGCGACTGGTACCAGCTGTTCCAGATCGGCTTCGGTGGCATCCCGGGCCGGCCCGCCGGCGACGGGCCCGACGGGCATTCGCTGTGGCCGGCGTTCACCAACGTGCCCAATGAATTCCTCGAGAGCAACTTCCCGCTGCGCATCAACGAGTACAGCTCGATCCCGGACTCGGGCGGCGCCGGCAAGCACCGCGGCGGCAACGGCGTGTGCACGGCCTACGAGTTCCTGGCCGAAGGCCAGATCTCGATCCACGACGACCGCTGGCTCACCCACCCCTGGGGCGTGAACGGCGGCAAGCCGGGCGGGCGCAGCAGCAAGCTGCTCAAGCGCGTCGACGGCACGCAGGAATGGTTGCCGGCCAAGTGCGACCGCATCAAGGTGAGCGATGGCGATGTCCTGTACTACAACACCTGGGGCGGCGGCGGCTGGGGCGACCCGCTGCAACGCGACGCCGAACTGGTGGCGCTGGACTGCCGTCGTGGCCTGGTCACGAAAGAAGGCGCCTTGCGCTACGGCGTCGTGCTCGGCGCGAACGGCGCCCTGGACAGCGAGGCCACGCAGCGCCTGCGCACCCGCATCGAAGCCGAGCGGCCGCCGATCGAAATGTTCGACCGCGGCGGCACGGTTGAAGAACTGCGTGCGCGCTGCAAGGCAGAGACCCACCTGGAGCCGCCCAAGCCGCCGGTGTTCGCCAAGTGGATGAAGAAGTCGGGCGTCTTCGCCTGAAGCTCGCGCCGGCCCCTCGTAACCTGGAGCGCCATTCATGAATCAAGACACGGCCGTCGCCCGCCCGGCGCCTGCGCCCTACCTGGCGCTGGCGCTGCAGACGGCCTGCCACGCGGTCAATCAGTGCCCCAATGTGGCCAGCGCGCGCGCCACGATGATGAAAAACATCGATCGTGTGCAACGGCAGATCGTGGCCAGCCGCGCCTTCATCGGCATGGGCCTGAAGCTGGTCGTGGCGCCCGAGTACTTCCTCACCGGCTATCCGCTGGGCGACACGCTGCCGGCGTGGGCCGAGAAGGCCGCCTTTGCACCCGACGGGCCTGAATACCAACGGCTCGGGCAGATGTGCCAGACACTGGGCATCCACTTCTGCGGCAATGTCTACGAGACCGATGTTCACTTCCCCGGGCTGTACTTCCAGACCAGCTTCGTCATCGACGACAGCGGAAAGGTGGTGCTGCGCTATCGCAGGCTGGTTTCGCTTTACGCGCCGACACCGCACGATGTGTGGGATCGCTATCTCGAGATCTACGGCCTCGACGCCGTGTTCCCGGTGGCCGACACCGCGCTCGGGCGCCTGGCCTGCATCGCGTCGGAAGAAATCTGCTACCCCGAGATCGCGCGCGCGCTGGCCTTGCGCGGCGCCGAGGTCTTCCTGCATTCGACGAGCGAGGTCGGCAGCCCGCGGCTGACGCCCAAGGACATCGCCAAGCGGGCGCGTGCCTACGAAAACGGCGCCTTCCTGGTCTCGGCCAACACCGGGGGACTCGTCGGTGTCGACTTCCCCGCCGGCTCGACCGACGGCATGTCCAAGATCGTCGACTACCGCGGCGAGGTGATGGTCGAGGCCGGGCCCGGCGAGTCGATGGTGGCCAACGCGTTGATCGACATCGTTGCGCTGCGCCGCCAGCGGCGCACCCCGGGCATGAGCAACCTGTTGTCGCGCCAGCGGCTGGAACTGTTTGCCGCCACCTACGCCGGCACCGTGCACCCACCCAACACCATGCTCGACGCAAAGGGTCAGTTCTTCGTGCCCGAGCGCGCCCAGTTCACTGCCACGCAGCGCGGCGTGATCGATGCTTTGACCCAGCGCGGAGTTTTCGGCCATGAGTGACAAGCAGATGCTGGCCACGCGCAACCCACGCAGCGGCGAAGCCGACCACGACATGCCGGTGTTCGATGCCGCGCAGGTGGCGGCCGTGGCGCAGGACCTGCGCCAGGCGCAGCCGGCCTGGGCAGCCTTGCCACTGGCCGAGCGCCTGGCCCGCCTGGCGCAGCTGGCCGACGCCATGACGGCCGACGCCGCGGCCCTGGTCGATGCGATTGCCGCCGACACCGGTCGGCGCAGCGAATCAGCCATGGAGGTGCAGGGCACCGTGGGCACCATCCGGCGCTGGCTGGACGATGCGCCGGGCCTGCTGGCCGAGGAGACGCCTTTCCGGTCGCGGGTTGCGCACATCACGGTCGAACCGCAGCGCCGGCCCTATGGTGTGGCCGGGATCATCAGCCCCTGGAACTTCCCGCTCATCCTGTCGATGATCGACGCCATCCCGGCGCTGGTGGCCGGCTGCGCGGTCATGGTCAAGCCGTCGGAGGCCACGCCGCGTTTCGTGGTCGTGCTGGAACGCATCATCGCGCGCGTCGACGGCCTGGCCTCGGTGCTGCGCTTCGTCACCGGGGCCGGCGCCACGGGTGAAGCCCTTGTGCGCCAAAGCGATGTCGTGTGTTTCACGGGCAGCGTGCGCACCGGCCGCCGCGTGGGCCTGCTGGCGGCCGAGGTCTTCGTGCCCGTGCACCTTGAACTGGGCGGCAAGGACGCGGCCATCGTCTGTGCTGACGCCGACATTCCGCGCGCGGCGCGCGCGCTGGCCTGGGGCAGCATGGGTGCGGCCGGCCAGAGCTGCATGTCCATCGAACGCTGCTACGTGCACCGTTCGGTGTACGACGACTTTGTCGCGGCCTTGGTGGCCGAAGTGGCCGACCTGCAGCACTGCTGGCCCGACATCACGGCCGGGCACATCGGCCCCATCATTTCTTCGGTGCAGGTGCCCATCGTGCAGCGCCATCTGGCCGATGCGCTGGCCAAGGGCGCACGCGCACTGACCGGCGGCCAGGTGGTCAACAAGGGCGGTGGCGCCTGGTGCGAACCCACGGTGTTGGTGGACGTCACGCACGAGATGGCCGTGATGACCGAAGAGACCTTCGCTGCTGTGTTGCCGGTGATGCCCTTCGACGATGAAGACCAGGCCGTGGCCTGGGCCAACGGCACCGACTACGGTCTGTCGGGATGCGTGTTCTCGCGTGATCTCGACCACGCGCGGGCCATTGCCTCACGCATGCAGGCGGGTGCCATCTCGATCAACGACGCCGCGCTCACGGCGATGGTCTACGACGCGCCCAAGCAATCCTTCAAGCAGTCAGGCCTGGGTGGCTCGCGCATGGGCAAACCCAGCCTGCATCGCTTCTATCGACAGCAGGCCTTCCTGGTCAACGACGGCACGCCGTCGCCCTGGTGGTTTGCCCGAGCCGCCGGGGCACCTGTTTGAGCGGCGGGGCTGTGGACGGCGGTACGCGTTGCCACCCGTCCGAAACCGAAGTCTTGACGGCTGCTGCGCTCATCTCCTCAAGTCCAACCGCGCTTTTTCCCGGAGTTTGGCTGCGCTTCCAGGCAAGGCCGTGACCGCCTACATCACCCAAGTGAGAAGACCATGACCCAGCATCGCTACTCGGACGCACGCACTTCTTGCAAGCGCCACCCCCTGAGCCAGTTGATGCTGGCGCTGTACGGCCTGGGTTTGCCCAGTGCCGGCCTGCTGATGATGGGCGACACCCATGCCCAGACCGCGTCGGCCGCAGCCGCCTCGCCAGATGCGGTGCAAGAAATCGTCGTGACCGCGCGCAAGCGCAACGAAACGCTGATCGAAGTGCCGGTCTCGATCCAGTCTCTCTCGGAAAAGGACTTGCGGGCTGCGGCCATCACCGATATCGCCGACCTGACCACCAAGTCGGGCTTCAGCTTCACTTCCGCGCAGGGCAACGGCGCACAGGGGCGGGCCTTCGGTGTCACGACCTTCCGTGGCCTTCAAGGGGAGCTGAACTACCCCTGGGAAAACTCGGGCGGTGTCTTCATTGACGGCATCTTCATCTCCGGCGGCGTCGGCAGCATCGGCATGACCGACGTGGCTCGCGTCGAGGTTCTGAAGGGCCCTCAAAACGCCTTCTTCGGCCGCAGCACCTTCGGCGGCGCGGTGAACTTCATCACCAAGAACCCGTCAGACACGCTCAAGGGCAGCGTCAACGCGATGCTCGACCACCACGGCTCGGTCGGCGTGGACGCAACCATCGAAGGGCCGCTGTCCGAAGGCTTGGCCGCGGGACGCGTGACCTTCGGCAACCACACCAAGGCAGCCCGATTCCGCGCCTCCGATGGCGGCGAGCTGGGCGCAGAGAGCTCACGTTTCGTCACCGGCACCGTGTACCTGACGCCGACAGACGATCTATGGCTGCGCCTGCGCGGCCACTTTCAGAAGGACGACGACTCCTCCGCCGCCACTGCGCTGGTCTCGTCCACGGGCAACACCAGCTGCACGGGCAAGGTTTACAGCGGCATCGACCGCGCCGGCAATAGGGTTGACTACATCCCGGGCACGGCCTACTTCTGCGACGGCATCCCGACGCTGAAGACCCTGGGCAATGGCGCCATTGACGCCAACACCGTGCTTCCGGCAGCCGCCTACCCGGCGTTTGTCGACAACACGCTGAACGATCCGTTTCTGGGCAAGGGGCCCAGGCTCGACCACACCGGCATGCGCCGTGACATCACGCGACTCTCGGCCCAGATGGGATACCTCCTGCCGCGCGGCATGGACCTGGCGGTCAACCTGGGATTCAATGAGGCCGGTCAGAACGGCATCTACGACCTCGACCGGACCAAGACGCCCAACCTCTACAACTTGCAGACGAACTACACCAAGGACATGACGCTGGACGCGCGCCTGGCCACCGACGCCAAGGCCGCGCTGCGGGCCCTCATCGGTGCCAGCTATTTCAAGTCCACCTACCAGCTCTCACAGATTGACTACAACCTCGGCCTGGGCGCCACCGCGCCCGCGCGCAATGCCGGCACCTTTGTCAACAACGTGTCGACGGTGCCCGCGCTGTACGGCTCGGTGGAATACGATTTGACCAAGACAGTGACGGCGTCGGTCGAGGCGCGCTACCAGTCCGACAAGGTTGAATTCACGAACTTCGCGAACACCAGCACCACGTCCAACGAGAAGAAGAACTGGCTGCCCCGCCTGAGCTTGCGCTACAAGCCCAGCGCCAGCCTCTCGACCTACCTCACCCTGGCCAGCGGCGTTCAGCCGCTTACCGTCAACGGGGGTTATGCCAACGCCAGCCCCGGCGGCAAAGCCTACATTCGCACGCTCTACCCGAGCGCTGACGACTTCACGCCGCAGCCCAAGCTCACTTCGATCGAGATCGGCGTGAAGCAGCGTGTGAACGACCAGTTCCTGTACGCGCTGGCCCTGTACGACCAGAAGTGGACTGACCGCCTGTCGATCACCACTCTCTTCAACCCCGCGGCCTGCGGCACCGGCACCTTCTCGACACCGGCCTGCCCGCTCTCGGCAGCCGGCTCGCAGATTTCGGTGGGCAACCAGGCCCGTCTGCGCGGGATGGAACTCTCGATCGAATCGCAGCTGACGCCGCAGTTCAACGCTGGCGCCTACATCGACGTCAAACGCGGCACCTGGGACCGCTTCGACAGCGGTGGTCAATCGATTTTTGGCTCCAACGGCGTGCGCGCGCTGACCGGCACAGCCGTGGCCTTCCACGGCAACGTCATGGCCCGCATACCCAAGATCACCGTGGCTGCCAATGCCACTTACCGCATGAACTTGAGCAGCGGCTGGGGCAGCTACGTTCGCGGCGACCTAAGCTATGTCGGCAAGCAGTGGGAAACGGACTTCAACTTCACGCAAGCCAACGCCTACTCACGCGTCGACCTCCGTGTGGGCTTCGAGAAGGGCGAGACCATGATCGAAGTCTTCGTGCGCAACCTGGCCGACGATCAGAACTGGACCAGCATCACACGTTCGCCCAACCTGGGCGTGACGCCACTGAACAACTTCTCGAACATGGGCCTCATCGCCATGTCGCAGGACGCACGCGCTGTCGGCCTGCGCCTGCGTTACGGCTTCTGAGCACAGTCCGCGCTGTCGGTGCAGCGCGGTGGATCACGCAAGCACACTGACACGAGGCCGCTGATGAACTCCCCCCCAGGCAAGATCAACCGGCGACAGACACTTGCCGCTTTCGCCGGCGCATCCGTTGCTGCCCTGAGCCCGGCGCGCGCCGCCGACAGATCGCCCGAAGGACTTGCACCGCCGCGCATCGGGGCTTCGCAGGTCGCCACTGCATCGGGCGCCTACTACGCCTGTGCGCTGCAGGTCCGGGTGGATGCGGTCAACCGCGACACATCGACCGAGTCTGCCCGCGCACGCATGCGGGCCTCGATCGCGCGCATCGAACAGCAACTGCGCGGCGCGAAATCCTGGATCGGTGCTGATCTCAAGCTGGTGGTCTTGCCCGAATACATCTTGACCAGTTTTCCGTCACGCGAATCGATCCCCGAGTGGCTCGACAAGGCGGTGTTGACGATTGATGGCCCGGAGTACACCGCGCTGGCCGCTCTTGCACAGCGCAACGCCGTCTTTCTGGCGGGCAGTTCGTATGAGGCCGACCCCAAGTTTCCGGGCATCTTCTTTCAGTGCGCCTGGGTGATCGACCCGACGGGCAAAACGGTGCTGCGTTATCGGCGCCTGATCTCGACCTTTGTGCCTTCTCCAGTCGACGTCTGGGACGCCTATCTCGACGCCTATGGCATCGATGGCGTCTTTCCCGTCGCGCGCACGGACATCGGCAATCTTGCGGCCATCGCGAGCGAAGAAATCCTGTATCCGGAAATCGCGCGCTGCCACGCAGTTCGCGGCGCCGAGTTGTTCCTGCATTCCTCGAGCGAGGCCTACACGGCAACGATGACGCCCAAACGCATCGGTCGCTTGGCGCGGGCCGTGGAGAACCTCACGTGGGTTGTCTCGGCAAATACGGCCGGCATCGACAACATCGACATTTCGATCGACTCGGCGAATGGCGGCTCGGAGATCGTCGACCACCTCGGCCATACGGTGGTCGCAGTGGGGCAGGGCGAAACCATGACCGCCAACGCGCGCATCGATCTCGCCGGCCTGCGCGAATACCGCCGTCGTTCCGGCATGGGCAATCTGCTGTCGCGCTTGCCCTTCGACGTGTTTCAGGCCGGCTTCGCCGGGCTCGATATCCGGCGCAAGAACGGCTTGCTGAAGGACGGGCGCGTGATCGTGCCGGCGCGTGGTTATTTTCGCGAGCAACAGGCAGACGCGCTGGCGCGGCTGGTGGCGGCCGGAGTGATCACCTGAGGCTTGGCGCGGCAGCATGCGCGACCTGATCAAAAAAGTCGGCGCGGGAAACCTTCGGCGCTCGCCGCCAAGCTCGGCAACAAGGATCGCCGGGCGGGCCTGAATCGAGGCGAATCCCACATGGATCGCAGAGACTGCATGAGGGCCTCCGGCACCTCCGCGCTGGCCGCCGCAGTCGGCAGCCTTGCGGTCGAAGCGTCGGCAGCACAAAGGCCGAAGACCTACGTCCTCGCCTGTGGCATCTGGCTCGGCGGCTGGAGGGGGCCGGCCACAGGCCCGGGATGGAAGCTGATCGACCTGCCCGCCGACCTCATGGGCATGATGACCCACCCCGACACCGTGGCTGCCGCGTTCGCCAACCTGGGCTAGGCGCGGGAAGGGGGTGTTTCAGCCCCTGTTGCGACCATCGCCGTACGGCTGGCAAGCTTCTTGCTGAACGTTTCTGCGCTTCGTTGCATGGGCTTCAACCTGTGGGCCAAGAACCTGACCGACAAGCGCCACATCACAGGTGGCTTCGACACACGGGTGTCGGCATAGCCGATGCCTACCTGAACGTCCCACGCACCTTTGGCCTGGACCTGCGCTACAAGTTCCGGTAACGCGCCAACCACCCCTTGATCAAGACGGAGAAGCAATGAACGACAGCACGGAAAAGGCAGCCGGATACGGTGAGTTCAAGCGCGGTTGGCCCGTCGTGGTGGCGTCGATGTTTGGCATCGGGCTGGGCTTGTCGCCGGTGCCGTTCTACACCATCGGCATGTTGGCGCCGGAGCTGAACAAGGCCTTCGGCTGGGAGTTCGGCGCCATCATGATCGGCCTGATGATCATGACCCTG
>Ga0154020_10007226_pt1 | contig 12980 bp, 5 predicted proteins | sample Klosneuvirus_201_FD_109709 | JGI IMG/M metagenome (GOLD analysis project Ga0154020, IMG submission 109709) | Active sludge microbial communities from wastewater, Klosterneuburg, Austria - Klosneuvirus_20160825_MG | ecosystem: Engineered > WWTP > Aerobic digester > Activated sludge | place... | reverse complement strand
GGCCTCCCGTCTTCTTCTACTTGAAGTTCGGGTTGTTGTCTCGCTCCTGGAAGGGAAGCGGATAACACGTCTGGGTGCCGACGGTGCCGAGATTCGGCCTCCAGTAGGCAGAGCCGGCGACCGGGACGTAGCGCGATGCGGCGATCGGTTGCCGACGGAAGTCGGCGAGCCGCATGCCTTCGAGCCAGAAGTCGAAGCCTTTCTGGTCGAAGAGTTCGCGCAGCACGCTGGCGGCATTCACCGGCCCGCTGTAGTCGGGAAGCGAAACCGACCGACGCTGGCGGTTGATCAGCACCAACTGCTGCGCCATGTCGCCCGATGCCTCGACGGCGATGTACTCTGCCTCGAGCTTCGATGCGAGCCTGATAGGCGACGCATAGCCAGTGTACTTCTGCTGAATCACGTACGCCCCAGCGGCGGCATCCCAGGCGTTGTAGGGGTGTTGCCCCGGGGGGAGCCACTTCACGCGCGGGTCGGTCGTCTGGTAATAGGGCGGCACGCTGATCACGCTGCGATCAACGGTGCCACGCCAGAGCGCGTTCGAGAGTCGCACCCGATTGGCCAGGTCGTCCTGGAACGTGAGCATGAACGTGAAACCATCGGGCACGGCGTTCGCGTCGATGAGGGCTCCAGCCTTGTCGCCCTTCTGCAACTTGGCGCGTGCACGATCAACCAGGGTTGTGCGGGCAAGCGCGACACCAGCGGCGGAGGCGTTTGTCGTCCCGACCTCCATCCCCTTTGTGAACCAGAAGACCGCCGAGTCCAGCATCTGCGCGTTGTTCAATTCCGGCCCCGACGACAACGCTCCCGTGCAGAAATCCGTCGCCAGGAAGAGCATTGCGTAGGCGCGGAACGTGGCCGCCCGGGCGATGTTGATGTTCGTCGTGGGCGTCGGGAGCTCGAGGTCGAGCATCAGCTTGGCCGAGGCGGCGGCGAGCGACATGTCCCGCCACTGGGCAAAGGCCTGGCCGTTCAACTCCGAGACCTCGCGCCGCCCGAACTCGTTCTGGGCGCCGCTGGTCTCCATGATGTACGTCTCGCCCGTGAAGTGCGAGCTGAACTGAATGAAGGTCCCCACCGCAGTCGCAAAGTTCTGCTGGACCGACGCCGACAGCGAGCCGGCGCTCGACGCGCCATCGACCTCGGCGGCGTCGATCACGTTGGGATTGGTGACCTTGAAGAAGTCGTTGCCGCAGGCGGTCGCACTGAGTGCGAGCGCCATGCCGATCACGGTGCGCGGAAACGCGCGTTGGAACATCGTCATTTTGATCTCCTGGCGCGTTAGAAGGTGAAGTCGAAGCGTAGCGAGGCGCGACGCGGCTGCGGAAGGGAGAAGAAGTCCTCTCGATCGAATGCGGCGTTCTCGGCGATGACCTCCGGATCGGGGCCCTCGTACTTGGTCCAGAGCTTGAGATTCTTCACGGCGAACGTCACCGATGCGTTCTGGGCCACGTTCCCAAAGCGGCTGAGCAACCTCTTGGGAATGAAGTACGACGCCGAGAGTTCACGGAATCGGACGAAGTCACCCCGTTGCAGGTACGCTTCAAACACGTCGCTCGTCGTCGCCGAGGCACCGGTGAGCGTGACAAACGCTGGCGTGCCGGGCGTGTCGTTGCCATACCGACGCAGCCGCTCGCGCCGCGACAGCACGTTGGGGTCCAGCCGGCGATTGCTGTGGATCAGGAGCGTTTCGGTGTAGTAGTCGCGAAAGTTGTGAACGATAAAATCACGCTTCGCATCGACCGATGCCGTGATACGCAGATTCTTGAACAGCGTGACCGTGTTGCTGAGGTTCCACTCGAGCGTGGGGTAGAGGTTGCCGACCGGTTCGAGCGTATCGCTGACCGTCACCACACCCGTCGCCTCGTTGATCGACTTGATCCGCTTGCTGACATACACGCCAAGCTGTTCACCCTGTATGGCGCGGTTCGTGTTTCTCGAGAGGGAAAACGGTGCGACCCCGCCCAGGTCGGTCAACTCGTTGTGCAGGGTGTTGCCGCCGGCGCGAAACGTCCACGAAAAATTGTTGAGCTCCACGGCTGTGACGTTCACCGCCAGCTCAAGCCCGCTGTTGAGCACCTCGCCGACGTTAGCCAGCGGATTGGTGTTGAATCCGAGTGACGGCGGAATCGGCTTGGCGATGATGAGGTCGGTCGTCTTCTTGTTGTAGTACGTCAGCTCGGTGCTAACCCGATCGTTCCAGAAGCTGGCATCCAGCCCAGCTTCGATTTCCGTGCCGCGCTCGGGGCGCAGGTCGGCGTTGCCGGGGTTACCCGGGTTGGCGCCGGCGGAGGTCGTCCCGGTGATGTTGAACGGTGCCGAGACGAGCGTCGTCAAGGCGGCCCCTGGTGCTGGCGAGCGTCCCGTGGTTCCCCATGACGCGCGCACGCGCAACGAGTTCACGAGCTTGGTGAGTGGCTCGAAGAATGGTTCCTCCGACACGGTCCAGGTCGCCCCGAACTTGGGGAGCACAAACGCCTGGGCGTCGGCGCCGAACGCCGAGTTCTTGTCGATGCGCACGGCGGCCTGCACAAAGGTCCGGTTGTTGAGACCGACCTGCAGCTGGCTCAGGTAGCCGACCTGCGTCTGCTCGGTAAAGAAGCTCCCGCCGCTGGTCGTGGCCGCTGACGTGATGGACCGGTTGGCGTTTGTGACGAAGCCGACGCCCTGCGAATTGGTCGTCGTATTCTCGGTCGAGATCACCTGCATGCCGAACGAGAGGTTTGCCTCCCACTGGCTCTGCGCCCCGTACGTTTGCCGCACGTTGCCGAGGTAGTCCACCGACAGGCGCTGCGCCGTGCGCGACGCCTGGGTGTTCTGGCCAGAGTTGAGCAGAGCCGGCGTGTAGCGCGCGCTGTCGTTCTTCGGGAAGAATTCGGCCTGCCGGTCGGCGGCCAGGTCGGCGCCCACCGTGAGCCGATTCGTGAACGAGGAGAACGGCACGTAGTTGACCGTCAATGACGGCAGCACGCGATAGGTCAGCATTTGATTGTCGATCGCCGCCAGCGCGTCTTTGTGCCGGTTGAAGCCGAACCAGCCGTCGGCGCTGTTTTCCGGAGTGTCGGTGCGGGTGAGCGGGGAGCCAAGCATGCCGCCGGCGATCCACCCGAAGACCGAGTTGTCCAGGTTGGGGAGCGAGGTGCGGTTCTGCGTGAGCCCCAGTCCGGCGTCGATCGTGACGCGCGAGTTGGGGAGATAGTTGAAGTTCGTGCGCATGTTGTAGCGATCCTGGCTGCTGTTCGGCAGCGTGCCGGTCGCCCCTTCTCGGCCGAGCGAGAGTACATAGCCGTAGTTCTGGCCGCCGCCGCGCGCGCTCCAGCCGACGGTGTAGTCCTGACCCGTGCGAAAAGCCCCGACTCGCTCGAGCGGGTTGTCGCTCACCAGGAGTCCGACCGCCTGACCGCGGCAGAGCGGATTCCTGCTGGTGGGTGCCACGAGTGCCGCCGTGCAGTTGCCGTAGTTATCGGGGACGTCGTAGTTCTGGTCGGTACTACCGCCCTCGACTCGCAGCGTCTGCGTAAAACGATTTGCACCCGGGCGTCCCTTCTTGGTGATGATCTGGATCACCCCCGCCGACGCGTCGGCGCCGTACAGCGTCGCCGCCGCCGGCCCCTTCACCACCTCGATGCTCTCGATCTCGTCCGGGCTCAGGTCGTTCATGCGATCGTACGCCTGCCCGGAAACGTTCCCGTTGATGAAGCCCTCGTTGATGCGGACGCCATCCACGAAGAGCAGGGGTTGGTTGGAGAGGTTGATCGACGAGGCCCCGCGGATACGGATCGTCTTGGCCGATCCGATGACGCCGGAGTTCGCGTTCACCGAGACGCTCGGACTGCGCGACTGCAGCAGCTCGCCGATCGTCTTGATCGGGGCATCCTTGACGATCTGATCGGCCGCGATCGACGCCACCTGCGCCGATTGCGCCCGACGCTCCTGGTTCCCGGCCGTGCCGGTGACCACGAGTTCGGAGAGGGTCACGAGCGACGCGCTCAGCTTCACGTCGTGCGTGAGGGTCTGGCCGGCGTCGACGCGCACGGTATCGCGCGTCGCGCGGTAGCCGAGGCGGAAGATCGCCAGGGTGACGCGTCCCGGCGAGACGTTGACCAAGCGGTAGTCACCGGTCGAGTTGCTCAGGGTGACCAGCGCCGTACCGGGGATCGTGACGCGTACGTCGGACAACGGCAGGTTCGTGGCGACATCCGTAACCTTACCGGCGATGGTCCCGGTCTGCGCGAGCATATCGCCTCGCGATAGCGACAGCGACAGCGCCAGTAGCAGGGACCCGAACCAAACAACGCGCATCTGCATCTGCTCCTCCTAATTGAACGGGGAATGTTGCAGGCCTCCCGCTGGAGAAGCGTGCGCTTTCCAACGCCAAACACGATTTCGTCTTGCTATCCAACGGGCAGTTTCGTGCGGGCTGAATCGAGAATCGTTGTGATCGAGACCAGTCTCGAGGGCCGTAGCGATAGCCAAGAGGGTCGAGTCGTCATATGATGGCACGGCTCAGAACGTGTCAAGGGTCTTTCGGTCACCACCGAGACAGAATGAGCCGAGTTCACGACCCTGCTCGTGCTCTCACCTCGAATGGAGCGTGCCATGTCTGCCCCCCTGTTCGCCGATGCGCAGGCGTTTCGCACGCCGCGCCCGCATCGCACACTGCAAAGCCACGGTCTCGCGCGACGCGATACTCCAGTGGTTGTAGCGCCGTTTCGACGACCATCGCGCGTCACGCCGACGCTCGTGTGGCTCATGGCGGGAATCGTTGCCACATGGCCGCACGCACGGCCGCTCGACGCGCAGGCGACGAGCACTGCCGTCCCAGCGCCGTGGGACGTGACCGCGGCGCAGGGCAGGACGCGCACGATCAGCTTCACCACCGACGAGGGGACGTGGCTCTCACCCGATGTGTCGCCAGACGGTCGCACGATCGCCTTCGACATGGTCGGCGACATCTGGACCGTGCCGATTGCCGGCGGGACCGCTCGCTCGCTCACGGCGTCGGCTGGCATCGCGCTCGACTTCCACGCGTCGTTTTCACCCGAAGGCGCGCAGATCGCCTTCATCTCGGACCGAGATGGCCAGAACAACATCTGGGTCATGAACGCCGATGGCTCGAATCCACGACAGGTCTCACGCCAGCGCGAGAAGCGGATGGCGCTCCCGACCTGGACGCCCGATGGCAACTACATCATCGCGCGCACCGGCGGCGACTCCAATAACGACGGGCGCGGTGAACTGTGGATGTGGCACGTGGACGGCGGCACCGGCGTGCGCCTGACGAGTGACTCGCTGAACGCTTCGTGGCCCGAAGTCTCGCCCGACGGTCGCTTCGTGTTCTTCGAGGAGATCGTCAGCATTCCGGGCGACCGAAACCCGGCGCGCGGACTCTATCAATTGCGCCGACTCGACCGAGAGACCGGTCGCATCGCCGAAATCACCAATGGCGTGGGCCCGCTGCAGGACGGCGGAGGGGGACGCCGGTCGAGCGGCGGGACAATCGCCCCCGCGATCTCACCCGATGGCCGGTGGCTCGCCTTCGCCCGCCGCATCGCCGACGGGACCCAGATGGTGGCCGGCCACGAGTACGGCCCCCGCACCGCCCTCTGGCTGCGAGACCTTACGTCCGGCGCCGAGCGTTTGGTGATGGATCCAATCACCCCCGACGTGCAGGAGCGCAACAACATCGGCGCGCTCCCTCGGTACAGCTGGATGCCGGATGGCCGTTCGATCCTGATCCCCGAAGGGGGAAAACTGCGCCGCCTCGACATCGCCAGCGGCAACGTATCGACCATTCCCTTCTCGGCGCGCGTCGAACAGGTGATCTCGGAACAGGCGAACACGCCGATCCGGGTCGCCGACGGGCCACTCGACGTGCACATGCTGCGCTACCACACCGCCTCGCCCGACGGGCGTGTGCTGGCATTCGTCGCCGTGGGAAAGATCTGGTTGAAGGAGCTGCCGAACGGCACGCCTCGCCGTCTCACCGCCGCAGACTTCGCCGCCGACGAATACGCCCCCGCATGGTCGCCCGACGGGCAATGGCTGGCGTACACCAGTTGGTCGGACGTCGATCACGGCCACCTGTGGAAGATTCCGCGGGCCGGGGGCACGCCGGTACGGCTCTCGCAGGTGCCCGGGATGTACCTGAATCCGACGTGGTCGCCCGATGGCGCACGCCTGGTCGTCGCGCGCGGCACCGGCGAGATGCTGCGCGGACGGATGCCGTCCGACGAGGTGTCGTTCACCCTCGAGTCCGTTCCTGCAGCTGGCGGCGCGGCCCAGCCGATCGTCGAGGTCACCAGTCGCGGCGGCAAGGTCGTGGCGCCGAAGTTCGGCCCCGGCGGGCGCATCTTCTACCTCGAGACGTCGCGCGGGAGCGGGGCGGTGCTGCGCTCGGTGCGGCCCGACGGCCTCGACGAGCGGCGCCACATGATCCTCGACGCGGTGGACGAGGCGTCACCCTCGCCCGACGGCAAGTGGCTGGCCTTCTCGCGCGGTGACAACCTGCACCTCGCCCCGCTCCCCTGGCCCGGGGTGGCGGGCGAGCCGTTGCACCTCACGGTCGCGTCGCCACGGGTGACGGTGCGGAAGCTGAGCCTCGACGGTGGGAACTTCCCGAACTGGATCGGGCGCAGCGTGGTCGAGTGGGGGAGCGCAAACGGCTACTTCCGCCATCACCTGGACTCGCGCGTCACCGACAGCATTCCGGTCACGCTGCAGGTCCCGCGAGCGGGCGCGCGCGGCACGATGGCCTTCACCGGCGCGCGCCTGGTCACCATGGACGGCGACCAGGTCATCGATCGTGGCGACCTGGTGATCGAGAACGGGCGCATCACCGCGGTGGGAGCGAGCGGCACGGTGACGATCCCCGCGGGCGCGCGGCGCATCGATGCCGATGGCGCGACGATCATCCCGGGGCTGGTCGATGCGCACAAGCACACCACGCGTGAGGGGCGCGACCTCCTGTCGCAACAAAGCTGGGAGATGGCGTCGAACCTGGCCTTCGGCATCACCACCGCGCTCGAACCCTCGGGGACCCCGGAGGCGATCTTCGCCATGGCCGAAGCGGTCGAAGCCGGCCGACAGGTCGGGCCGCGCATGTACAGCGCCGGGACGTCGCTCTCCAGCGGGACAGCAACACGGCACGGAAGCGTCGAGACGCTCGAGGATGCCCGGCACGAGGTGGCGCGACTCAAGAGCTACGGCGCCCGCGCGATCAAGGAATACCAGCAGCGTCGCCGCGACCAGCGGCAGAAGGTCGTGATTGCCACGCGGGAGGCCGGACTGATGTCCACCTGCGAAGGCGACGCCGACCACCTGGAGTACATCTCGATCGCCATGGACGGCCACACGGGATGCGAACATCCGATCCTCACGCTGCCGCTGCAGCGCGACGTGACACAGTTCCTCGGACAGGCCGGCTTCTTCTACTCGCCGACGCTCAACGTCGGCGGGCCCGGACCATGGGGCGAGGACTTCTTCTACCAGGAGTCCGACATCTGGAAGAACCCGAAGCTCCAGCGCTTCGTCCCGCCGCTCTGGCTCTATCCGCACACCCAGCGCCGCACGATGCGCCCGCTGACCACATACCCGTTTCCCATCGTTGTGCAGGGCGTCGCCGACATCGTTGCCGCTGGCGGATTCGGCACGATCGGCGCCCACGGCCAGCTGCAAGGCATCGATTCCCACTTCGAGCTGTGGCAGATGGCGGCGGCCATGACGCCACTGCAGGCGCTGCGCACCGCCACCCTCTTCCCCGCCAAGTTCATCGGCGTCGACCGCGACGTCGGCTCCCTCACCGTCGGCAAGCTCGCCGACCTCGTCGTCCTGAACAGCAACCCGCTGGAGAACATCCGCAACACCACCGACATCCGATACGTGGTGAAGGGCGGCACGATGTACGACGGCAACACGCTGGATCAGCTGTGGCCGGACGCGAGGGCGTTTCCGAAGATGTTCTGGGACGGGAGGAAGTAGGGACGGGAGACGGGAGACGGGAGACGGGAGGTAACGGCAACATCAACTGCGGATAAGGAAGGGGCCCGGCCACCGGCCGGGCCCACTCCCGTCTCCCGTCTCCCGTCCCCCGTCCCCCGTCCCCCGTCCCCTAGGAGACTACCTTCGGCTTGTCCTTCTTTATCTCCTCCGTCGACGGCTTCAACTCCTCCAGCCCTGCCGCTCACAGGATCGCATTCAATTTCGGCAGGTGCTCGTCCATCGAGGTCTTGAGCGCCTTGATCTGCGTGTCGAGTTCGACCTTCAGCTCCTCGTATACGGCGAACGCCTGCTTCGTGGGACGATATTCACCCTGCCCCACGTAGCTCGCCACGCCGGCAATCTCGTTGTTGAGCTTGATCGGGAAGTTGAGCGGATCCTGGCCGCTCTCATTCCGCGTCTGGTAGACCTCCCGCTCGGCCGACGTGATCTCCGTCATCATGTTACCAGCGATCGACTTGAACTGCTCGGCCGGACTCCCGCTGAGCTTTCCTTCCCGGTCGGTCACGTTCCAGCGCATGTTGCGCACCATGCGCACGGCGTTGTTGGCCTCGCTCGTCTTGTCGCGAATGGCGATGAGCAGGTTGAACTGCGCCAGCAAGTCGGCGTCGGTGGCGGTGCCGCGCGGATCCTTCAGCACGCGCAGGGACTGCGACTGCGTCTCTCCATTCGCACTCAGGCGCACGGCGTAGGTGCCGGGAGGGGCGACCGGTCCGTTGGTCCCGGCGGCCCACATGATCAGGTTCTCGAAAGTGACGGCGTCGGGATAGCGCAGGTTCCAGGCGAACTGGTTGAGCCCCGCCTTGTTCGGGACGCGCGGGCGGCGGGCGCCGCCGCCAAAGCCGCCGCCACCCTGCCCTGCGGCGGGGGCGCGGGCCACGCGCTGGGCGCTGTCGCGCGCCATCCCGCTCCTCACAAGCGAGTCGACGCGCTCGGCACGCAGTTGCTCCTGGCGGACCGAGTCGGCGGCCGCTTCCGGGTCCATCTCGCTCGAGAACGACTGGATCACCGTTCCCTTGGCGTCCACGAAATCGAGCGTGACCTTCTGGTTCGGCGTCTTGAGCGTGTAGTAGACCACCGCCCCCGACGCCGGGTTGGCGCCGACCTGCGACCCGCCTCCGCCCCCTCCCCCGCCGCCGCCGCCACTCCACTGCGTGCGGTACGCATCCACCGGCTTGAACAGGTGTGCCCCCTTGTCGGCGATCGCCGGCGTGACCTGCCGCAGCGCCGAGATGTCGTCCATCACCCAGAACGAGCGGCCGTGGGTGGCCAGGATGACGTCGTTGTCCTTGATCGTGAGGTCGTGCACCGGAACGAGCGGCAGGTTGCGCTGCAGCCACTGCCAGTTCATCCCGTCATCGAACGAGACGTACACGCCGCGTTCCGTGCCGGCGAACAGGAGGCCGCGCCGTACGGGGTCCTCGCGAATGGTGCGGGCGAAGTGATCGGACTTGATCCCGTTGATGATCTTCGTCCAGGTCTTGCCGTAGTCGGTTGTCTTGAGCAGGATCGGCTGGTTGTCACCTAACGCATACCGGTTGGCGGCAACGTAGGCGGTCCCCGCCGCGTAGCGCGACGGCTCGATGATCGAGATGCGGGTGAAGTCGCCGATGTCGCTCGGGGTGACGTTCTGCCACGAGACGGCGTTGTTGCGCGAGATGTAGATCAGTCCGTCGTCGGTCCCGGCCCACAAGAGCCCCGGGGTGACCGGTGACTCGTCGAAGGCGAAGATCAATCCATAGGTCTCGACGCCCGTCTGGTCCTTCGTGATCGGCCCGCCGGAGGGCCCCATCGTCTTGGGATCGCGGCGCGCCAGCTCGGGCGAGACCGCCGTCCAGCTTTCGCCCTCGTTGAGCGAGCGGAAGAGCTGCGAGCCGGCGGCATACAGCATGTTGGGGTTGTGGCGCGAGAAGACGATCGGAAAGGTCCACTGGAAGCGGACCTTGATGTCCTCCGACGAGTGCCCCATCGGGTTGCGCGGGTAGACCGTCACGTCGCGCGTGAAGCCCGTGTTGCGGTCGCGCCGATCGAGGTTGCCGCCGTAGCAGCCGGCGAAGGTGACGTTCGGCTTGAGCGGGTGCGCGGCGATGTAACCGGACTCGCAACCGCCGGCGTCGTACCAGTCGCCGATCTCGATGGTCCCCTGCTTGCGCGAGGGGCCGCAGAGCGTGGAGTTGTCCTGCTGCGCCCCGCAGATCTTGTACGGCCACTCGTTCGTGGTCGTGACGTGGTAGAACTGCGACGTCGGGAACTCCTGTCCCGTCCACGCGCGGCCGGCGGTGAACGACACGTTGGCCCCGCCGTCGTTCCCGTTCACCATGCGCTGGTTGTCGTTTGGTGCGATCCACAGGTCGTGGTTGTCGCCGTGCGGCACCTGGATGGACTGCGGAAAGGTCTTGCCGCCGTCCACGGAGCGGTAGAAGCCCGTGTTGAGCGAGTAGACGATGTTGGTGTCCTTGGTGTCGGCGTAGATCTGCGAGTAGTACCAGGCGCGCTGGCGCAGCTTGCGTTCGCGGTTGATGTAGCTCCAGGTCGACCCGCCGTCATTCGACTTGTAGACGCCGCCCGAATCGTGCTCGATGAGCGCCCACACCAGCGACGGCTTCACCGGCGACACGGCCAGCCCGATCTTGCCCAGCACGCCCTGCGGCAGCCCACGCGCGGTCTTGACGAGGTTGGTCCAGCTCGCGCCGCCATCTGTCGACTTGTAGATGCCGGAGTGCACCCCGCCGGACGACATGCCCCACGGCGCGCGCCAGGCTTGCCACGCTGCCGCGTACAACACGTCGGGGTTGGTGACGTCCATCGCAATGTCCACCACGCCGGTGGAATCATTGACGAAGAGGACCTTGCTGAACGTCTTGCCGCCGTCGGTCGTCTTGTAGACGCCGCGCTCGGGCGACGACTTGAAGACGTCGCCCATTACGCCGAAGTAGGCGACATTCGGGTTGGTCGGGTGGATGCGAATGGTGGAGAAGTACTCGTTCCTGAAGCCGAGCATCTGCCAGGTGCGCCCACCGTCGGTCGTCTTCCATAGTCCGTCACCGCTCGACACGTTGCCGCGGATGTCCGTCTCGCCACCACCGACCCAGACCACATCGGGGTTGAGCGGGTCCACCGCGATGGCGCCGATGGTGCCTCCGAAGTACTTGTCGGTGACCGGCTGCCAGCTCATGCCGGCGTCGACCGTTTTGTAGACGCCGCCGCCAGTCGTCCCCATCCAGTACTCGAGCGGGCGCTGGACCGAGCCGCCGACCGCGACCGATCGCCCACCGCGAGCAGGGCCGATCTCGCGCCACTTGAGGGCGGTGAACAGCGAGCTGTCGACGACCATCGGGGCGGTCGGCGCCGGCTGCGGCGCCGTCGCACGCACCCCGGCCGGGCGGGTGACCTGGGCACCGGCTGGCGGAACGACCGCGAGCGGCGCGAGGGCGGAGAGGAGCACGAGGACGCGAGGGCGCCATCGGGGCTGGCACTGCGTCCGGACATATCTGGTCATCGGATCCTTGGGTTGGAGTGGAACTGATGCAGTCTACTGGGACTGTACGAAGTACGCAGGGGTGGGGGGCTGGTGTTGGGGGACGGGGGACGGGGGACGGGGGACGGGGGACGGGAGATGACGCGCGTGGGCGCCGTTGTGCGCAATGGTGGGTGCGCGAAGCCGCATTGCCCCTCTCCCTCGCCCCAGGAGTTCCCATGACCGCCGTCGTCCGTCGCGCTACGCTGCTCGTCGCCCTCTCGGCCGCCCTCCCCGTGTTCGCGCACGCTCAGGGGACGGGCACGACCTCGCACTTCAAAGTCGGATATACCGACATCGGCCCAACGATCGGGCTCGGCGGTATCGGCGATGCTGGTATCGCCTTCGGCGGGCGCTTCGAGCGAGGCATCAAGGCCCTCCCCGACCTGGGCAATGGGGTGCTGGGCATCGAGGCGAGCGCCGACATCTGGACCTACAACAACCGGTTCGTCGGCACCGACTACGACTTCCGCTACGTCAACGTCGGGGTCACGGCCAACTACCACTTCGAGGTCAAGGGAAATCCGAAGGTCGATCCCTTCCTCGGGCTCGGGCTGGGCAACAGCAGCGTCAGTACCGACTTCGCCGGCGACTATTCGAGCGGCATCTATTTCATCGGGCGCGCCGGCGTCCGGTATTTCTACCGGCCGCGCCTGGCGCTGTACGCCGACGCGGGGGCCGGGGCCTCCACCCTCAACGTGGGGGTCACGTTCGGGCTCGGTGGCGGCAAGTAGCCAGCCGGGCATGTAGCCAGCCGGGCATGTAGCCACCCGGGCATGTAGCCACCCGGGCATGTAGCCACCCGGGCCGGAGCCCGCGCCCTACTGCGCGGGCTTTGGCAGGTACTGCTCCCGTTCCGCGCGATATCGCGTCGCCGTCGCCGCGTCACCTAACGAGTCGAAGGCGATCGACAGGTCGAGCCGAGCCGCCTGCAGGAAGCTGACGTCGGGGCTGGCGATCTTCGCCACGATGGCGTAGCCACGCTCCGTCTCCGGGACGGCCGCCCGAAAGCGCCCACTGCGCAACAGACAGCGCCCCAGCTTGATGTAGCCGATGCCGGTGTTGAGGTGCTCGGGGCCCTGCGTCGCGATGTAGTGCGCGAGCGCCTGGCGATACAGCGGCTCGGCGCGGCGGAAGTCCTGCCGGTAGAGGTACGTGTCGGCCAGGTTGGCGGTCGCCACCCCGGTGCGATAGCTGCTCCCGGGATAGGCCTGCTGGTAGATCGACAACACCCGCTGGAAGGCCACTTCTGCCTCGTCGTAGCGCGACTCGCGAATGGCCAGGCTCCCCAACTCGTTCAGCGTGTTGGCGACATTCGGATGCGACGCGCCGAAGACACGCTCGCGAATGGCCAGCGACTGCTCAAACGCCTGCTTCGCTTCGGGCAGGCGGTTCTGCAGCAGCAGGGCGCGTCCGACGTACACCAGGTTGCCCGCCGTCTTGTAGTGTTCCTCGCCGTGGAACG
>Ga0154020_10007225_pt1 | contig 12980 bp, 11 predicted proteins | sample Klosneuvirus_201_FD_109709 | JGI IMG/M metagenome (GOLD analysis project Ga0154020, IMG submission 109709) | Active sludge microbial communities from wastewater, Klosterneuburg, Austria - Klosneuvirus_20160825_MG | ecosystem: Engineered > WWTP > Aerobic digester > Activated sludge | place... | reverse complement strand
TATTGAGCATTTTTAAAGAAAAGTTTCCCTCAAAGTAACACACCTTGCCAAAAAAAAATCCCCTCAAAACAAGAATCTCCGACCTAGTATCCCAGAATCTTCAGCATGCTCTTATAGCTTTGCTCCTTCGAAAAAATACGGGTTGTTAGCTCTCCTTCTGCATTTTTGTCAATAATGATATGTTTAGGCGCCGGAATTAAACAATGTTGAATTCCTCCGTAACCTCCAACACTTTCCTGATAAGCACCGGTATTAAAAAATCCAATATAAAGCGGATCTTCACTGTTGATACGGGGTAAATAAATGGCATTTACGTGTTGTTCTGAGTTATAGTAATCATCACTGTCGCATGTTAAGCCTCCCAGTAAAACACGTTCATAAGTTCTGTCCCAGCGGTTAATTGGTAGCATCAAAAACTTTTTGTTAATAGCCCAGGCGTCCGGCAAGGTTGTCATGAAACTGCTATCAATCATATTCCACTTTTCACGATCGTTCTGTTGTTTTTGATACAGTACCTGAAAGATTGCTCCTCCGCTTTCTCCAACAGTAAAAGAACCAAATTCAGTAAAGATATTAGGTTCCTCAATTTGATTCTCATTGCAAACTTGTTTTACCTGTGCTACAATTTCCTCGGCCATATAGGCGTAATCGTATTCAAAGGATAATGAATTTTTAATTGGAAAGCCTCCACCAATATTCAATGAATCAAGACTTGGGCAATTTTTCTTTAATGCACAATATACCTTCAAACATTTGTGCAATTCATTCCAGTAATATGCAGTATCAGCAATACCTGTATTAATAAAGAAGTGTAGCATTTTTACTTCCACATTGGGTTGATTCTTTATCTGATCAAGGTAAAATGGAACGATATCCTTGTATCCGATACCAAGTCTGCTTGTATAAAATTCAAACTTTGGTTCTTCTTCAGCTGCTAGTCTAATTCCAATTTTAAATGGTTTATCCGTGAGTGCAGTTAACCGTTCAAGCTCACTTTTATTATCAAGAATTGGTAAAGTGTTTTCAAATCCGTCGTTGATAATTCGGGCAATGTTTTCAATATAAACATCTGTTTTAAACCCATTAGAAATAATAAATTGTTGTTTGTTGATTTTCCCTTCCTGGTATAAAGCTTCAATTATATCTATGTCAAATGCAGAGGATGTTTCAAGATGAATGTCGTTTTTTAAGGCTTCTTCCAGCACAAATTGAAAATGTGAGCTTTTAGAGCAATAACAATAATGGTATTTGGCTTGATAATCACATTTGGCCATAGCCACATTAAACCACATTTTAGCCTTTTTAATGTTTTCGGAGATCTTAGGAAGGTAATGAAATTTGAGGGGTGTTCCGTATTGTTTGATAAGATCCATCAAATACATATCATGAAATACCAAGTTATTTTCGTCGAGTTGAAATTCTTCGGTAGGAAAGTTAAATGTTTGTTGGATTAGGTCGATGTATTTGTTTTTCAAAATGTAAAGTGGTTACTTGTGATATTTTTTGCAAAAGTAACTAAATTGAATTTCATTTTAATATAGTTTCGGGCTATTTTAAGGTAGGTGTATTAATGATTTGTAAAATATCTGGATTATATGTTTTTTGACATAAAAAATAATTGCGGTTATCTTGGGTTTTTTAGTTTATATCTCCGTCAGGTGATTTAACTTGCAGGCTCAAAATGAACTATATAGAATGGGTTGGAGTAATTACAGGCGTGCTAGCAGTGTATTTGCTTTATAGGAATAGTATCATGACCTGGCCGGTTGGTTTTGTAAACATTGCTTGTTTTATCTGGATTTTTTGGCACCAAAAATTATATGGAGACTTGGCGGTTCAATTACTTTTTTTGGGAGTAGGTGTATTTGGTTGGGCAAATTGGCATAAAAAGAAAGATGCTATACCGGGAAAGTTAAGTTTAAAAGAAAGGTTGTTAGTCTTGCTTTTTACAATACTCATTTTTCCCTTAACAATTTATTATCTAACGAATTACACCGATTGTGTATTCCCGATTGCTGAAGCAGCGATATTAGATCTAAGTATTGTTGGGCAAGTGCTGACATCTTATCGCAAAATAGAAAACTGGCTTTATTGGATTGTTGCCGATGTGATAATGTTAATTGTTTATCTATTAAAAGATCTTGAGCCTTTAGCTATTTATTCCGGGATTATTTTGGTGCTTGGATTTTTGGGTTTATATCATTGGAGTAAATTGCCCGGAATGCAGAAAAGTAATGATTAGTATTGTAAGAACCCCCGAATTTTATTCAAGATGGTACATTGCCAATTGGAAAATCGGTAAAGACATTAATTAGAATAGCCACAAATGTCATTAAACCTGTTTTTTTAGCCGCGAATTCACGAATTAAGGGCATAGACAATGTTCGAAATATTTGTTTAAATCAATTTTTTGAGCCACGAATTCACGAATTAAGGTAATTGACAACCTAGGTAATATTTGATTAAATCAATTTTTTTAGCCACGAATTGACGAATTAAGGTCATAGACAATGTTCGAAATATTTGTTTATATCAATTTATTTTAGCCACGAATTCACGAATTATGGAAATAGGCAGCATTAGATATTATTTTCCGTTTAAATTCCAAACCTTAGCTGGATTTGTATAAAAAACGCCCAACCGGATTTTAATCCAATTGGGCGTTGTATAAGGGTTGATTATGTATTATTAGTTAGAAACGCTGGCTTTAGCAGTAAAAGCTATTGCTTGCTTGATAAAAGCGTAGGTTTTGGTTCCAATAGTTTTATTAACCTTAATATAATTTATAATAGTAACTGTAGCTCCACCAACTCCTAATTTAGCTATTTCAGCTTTGGGCACAGCATAAGAAGACACTGTATTTGCAAAAACCTTTTTATGTGAAGCAGAGGGGCCTTTAAGTATTACAATTATAGAATCGCCACCATTGCTGGAAATCCAATTAAGTGCATAATCCTGGTTAGTTTTTAAATTGATGAATTCACCCAGTACCGGAATATTTGGAAATCCACTTCCATCGTTATCATTAATTGCCGGCACTCCATTGGCTGCATTTCCCGTACCTTGCCAAAATATTTGTGACCCAAACACAATGCCTTTTGGATCGGCAGTGGTTGGAATATAGAAATAGGTATTGTCGTCGCTTTTAATGCACGATTTGGTGTTTAATTTTAAAGTTCCGCCATCCACTTTAGTTAAAGGACTTTGGTTTTTAAAGAAAATAGCTTGCCCGGTTCCTGTCATAATTTCAACGCCGGATTCTTTTGTTCGGGTATTCATGGCTAAAATTACACCATCCACGCCACTTACAGCCGGAAGATTTACTGTGGGTGCTGTAATGGCTGCAGGTATTGCAGGAGTTTCAGTTCCGCAATTTTGAAGAGCTAATGCTCCTAATACTAATGATCCTATAAGTACTCTTTTTATCATAACATTTTTTTTCAAACGTAATCCCATTTTAACACATTATCAAGAGGTGATAAAAATGTATTGATATTATACTGTAAAATTTAAAATTGTTGCCTTAAAATTTTAAGATTTGAATGGTACAGTTATTTTGTTTAAAGATTAATAGGCAATAGCTTCTCTTAAGCTTTTCGCAAAATACTTTCCATCTTTTTTCCTTTGGCCAACTCATCTACTAACTTATCGAGGTATCTAACTTGTTGAGTTAACTTATTATCAATTTCCTCAATTCGATAGCCACATATTAAGCCTTTAATGAGCGGTGCATTTGCATGTAATTTGGCTTTTTTAAAAAAGGTTTCAAAAGTTACTTTTTCCTTGATTAACTCTTCTATTTTGTTGTCATCAAATCCGGTTAGCCATTCAATCACTTGATGCAGTTCTTCTTTGGTGCGGCCTTTTTTTTCAACCTTTGTTACATAGTGAGGATATACGGAAGAAAAGGTCATTTTGGCCATTCGTTCATTGTGTTCTGCTGTCGTGTTCATCCTTATTATTTAAATATGGGTATTATTCATCCGATGCCATTTTTGCCAACTCAACTTCTAACTTATCAAAATTTTCTTCGTTTTTATCAACCACATATGGCCTTAATTTATCACATTCTTCTGCTGTATCAAACAGCATTTTAAATACAAGTTTAGTTTGTTCATCAGATATTTCCTCAAATATTGCAACAACCTGAAAAATAGGTTTGGAATAGCGTTTCCATGCAATAAGTGATGGTTTAACAATTTTTATAAACTCGCATTCATTGGCATAGTTTCCTTTTTCAGGTCCATGCATAATAAAACTCCATTTTCCACCTACTCTAAAATCAAATTCATTAAATGTATTTGTAAATCCTGAAGGTCCCCACCAGTTTTTTAAATGATCAGGTTCCGACCACGAACGAAAAAGCAAATCTCTTTTGAAATTGAAGATTCTAGTGCTTACTATTTCGCTTTCGGGAGTTGTATTTAGGATTTCGGTTGGCATTTGGTACTTGCAATTTTAGGAAATAATTATTTAATTTTTTCTTCTAGTTGGGGCGAATTGCAATTCACCCCAACAAAAAACCCCATTCCGGAAACGGGATGGGGTTTTAATTATTAAAAATTATAATTTTTATCTTAAATCAATTTCAACAACACCCGGTTTTGATTTTTTGTCGAACCTGAAGAAAGAATCTTCGATGTTGATATTGGAATTAAAACTTGTGATTTCGTAGAGAGATTCGATTCCGTTTCTACTTAAAACAGTCATGTCCATTACTTTTTTAGCCATTTTATCAATTGTAAGTTTTACCTTAAAAAATGGTTTCTTCTTATCTGTTGGGGTTAACTCGATTTGCTCGGTTATTACATTGCCTTTTTTTCCTTCACCCATAAACTTGGAAAGAAATCCTTTTTCATAAACAGTAAAAATCTCACTTGGATTAATATCCGAACTCTTTGGATTGTAAGTGCTGATTTGTACCTCATTGGCATCTTTCAGATAAGTCCACATTGTTTTTCCGTCACAGTAAATTTCTTGACCATCCATTTCAACACGGAATTTTTTGCCTTTTACATAAAGGGTGCCTTTTTCAGTTTGTGAACTTTTGTCCTTTATGTTAGAAATTTTAATTTTAAAGGCAGCTTTAATGGTTTTATAAGAACGGTAGTTTTTACTTACCTTCTCTAAAATCTTACTTGCATCTTTGTCACTATAAACAAAGGCAGAGGTTGCAAACATCGTCAATAGAAGCATAATTGCAGTTATTGAGCGAAAGGTAAAACGGTTTTCGTAGGCTTTCATATTCATTGCTTTAGAATCTCTTGCAAAATGTATTCCAGACTTGGTTCGTCCTTAACTAAAACTTCCCTTGCCTGACTTCCCTTAAACGGGCCTACAATATTAGCAATTTCCATTTGATCTATCAAGCGTCCGGCACGATTATATCCAATTTTCATTTTTCTTTGCAATAAAGAGGTGCTGCCTTGCTGACTGTTAACTATCACTCTTGCAGCATCTTCAAACAGGCTGTCCCAGTCGCCCGGGGCCATATCATCAATGTCGTTTTCGCCTTCTTCATCGGCCACTTTCGGTAAAACATAGGCTTGCGAATATCCACGTTGCGCACCGATAAAACTTGTTATTTTTTCGACTTCCGGAGTGTCAACAAATGGACATTGAAGCCTTATTAAATCATTTCCATTGGAAAAAAGCATATCTCCGCGCCCAACCAATTGGTCGGCACCATTAGCATCCAAAATAGTACGACTGTCAATTTTAGAGGTCACTCTAAATGCAATTCTGGCAGGAAAATTTGCCTTAATAGTTCCTGTTATAATATTTACCGATGGTCTTTGGGTTGCAAGTACCAAGTGAATTCCAATTGCTCGGGCCAACTGAGCCAATCTGCCAATTGGGTGTTCCACTTCTTTTCCTGCTGTCATTATCAAATCGGCAACCTCATCAATTATTACAACTATATAGGGTAAAAACCTGTGGCCTTCAGTTGGGTTGAGTTTGCGATTGATAAATTTAGCATTGTACTCCTTTATGTTTCTTACCATGGCCCATTGCAATAATTCATAGCGGCTGTCCATTTCAACACATAAAGATTTTAGCGTAGTTATTACTTGTTTATTATCTGTAATAATAGCCTCTCCATCTCCGGGAAGTTTAGCCAGATAGTGCCTTTCAATAGTTCGAAAAAGTGTTAATTCAACTTTTTTGGGATCTACCAAGATAAACTTAAGTTCGGCCGGATGCTTTTTGTAAAGTAAAGAAATAAGAAGTGCATTAAGTCCAACCGACTTACCCTGACCAGTAGCTCCGGCCATTAGTAAGTGTGGCATTTTGGCTAGATCGGATACAAATACTTCATTTGAAATTGTTTTTCCCAAACAAACCGGTAAGTCCATTTCCGATTTCTGGAATTTTGGACTTAACAACATTGATTTCATTGAAACGATCTTTGGATTTTTATTGGGGACTTCAATACCAATTGTACCCTTGCCCGGAATGGGAGCAATAATACGGATACCAAGTGCTGCCAAACTCAAGGCTATATCGTCTTCCAGGTTTTTTATTCTAGAGATTTTAATACCGGCTGCCGGAATAATTTCAAACAAAGTAACTGTTGGTCCTGTAGTAGCTTTTATACTTGAGATACCAATATTATAGTTCTTAAGGGTTTCAACGATCATGTTTTTGCTTTTTTCAAGCTCCTCCATGGTCACTTCTTTTTGTCCTTCCCCTCCATATTCATTTAAAAACTCAATATCCGGAAATTGATAATCTCTTAGATCCAATCTTGGGTCGAACAAGGTATCAACACCATAGTGCTCTTGAACCTCTTCCTTTGCAATTTCAGTAACCGGAATCACAGGCTTTTCGATTTTTAATTCCGGTTCGGGATCGGGTTCTACATGGTTTACTTCCAACGAAAGTTCAGGTTCAGGTATAGAAGGTTTTTTGGAATTTTCGGGTACAACCTTAAAACTAAATTCAACAGGCTCCTCCTCAAAAGTGTCTAGCTCAATACGATCTTTTTCAAAAAGTGTATCTCCTGCAAATATTTGAGTGTCGTCTTCTTCAAAGGTTTCGCCTTTACTAGAATTGTTTGCTAATCCCGGAATCCATTTTTCAACATGTTTAGTTAAGCCAATGGGTTCATATTTAAAAATCAGCCACATTATCCCATAACCGGTAACAAGGATAACTAAAATGGTACCTGCCAAGCCCATGAACTCACGCATAGAATTGAACATCCAAAAGCCAACACCGCCGCCTAAAACCGGACTAATATTATTAAAAAGAGACCCCGATGCAAATACAAACCAAATTCCCGAGGTGGCTACATATTTCATCCAAACCAAGGTAGAAATCAGCTTTTTGTCTATCAAAAGAATAAGTCCGAAGTGCATTGCAAAAACCGGAATAATCAATGATAGAAGTCCAAAACCTTTATACATAATATTATAACCGAATTTGGCACCCAAAAGTCCCATCCAATTTTTTATCTCAAAATTATTGATCACCTGAAATGATGATACGGTTTCGCTTTGAATAATGCTTAAATCTGTTTTCCAATAAAGCAAAAAAGAAATTAAGGAAGCTGCTGAAAATAATGAAAAACAAATGAGAATAACCCCAATAATTTTGCGGGTTGTATCATCTTTCAAAAGAATAACATTGGTAACATCGGCCGAGTTGAATGATGGCTCTGTTTTTACCTTTGCCTTTTTTTGAGTTGTATTTTTGGGTTTTGGAGGTGTTTTTAATTCATTCTCAAAATCATCCACTACCTTTCCCTTGCTGCGCATATTTTTATCGTATTTGGTCATGGTTAACTTCCAAAGTTAATGGTTAATTAAGAGGCTTAACCTACCTTGAAATACAAAACGAATGTGGATAAGCAAATATTTCATGCTTACTTCTCTAATTGTAATGGGTAATTAAAGGGTATTAGAAATTTTTGAAGATTATGGAATTATGAATTTTACTTAATACTGAACCTCAAATATTTTACCGTCGCTTGAAAGCTCTGTATTTTCAAATATGCTTTTTGCTTCAATAAGCAATGGTTCGGTGTGTTCGTAGCGGGATGAGTAATGTCCAAGAATTAACAACCCTGCATTACATAGTTTGGCCATTTCTGCAGCTTGTATAGAGGTGCTGTGAAAGTTTGAAACTGCCTTGTCCAATAGATTGTTCAGATAGGTTGATTCATGGTAAAGAATGTTTGTATTAATAAAGTAACGTGTAATTTCAGGTAAAAATAGACTATCTGTAATGTAAGTATAGCTTATCTTTTTTTTAATTTGAATGGTAAAGTCTTGATAATTATAACTTTGATTGCCATTAATAAAATCCTGTTCATCTTTAAACTGTTTGATTGCCACTATACCTAAACCTTCTTGGTCGCATTTCTCCTTGTTTATTTTTCTAATTTTGGCAGAATGTTCAAAATGAAATCCATAACAAGGGATACGATGACTAACCGCAATAGCTGTAATTTTTAAACCATTTTCATCCCAAATTTTTTTTCGATTAGGGGTGCTTATTTCTTTAATTATCAATTGGTAACTTGGTAGGCGCATGCCACCAGAAAAATTTTGCAATAGCATTTTCTTCAACCCTTTAGGGCCAAATATCAGTAAAGGTTTTGTTCTACCATAAAGAGACAATGAATTAAGCAGACCGGGTAAACCCAGATAATGATCGCCATGCAAATGACTGATGAAAATAATATCGATTTTATAAGCGCTAAGGTTGTATTTAAGCAATTGCAGCTGAGTTCCTTCGCCACAATCGATTAAGATTTGTTTATTAGCTACTTGAAGGATTTGGCCTGAGTTGGCCCTCAATAAAGAAGGAATAGCAGAACCGCAGCCAAGTATTGTAAGTTTTAGTTCCAAAGATTAGGGGCCTTCTGTAAATAATTCTCTATCAAGCCACTCTGATTCAATTACTTCTACGGCATCCTCAATATCCGGAGCAAATCTTACCTTGTTATCAAATTGTTCTTTTAAATTATCCGAACCACTTGCGAGTAAAAGATAACCACCTTTTGCTTTTAATTCTTCATTTAAAAACTTCAATTGGTCGAGATCTTCGTCTAATAAGTATTCTAAATGTCCCATAAAAATAATAACATGAGTAACTTCCGGAAAATCGGTAAGCACCTCGTTAATTAGGTCGTCGATGTCTTCTGTTTGCAGGTACTCCGCTTCGGGTTCGTATAAGATGTAATGTTCGCTATGTGTGATGTGGTATGCCATGGATTTTATCAATGCAAATTTTAATCATTAATTTCGCATTCACAAAGGAGTTTTGTAAAGAATAGGATAAATCAGTGAATTAGTTTTATAGTTTAAATTTTTAATGAAATCAAAAATAGCATTTATTACAGGAGCAACAGCCGGTATTGGAAAGGAAGTAGCCACTCAATTAGCCAAAGCCGGGTATAATTTAATATTATGTGGACGACGAGAAGAAAAACTTAATGAAGTAAGTCGCGAACTCACTCAACTTGGGGTTCAGGTATATTCAAAAGTTTTAGATGTAAGGCATAGAAAGGATGTTCTGGATTTTTTTGCTGAACTACCTGAAAATTGGTCTGAAATTGACGTGCTGGTTAATAATGCCGGACTGGCAGCCGGTTTAGATTCGTTTGCCAATGGTAGTTTTGATGATTGGGACGAAATGGTGGACACCAATATTAAGGGGTTGTTGTATGTGAGTAGGCAGGTAATGCCATTAATGATTAACCGTGGAACCGGACACATTGTAAATATTGGAAGTATTGCAGGTAAAGAAATTTATCCCAACGGTAATGTTTATTGCGGAACAAAACATGCGGTAGATGCATTAACCAAATCCATGCGACGCGAATTGGCGGAGTTTAAGATTAGAGTTACCGGAATTCATCCTGGCGCAGTAGAAACTGAATTTTCTTTGGTTAGGTTTAAAGGAGATTCGGACAAAGCAGCCAAGGTTTATGAAGGTTATGAAAGTTTGGTTGCCTCCGATATCGCCGAGGCCATCCTTTGGTGCTTGAGCCGACCTGCCCATGTTAATATTAACGATATGGTGATAATGCCCGTTTCACAACCGGCGGCCGGGGTGATTATTAAGGATAAGAATTAGTTTGATTCTTAATTTTAGGATTATTAATACCCTGCCGAATCCATCAACAGCAAATCCCTGCTGTGGATAGATAGTATTGGAACCGGCGAATGATTTATCAATTGCTGCGCGTAAGTTCCCATAAACCAACTTGAACTTTCAGTTTCGGTCATCATCATTATTAATCCTGCTTTTTTCTCTAATGCATAATCAATACAAGTTTGAGGAACGCTTCCTCCTTGCTTTAACTCAAAAGTGTTTTTCACATTGCGATCATCCAGATATTTAACCGTTTGATGTGCATAAGCAGTTATTCTTCGTTTGGTATCTTCATGTGAATCTTTACTAACAGAAAGTATATGAATTGTTGAATTAAAGGCTTTTGCAAACACTACGGCATAAGGAACTTTTTGTCGTGTTTCAATACTATCATCCAAGGGAAGAATTATACTTGAAAAATCAGCATTGGCCGAATCTTGTTGCATTGTAATTACAGGGCAAGAGGATGCACTGGCAATTCGTCCTGCATTACTTCCTATCCAATAAGGTTGAAATCCTTTTCTTCCATGTGCTCCCAAAAAGATTAAGTCAGCTCCAATCTCTCTTTCTGTTACAGATATTTCTTTGCTCACATTTCCTCTTTTTTCCATGTAATGAACAGTTACTCCATACTTGGATGCTGCCGCAATAAGGGCGTCTTTATAATCACCTTCTACGGATTTCGGATTTTTAACATTAACGGCAAATAAATCTGAACCAAATACCTTGCAAGTTTGCAAAGCCTTGTCCAGAGCTACTTTTGATGCGCCGGAGTTATCATAACCGACCAAAATTTTTCTAAATTTATACTCCATAGGGTGACTTTTTTTATTCGAAAATAGTTAAAAATAAAACTCTTGCAATATATTTTATTATTGCACCCTTTCATTAGTATGACAAAAATTAGACAGAATCTAAATGAAACTAATTTAAACCAACTATATTTCCGGCCTTTATGAGGGCAGCCTTTATGCCATCTGGTTTTTTACCTCCGGCTGTAGCAAAAAACGGTTGCCCACCACCACCACCTTCAATTTCTTTAGCCAAATCACGTATCAGTTGTCCTGCATTCCAACCTTTATCTTTGGTTAAATTTTCACTGATAGTAATTGCTAACAATGGTTTTTCTTGTAAAAGGCATCCTAAAACACAAAACAAATTTTCTGTTTCATTTTTTAGTTGAAAACACAAATCTTTTAGGTGATCAGCACTTGCAATTTCTATAAATTCAATAATGGTTTGAACACCATTTACAGACTTTATTTTAGTTTTTAATTCACTTTTTAAACGATTGGTTTGCTCAAATTGGAAAGCTTCCAATTGTTTTTTTAGTTGTTGATTTTCATTTAACAAGCCTTGAATGCTTTTTGTAAGGTCTGTTGGGTTTGATAACAAGGCTTTGACAGTTTCCAAATTGGCTAATTTTTCGGAAATATATACATCGGCGGCAGCGCCTGTTATGGCTTCAATTCTTCTAACACCTGCTGCTACTGCTGATTCGGAGGTGATAATCATTCGACCGATCTCACCCGTATTTTTAACATGAGTTCCACCGCATAATTCCATAGAAAAATCCTTATCAAAAATTATAACTCTTACACTGTCTCCATATTTTTCACCAAAAAGTGCTGTAGCTCCCATTTTCAAAGCATCGTCAATTGGCACATTGCGTTTTTCTTCCAACAAAATATTGGCTTGTATCTTTTCCTTCACAATATTGGAAACCAAATCCAGTTCGCTGTCGTTAATTTTAGAAAAATGCGAAAAGTCGAAACGCAATCTGTCGGCTTCAACTAAGGATCCTTTTTGAGCAATATGATTACCAAGCACATTTTTTAAAGCGGCATGCAAAAGGTGGGTTGCAGAGTGATTGTTTGTAATGTCTTTTCTGCGTTTGGCATGTACCTTTCCTTCAAAAGACTGACTAATATCCTGTGGCAGTTTTTCAAGTGTATGGATTATTAAATCATTTTCCTTAGTAGTGTTTAAAACCTTGATCACTTCAGAATTTTGCACTCCGGTTAAAGTGCCTGTATCGCCCACTTGTCCGCCACTTTCTGCATAAAATGGGGTATGGTTAAAAACTGCTTGTATCTCCTTTTTGCCTTTTTGATCTACCGTACGGTAACGGCTAATCATTAATGTGGCCTCCAAATAATCGTAACCTACAAATTGCTGATTATCATCCGCTAATAAAAATTCCCAGTCACCGGTTGTTTTTTCGGCATCCTTGCGACTTCTGTTTTTTTGTTGAAGTAATTCGGCTTGAAATCCTTCTTCATCCAATGAAAAGCCATTTTCAGATGCAATAAGTCTGGTGAGATCTATTGGAAAACCAAAGGTGTCATACAACTCAAAAATGCTTTTGCCGGTGAGCACTTTATTTTTTTCTGCTTCAAATAAACCGTGCAAAATTTCCAAGCCTTTAGATAAAGTGGATAGAAATGACTTTTCTTCTTCGTGTATCACTTTGGCAACAAAATCCTTTTGAGCGTAAAGTTCAGGAAAAACTAATTTAAATTTTTCGGCAAGTGGTTCAACCAACTTATAAATGGAGGCTTGTTGAAACCCAAGATAACTGTATCCGTATCTTACAGCACGGCGTAATATTCTGCGAATTACGTATCCTGCACCATTATTGGCAGGTAGTTGCCCATCGGCAATTGCAAAACTAATAGCTCGTATATGATCTGATATAACTCTAAAGGCTATGTCGGTTTTTTCATTATCTTGGTTTGATGGATTTCCATATATTTTACCTGAAATTTTTTCAAGTTCACGAATGGTCTCCATAAAAATATCGGTGTCGTAATTGGAAGTATCTCCGTGAATTACCCTCACCAAACGTTCAAATCCCATGCCTGTATCCACATGTT
>Ga0154020_10007224_pt1 | contig 12981 bp, 10 predicted proteins | sample Klosneuvirus_201_FD_109709 | JGI IMG/M metagenome (GOLD analysis project Ga0154020, IMG submission 109709) | Active sludge microbial communities from wastewater, Klosterneuburg, Austria - Klosneuvirus_20160825_MG | ecosystem: Engineered > WWTP > Aerobic digester > Activated sludge | place... | reverse complement strand
TGCGTCGCGCCTACGCGGGCGTGGCGAAGGAGCATGGCCCACAGGCGCCCAATTCCGTGGCGATCGCCAAACGTCTGGTGCTGCTGTACACCGAGATGAAGCGGCCGGCGCAGGTTGCAGAGTGGACGGCCAAAGCCGAGCCGCCGGCCGCCGTCAAATCGGACAGCGGCGCGAAGCGGTAGCGAATCGCGCGCGGCTACTTGAGTGACTTGACGAACCGGAGATACGCAGCACGTTGCGCGTCCACCTCCGCACTCGCACCGAAACACTGGAAGAACAACGTGCCGCGTGGCGTTTCCGCGACCACGGCGATCAGTGTCTGACCCGGTTTGGCCTGATCCGCTGACGAGCCCGTCCCGACGCCGCGCGCATACGTCCCCCGGTATTCGGCGATGGTGAGTTTCGCGGCGGCCGTGGAATCGGTTGTCACCTTTTCGTAGACCGGTGCGCCGGTCGGGTTGCTGAACTGGCTCTTCCAGCGTTCCAGATTGGCCTCAGGACCGCCGCCCTGTCCGGGTCCGAAGTAGTAGACCACCACGTCGGCACCGGTCCCACCGCTGGCGCCCGGCGCGGTGAATTCAGCGAGGCGCATCGACGACGACGGGGTCTTGGACGTCCAGCCCGTGGGAACGACGGTCTGGTAGTTGAGCAACGTCACCGAAGCCGCTGGCGCGGTCTGCGCGGAGAGCGTCGAGCCAATCAGGGAGCCGACAATGGCCGACGTCGTCAGGGCGCGGGTGATGGCAGTCATGATGATGCTCGGAAGGGCGGGGAGACGGAACCGGAACGCGGCGCGGGGGATACCAGCGAGGCGAAGATGTCCACAGAATAGCGCAGAGGTGGATCCGCGCGCTAACGTTACCCACCCCTCCTTTTCCCCCACCGAGATCCTGCCATGTCTCACACGTCCCGCTATCTGCTGGCGGCAGCCCTGCTGCTCGCCCCGACCTTCACTCAGGCGCAGGCAGACACCGAAAAGTCTCGCACCGTTGCTGGCGGCGGTATCTCCGCCAAGGGCTGGGCCGGCCGCGTTGATGCGAAGGAAACGGCTGCAGGCCTCAAGCTCGAAGATGCCAAGCTGGCGATGAACGGCAAGGACCTCGTGGTCACCACCGGTCCGGCCACCACGTACTGGAATCCCGCCAACAAGGCGACCGGCAACTACACGGTCAAGGCGACGTTCAAAGAGCCGTCGTACATGAACGTGAACACGCACCCGCATCCGTACGGCATCGTCATCGGCGGTAACGACATGGGCACGGAATCGGAGAGCTACCTGTACTGTGCGGCCTACGGAAACGGCACCTTCATCGTGCGCGGGTTTGGCCCGGCCGCGTTTCAGTTGAACGGCCCGCGCGGTGGCGCTGATCCGGCGGTGAACAAGGCGGCGGCCAAGGGCGCGCCGGTCGAGCAGGAGATCGCCGTAACGGTCTCGGCCGACAAGATCGAATGCGCGATCAACGGCAAGGTGGTCGGGTCCTACCCCAAGGCGGACGTCGTCACGGCCGGCAAGCTCAAGTCCACGGACGGCCTGTACGGCATCCGCTTCGCGCACAACACCGATGGCATCGTCACGGATTTGACGATGACGAAGAACAAGTAGGGTGACTTCCGCTGGGCTGACCATTCGTTCGGCGGAGCACGTTCACGCAGCCCTCGACTGGGCCACGCTCGACACGGCGCTCACTGCGGCTTTCGCGGTGGGCGCCGCGTCGTTGGGGAAGGAGGCGTCGCCAGAAACGGTCCATGTGCCACCGCGTCATGTGCACGCACTGGGCGGGTCGGACACACTGCTGCTGATGCCCGCGTGGAATGCACAGGTGATCGGACTCAAGGTGGTCACGGTGCTGCCGAACGCCCCGACCCACGGCGCTCCCACCGTCGGCGCGAGTTATCTGTTGCTCGATCGCGTGTCAGGTGTTCCGCGCGCGATGTTGGATGGCGACGCCATCACCGTGCGGCGTACGGCGGCGGTCTCTGCGCTGGCCGCGCGGTATCTGGCGCGCGACGACGCGACGACCCTGCTCGTGATCGGAACGGGACATCTCGCGCCGTGGATGGTTCGTGCACATTGTGCGTTCCGTCCACGGTTGTCGGAGGTGTTGGTGTGGGGACGCGATGCCGTGCGCACGTCCACACTCGCCGAGACGTTGCACCGCGAAGGGTTGCCCGTTCGGGCAGCAACCGATCTCGAAGCCGCGGTTCGGACGGCCGATCTGGTGAGCTGCGCTACGACGGCAGAGACCCCGATCGTGCACGGCGCGTGGCTCACGCCTGGCACGCATCTCGACCTGGTCGGTGGGTTCACGCGTGCGATGCGCGAAGCAGATGACGCCGCGGTGTCGCGCAGTCGCATCGCGGTGGATACCTACACGGCGCTCGACGAAGCCGGCGATCTCATTGTGCCGCTGGAGCAGGGGCTCATCACACGCGAGCGGGTCGTGGCCGATCTGTCGGCGCTCGTTCGCGGAACGGTGACGGGTCGCACCAGCGCAAGCGACATCACGTTGTTCAAGTCGGTGGGGACGGCGCTCGCCGATCTTGCGGCCGCGACGGCGGTCGGATAGGCGCACACGAGCGCCCCCCCCGAACAGTCTTCGGCCAATTCCGCGATGACTCCACGCCGCCACGAGGGGTGGCGCTATCCGCAAACGGTGCGCCCGCGGTGTCGGGCGTCGCCGATGTAGATCACCGCACGTCGGGTCCGTCAGTCAATCGGCGTGTGTTTGTCGTGCCCCAGCACCGTTTCAGCGCGGTGAGAACGGAAAACGGGAAAGAACATCTGGTGGTACCATCGCTCAGGACCGTGCCGACGGTCGTCGTTGAGCCCGTAGGCCGGCGGATACTGTCGCGTGATGCGTGAGGTGCCGAAGAGCACATCCCAGAAGAAAAGCAGATTGCCGTAGTTGCCCATGTAGTGGCCGATGCCATCGTCTTGCGTGAGGGCATGGTGCGCGAAGTGCGTGGCCGGCGTAGAAATCGTGCGTTCGAGCACCCACGCGAGCGGTCGGAGCGGCCGCCACCGGTACAGCCACTGATCCCACCGCACTGCCGAGTGCGCGCCGATGATCACGGCAAGTTTTACGACGCTGTACCCCACGAACACCCAGCCGAAGCCGAGATACAGCAGCGCGCCGCTGAACCACAGTCCGGGCATGAGCGCGTAGTAAAATGCATTGTTACGATAGACCACGCGTACGCTCATGTACGCTGCCGAATGGTGCGCGCGATGCAGCGGCCACATCACGGAGGTGTGCGAGAGGCGATGCCACCAGTACTGGGTGAAGTCGTCGGCGACGAGAAGCACGAGGACCATCTGCCACCAGTGCCAGTGGGCCCAGCTATCGCGCATCGCGGGAAGCAGCCACGCACAGAGCGCCTTCGACGAGGCAAAGACCGCGCCGGAGATGATCGGGAACATGACACCGACGGCGACGTCGAGACGATTGTCTTCGGCCGAGGCGGCGTGCGGGAAGAACTGGCCCATCAGCAACTCCGCACCGGCGAAAAGCGCGAAGATGACCGTGACAGCGAGCAGCTGTGCGTTTTGCAGGTCGAGGGTCATGCGGCGTGGTCAAAGGGAGGACGCTCGAATATGAGGCCCCGTTCGTACGCTCGCAATCGAACCGTCGGCGCGCGACGCATGTTCTGGCCAACGCGTTTTGCCTGCGTCGGAGCTTCGTCCTTCGAACTATCCAGCAAAGGCATGCCACCCTCGATAAACCGTCGCGTTCGCGCACTCGCCCTTACCGACTGCGCGCTGCTCATCGCCGGACGCCTCGACGCGCAGGATGCACGCGGTTTCGCCGTGTTTGATTTAGGTCGACGTGTTCGGTTGAGCGATCCACGACTGTCGCACGATGGTCGTACGGTTGCACTTGTGGTTTCGAACGCCGACAAGATCAGGAATAGCTGGATCTAGCGGCTGTATCTGGTCGACGTGGCCCCTGATGCGCGTCGTGTCATGTCGCGCGGACGAGATCGCGTCGGCACGCCGCGGTGGTCGCCGACTTGATCGCATGTTCTATCGCATGCTGTGCATGCCGGACAGCACGTCGTCCGGGTGATCCGGTGCGGGCCATGGACTGGTATCGCAGATGGATTGACTGGATCGAAGCGCACGATGGGAAGCAGACGCCGTAAACGCAGGATGGCGTTCGACCGCCGATGCAAGGCGTTCAGCGCGGAAACGCCGGTCGGGCGTGGTGACGCTTGCGAGCTCTCGCTTAGGCGACACCCACCACCGTCATCAGCCCCCAGAACCGACCGGCCTTGGCGGATTCCACGCGTACCCGCGAAAACCCTGCGGACGCGACCAGCGCCCCCAACTCGGAGCACCGAAGGGTACGCACGTGCGCCGGATCGCCCACACGCAACAGTCGGTCGAGCCACCGCATCGCGCGGTAGTCGGCACACCAGTCGGTCAGCACGAGCGTCCCGCCGGGAACCAGAACGCGCCGCATCTCGCGCAAGACCCTCACGGCATCCCGCATGTAGTGGAGCGCACTCGTGGACACCACCACGTCCACGCACGCGTCGGCCACCGGAAGCGCGTCCCCCGAGCCCTGCACGAGCGAGGCTCGTCCGCCAAGTCGCATGGCGGCGCGCTGCAACATCTCGCGCGTGAGATCCACGCCGGTGCACTGCATGGCGGGTTGCATGGTGAGCGCGCGATCGAGCAGCGCGCCGGTGCCACAGCCAACGTCGAGCAGGCGCACATTCGGCGCACACGGCACGCGCGCGAGCGCCATGTCTGTGGTCGCTCGCACGTATCCCGACCATCGCGCGTCGTAACCCGCGGCCAGTGCGCCGTACTCGCGCTGAACGGCCGAGCGTGTCACGGAACGACGGTTCTCGCGCCGGTAGCCGCAGCACGCGGCGCGGTGAGCAACGACACGACAATGCCGGTGCCGAAGATCAGCGGCAGCCCATACATCGCCCACGGCCACGTGTAGCCGCCCGCTTCACCGACCACGAGAAAGCAGCCTATGCCCCAGGCCACACCGACGACCGCTGACGCCCAAGCACCGGCCGTCGTGGCGCGTGGCCAGTGAAAGCCGGCCAGCAACGCAAATGCGAGCGCGGCGACGGGGATGTTGGCGAGAATGAGTCGGTTCAGCACATCGTCCACCAGCAAGTTGGCACCGAGCCAACACAGAACGGCGAGCGCAGCCATCGTGACGCGCTGACCGCGCACCGACGAGGCCAGCCGAAAATCGGCGTTCAGCATCGCGGCCATCGCACTCCACACGCCGGCGAGTGTCGTGAGTGCCGCCGTGAACAGCATCGCAATGCCGACGCCCTTGAGCCCAGAGGGCAGCCATTGGTTGATCATCGCCGGAACGACGGTTTCGGCGTTGTCGAGCGGCGGAGCACTCGCGCGGTACAGCGCCGCACCGATCACCATCGCGCCGTACAGCACGAAGATGCAAACCGCCGAGATGCCAACGGCAAGAAACGCCGTGCGTTCATTGCGTGCGGCAAAGATCTTCTGCCCGTACCACGGCGCTGCGATGTACGTGAAGCAGGTCAGCACAATCAGCGTGGAAACAAATCGAAACGACAGCGCGGCCGAGGTCCACTGCGCGACCGGATTGAACGTGCGCTGCTCAGGCGGGAAGACCTGTACCAGTGCGCCGGGCGGCATCAACGTCCAGCCAATGATCAAGAGGGCGGGGAGGAGGAGGACCGTCAGTCCGAAACCCACCATGTCGGATCGCACGATGCTGGGCAGGCCACCGCGGACGACGACCGCCAGCACGATCAGCGTCAGCAGCCCGGACAACGTCCATGCCGACACCGACGGAAAGAGTGGCGCAAAAATGAGTGACAACGATTTCACGTATGTCGCGCTGAACCCAGTCATCGCCACGAGCAGCAGTCCGCTGGCCAGTTTCCCCATCGACGCGTCGTATCGCTGCGTGAACAACTCGGCCACGCTCAGCCGGTCAAAACGTTTCCAGGCACGTGCGACCGTGAGCATGTAAAAGAGCAGCCCAACGAGAAAGACAAAGGGCAGGGCAATGGCCATCGGCCCGGCGCGGTAGCCGGCGGCACTGAACGCCAGCAACGTGCTGGTGTTGAACTCGGTCATGACCAGCGTCGCGACCAGCGGAAAGAGCCCGATCGAGCGGTTCGCAACGAGATATGCGTCCGCGCTGACGGCGCCTCGACGACCGACAAACACCAGTATGGCCAGGACGGCGCCAAAACCCAGCACATCAAGTGCGTTCATACCAACAGATCAGTCGCAGGAGTCGCCCGATCCAGTGAAATTGGTCGGGGAGAGATCCGCCGCGCGGTCGGCGGCGTAGCTTGAGAGATAGTTACCTGACGGACCTTCGCTGAGCGACCGCGGCCGCGCCATGCGGTCGCCCACGCCCCAGCGAGTGACGACACCCCGAACTTGATCGAATCGCACGTGGAGAGCGTGGTCATGCGTCAGCGAGTAGTGTGGAAAACCAAGTGGCCGGTCGGCCGCCTGATCTGCGCGGCCTTGTGGCTTGGACAAACTACGTCGCTCGAGGCGCAGCGGATGTCCGATGTCCTACGAGGCACGGTGCGTGCACAGAGTGGGCGCCCGATCGCCGGCGCGCGCGTCGAGGAGGGTGGCGCATCGGACAACGCGTCCGCTATGGCGCCCGCGGTCCTGACCGACTCCGCCGGCCGGTTCCGGCTGGTGGCGACGGGGCGCCCGGCGTCGCTTCGGATCTCCGCCGTGGGCTACCGCGCCACGACCGTCGACGTCCGCCGGACGGCGGGTGGAGAGCTCCGCGAGCTCGCGGTGACGCTCACGCCGCTCTATCTCCTTTCGCCGCTCTCGATCGTTGCCAGCGCGGAACGGCCGTTGCTCAACACGGAAAACGCCGCCACTGGCGGTGCGCTCGAGCGTGCCGAGCTGACGGCGCTCCCGACCGATGCGCGCGACCCCGTGGCACTGCTGTTCAACGTGCCGGGCATCACGCAGGCGACCGGCTTCTTTGGCGATGCGCCGCTGCTTTCGTTCAATGCCCAAAACTCGTTGTACACGAGTTATCTGCTGGACGGACTCGATAACACCGAGGGGTTTCTGGGCGGTCCGCGCGTGGAGTTCCCGCTCGCTGGACTCGCTCGCATCGACGCGTTGGTCAACACGTATTCCACCGAATACGGTCGTTCGCCCAGCGGGATTGTGAATCAACGCTCACGCGCCGGAAGCAACGAACGCCACGGTGAGCTGTTTGCGTACAGTCGTCCGGGCACCGACCTGGGCGTGGACGGCGATAACAAAGTGCCGTACGGTGCGCAGGCGGCGGCCGTCCGGCGGCGTCAGGAAGGCTTCAAGCGATATCAGCTGGGTGGCGCGTTGTCCGGCGCGCTGGTGCCGGATCGCACGTTCTACTCGCTTGCCGCCGAATACACCGACGAAAATGAAGATCGAATCGGTTCGACGGCGCTCGCCACCTTTCTCGGCACGGAGCGCCGGCAGAAGGCCAAGCTGTTTGCGCGACTCGATCACGGCTGGAATCCGACGCAGTTCACGACCGTGCGCGCCGCCTACTCGCTGACGGAACGTGCGGGCACCGGGTCGGGTGTGGTGACACCGGAAGCTGACAACATCACGCAGCGATACGGCGGCCTGTATGCCGTGTCGCATCGTTCGGTCCTGTCGGGCGGGGCGGGCAGCAATACACTCAGCGCACAACTCGGCACGTATATCTGGAACTTCCCGCCGCGCGAGGGTGCTGGTCGGCCGCAGGTCACCATAGTCGGACCGGGACCCGCGTTTGCCACGCAAGCGGTGGTTGGCTCGACCAACTTTGTCTTCGACGAGCGCGAAGTGCAGTTGCAGCTGCGTGACGTCTACGAACGCGCCATCCGAACGTCGCACACGCTGCGGTTGGGCGCCGATGTGATTCGCGCGAAGTTCAAACTGTTTGCCGCGGGCACCAATCCGCTGGGTGCCTACGTAGTCGTCAACAACGGCGACATTCGTCCGTCGGCCGGTCAACGGGTGACCTACGCGGACATCCCGTCCACCGTCCAGGTGCTCAGCTACACGGTGGATGCGCGACCGCAGCGGGTCAATCGGGTGCAAACGGTCTATGGACTCTTTGCCGAAGACACGTGGAAGGCCACACCGAGTCTGACGGTGATTGGCGGTCTGCGTTGGGACTATGACGACGTGACCAGCCAAGGGCAGAGCCGCGGCGACTTCTCGGCCATCCAGCCGCGCCTGTCCTTCAACTGGTATCGGCGCGAACGCGAAGTACTTCGGGGCGGTGTTGGTGTCTACGCGGGAAAGTTTCCCTATGCCACACTCTCTGACCAGCAGCAGCTCGGGCCGGATGGCAACGCGACGGTCACGTTCGGCGGCAGTCGCGCACCGGCATTTGGGCAAGGGCCGGCGCTTGCCGGGATCGCATCTGCGGCTGGAACGCTGCCGCCTCGTGAGATCTTCACCGACTTCCCGCGTGGCCTCACATCGCCCAGAAGTTATCAGATCACCCTCGGCTATCAGGTGCAGCCGACCGACAATTGGGGAGTGAGTGTCGATGCGGTCGTCAGCCGCACCACGCGGTTGCCGCGACTGCTCGATTTGAACGCGATCACACGGCCACTCACGGCAGCGGATACAGCCAATCTCGTGTGCGCTTCGGCGCTCTCATGCCCGGGTGACGCCAGTCGGCCGGTGACTCCACAGACCAACGGATATCGCCGCTTGTCGACCGCGGAGGCTGCAGGGACGGCCGACTACGCCGCGTTGTATCTGGCGGCCCGCCGCCGCTTGTCGCGCGGACTCACCGTCGATGCCAACTATGTGCTCTCCCGGGCGATGAGCGATGCGGAAGACATCAACTTTTCGGCCACACAAGCGAACTGCTTCAGCAAGGACCGCCGCGATGCCGTGACCGGCGCCGCGTGCAACAGCGACGAGTGGGGGGCGGCGAACAACGATCGCCGTCATCGCGCCACCGTGCGGGCTGTCTGGTCGCCCGCGACGTTTCTCCGCCTCAGTGTGGTCACCGATGCACAGAGCGGTCAGCCGTTCAATCGCGTCGCGGGGGTCACGCAGGCCGGCGGCCAGTCGCGCTACGACCTGCTCGGCTCCGGACCGGTGCGTGGCAACTCGTTCATCGGCAACAACGACCGTTATCTCGGAGTCTCGCGAAATGGCGAGCGGTTGCCGGGGTACACCAACACCAACATCAGCGCGGCGTATCTGCTGCCGCTGCGTGGCCAGCAGATCGAGGTGCGTGCGGACCTGTTCAACGTGTTCAACAGCACCGCGTGGAGCGGCTTCGCCACCGGAACGGGTGGGAACGGCAACATCGTGCAGACTGGTCGCCCCGGCGATCCGATCTACAACTTCACACCGGGGCCGCCGCGTCAGTTGCAGCTCTCGGTCGGCTGGGTCTTCTGATGCGCTCGCGCACCGCGCACACCCATCGTGTTTGACGAACCCGTTCGTCGGCTCTTGCCACGCGTCTTCGCCGCGCCGGCGCGCCTGCTGGCTCGGTGGGGCGTGTCGCCGAATATGCTCTCGATCGCCGGCGCGGCGTCCGGCATCGCCGCCGGTCTGCTCGTCGCCAAGGGATTGACGGCATTCGGTGTGGCCGTCTGGCTGGCCAGTCGTGTGCTCGATGGCATGGACGGTCTGCTCGCACGCGAAACGGGCCGCGCCTCCGCGTTCGGCGGCTATCTCGACATCACGCTCGATATGATCGCATACAGCGCGATGCTGCTCGGATTCGCTGCGGTCCATCCGGAAGCGGGGTGGGTGTGGAGCGCCATTCTCGTGGGCTATCTGCTCGTCACCACCACCACGCTCGCACTCTCGAGCATCCTGGAAAAGGAACGCGCCACCATCGCCGGCAACAACCGCTCGTTGCAATTCACCCCGGGCTTCGCCGAGGCCGGAGAAACGACCGCGGCCTACGTGCTCTTCGCGTTGTTCCCGCAACACATCACGCCGCTGGCGTGGGGATGGGCGGCGCTGTGCGGCGCCACCGTCGTTCAACGCACACTGCTCGCGCGACGCCTGTTGTCCTGATGTCGAGGTTCACGCCGTCGCTCGCTCGCCGCGCCTTGTGCGCTCACACATTCGTCCATGAGCACGTATAGATGAGCGCATTCAAAACGTGGCGATCACTCTGGCAGGCGGTTCGGGAGCCGGTGCTGGCGGAATCGCGCGCCCTGCTGCAATCGAATTGGCAGGCGTTACCGCCGGCGCTGCAGATCAGGCATCAGATGTTTGGTCGGCAAGGCAATGGCTGCGGCGCCACGATCGGTGCGATGCCGCGCTGCGACTTCGCCTGTCGCGGGTGTTATCTGGGGGACGGCGCGAACACGGTGCCGGCGCAGTCGGTCGAGGAGATCAAGGCGCAGATGCGTGCGCTGCGTCCACGACTGGGGCCTGCCGGCAACCTGCAGCTCACCGATGGCGAAGTCACCCTTCGGCCGGTTGAGGAGGTGATTGAACTGCTGCAGTACGCGCGGTCGATCGACCTGATCCCGATGCTGATGACACATGGCGATTCGTTTCGGCGCCGGCCCGGGCTGTTGGAGCGCCTCGTGCGAGAGGGCGGACTCACTGAAATCAGCATCCACGTCGATACCACGCAGCGCGGTCGACAGGGCCCCTGGCGTACCGCGCGCACGGAGGCTGAACTCAATGGCCTCCGCGCCGAGTTCGGCGCCATGCTCCGCGCCGCGCGTGCGTCCACCGGCATCAATGTTCGTGCGGCCACCACGATGACCGTGACCCCAGACAACCTCGGCGGCGTGGCGGATGTGGTGCGGTGGCTGGTCGAGAATCCCGAGGAGTTCTTCATGATCTCCTTTCAGCCGATAGCGCAGGTGGGGCGTACCGAAGACGGACTCGGTGATTCCGTTGACGTCGAACGGTTGTGGCAGGAAATCGCGCGCGGGATCTACGGCGATGCGTCGGCGGCCAGTGTGGCGCGGCTGCTGTCAGGACAGAAGTGGCTCGGACATCCGGGGTGCAATCGCTTCGTACACGGCATCGTCGCGCGTCGGGTCGACGATGGGCGTGTGACGGCTGCGACGTTTCATCCGGTCCGCCAACAGGGGGACGCAGTTGATGAACGGGTGGTCGACGGATTCCTGCAGCGATTCGGCGGGCTCTCGTTTCGCCGTGATTCGCGTGCCGCCGCACTGGCACGGGTGGTGGGACTCGTGACGCGTGCACCCGTGTTCGTGGCGCGCAGTGTGGCGCCGTATGCCTGGCATTGGTTGAACCGTCTGTCGCCGGGCGCTCCACTGCGCGGGCTGGCCCAGTTGGCGCGCGGACGACTGACGACACAGGGCTTTCTCTTTGTCAGTCATCACTTCATGAGCCGCGCTCAGCTGGCGACGCCGCTCGGACAGGAACGGGTGGCACAGTGCGTATTTCACGTGCCGGTCAACGGCGCGCTGGTTTCCATGTGCGAAGTGAACGCCCTCGGAATCCGCGAGACGTACTACGCAGAGATCACCAGAGCGCGCGCCGCCGAAGTGGTACGCCCGCAGGCGCACACCTCGCCGGCTACGAGCGACGCTTCGCCGCCGCCGCCTTCGCTTGTGAGTTGAGCGTCCAGTCGTAGTTGGTCTCGACCGTCTTGAAGCGACCGCTCTCCAGCAGGTTCCGCTCCGGAGACCCCGGTCGATACCAGCGTGCCACATACTTCGCGGCCGATTGCAGCGAGCCGCCGAAATCGCTCTTGTAGTAGTTCAGAATCATCGAGTGGTAAAACGTGCTGGTGGTCAGATCGACACGATTCTTGGCCGGCGATTCGATCAGGAAGCGCGCACCCTGCTCCTCGAGCTGCGCGGCCAATCTGGCGCCCGTATACGCTTCGCTTCGCAGCGGAGGACACCCCATGGCCGCGCAGACCAACGCAAAGTGAATGCGCGGCTCTTTGTACGTCGGTCGGATGATGGAGTGCTCGATATCGTCGAGAGTGTATGATCGGCCACCCACCTTGGCGAGCGGCTCGCTCCACGGACCCTTGAGTTTGAGTCCGAACGACTTGTTGATGTTGCGAATGCTTTCCGTCTCGCGTTTCACCACGATCAGTTGGATCGTGTACGCATTGTACGCGTTGATCCAGAAGGCCAACTGCTCGTCGCGCGGCAGTGTCGCAGGGTCCTGCTTGTTGAGTGCGGCGAGATATCCGGTAAACGCGGCGCTCGCACCGAACGCGTTGTAGTTGACCATCCCGTCGACCACATGGGCGCGCAGCAACGCATCGAACGCGCTGTGGTCAAACACGGCAGACGCGGACGGTGGCGACGCCTGCGCCTGCGCGACGACCGGGGCGGCGGGGAAGATTACGAGTGCCGAGAGGAACCAAAGCGCCCGGTAGGCTCGGGCGGGCCGTGTCAACGCCCGTCCGGCGAGTTGCAGCGTGCGAACCATGAGACGTCTCCGCGTGGGAAGCGGCGCCACTCGGCGCGTTCAGGAAAACCAACGGAACCAGGTCGCAAAGAGCGACCGTACCATCGGCGTGAGTTTGGTCTTGCGCCACGCATCGGCGCATCGACGAACTGCGTCCCCCTGCGTGGGATACGGGTGAATGGTCGCGCCGATCGCGCCAAGGCCGAGGCCGTTGGTCATACACAAGGTCAGCTCAGCCAGCACATCGCCGGCGTGCGTCGCGACGACCGTGGCGCCGACAATCTGATCGCTGCCGGCTTTCACGTGCACGCGCACAAACCCTTCCGTATCGCCGTCGAGTATCGCGCGATCCACGTCGGTCATCGGTACGGTGAAGCTGTCGATTGCCACACCAGCGGCGCGCGCGGACTCCGCCGTGTGGCCCGCCTGCGCCACTTCCGGCGATGTATACGTGGCCCACGGAATCACCAGCGACCCGGATGACTTCCGGCCAAAGAACAGTGCGTTCTGAATAACGGTGCGCGCCTGGAAATCGGCCGCGTGCGTGAACTTGAGCGGCGAACAGATGTCACCACAGGCAAACACCCGGTGGTTCGTGGTGC
>Ga0154020_10007223_pt1 | contig 12982 bp, 11 predicted proteins | sample Klosneuvirus_201_FD_109709 | JGI IMG/M metagenome (GOLD analysis project Ga0154020, IMG submission 109709) | Active sludge microbial communities from wastewater, Klosterneuburg, Austria - Klosneuvirus_20160825_MG | ecosystem: Engineered > WWTP > Aerobic digester > Activated sludge | place... | reverse complement strand
TGAAAGCTGAGCAGCGGATTGCCAATTCAGGGAAGGGCCGAGTGTTAGGTTTCCCCGCTCCAGCAATCATTGCTAGCGCTCCTCAGATTTACCTGGATGAAACCGGCCGTGTTGATGAAATAATCTGCTACGACTCGCACCGTCTGACAAAAGAAATCAAAAACCAGAGTTAAATGTTAATGTTGGTTACCAGGTCACCACCTTTGCCTACGACGGCCGGAACCGATTGCTCAGCACCACCGATCCCTTGGGTAAGATCGAAACCTACACCTACGACGGCAACGACAATTTGATCAATCAACAAAGCCGAATACGGGTACAACGCGGTGGGCAATCGGACGAGCTTGACGGACAGGCGTGGGGCGCAGGCGTTTGGGTATGACCAACTGGATCGGCTGACCAGTGCCAGCCATCCGCTGCTTTTGGATCCACAAGCGTTTGCCTACGATGCCGTCGGGAACAGAACGACCAATGGCAGCATAGTGAATGTCGGCAATCAACTGACGGCCGATGCGAACTTCGCCTACCAGTACGACGACAATGGGAACCTTACGCGCAAGACGCTGCTGGTGACCGGGAACTACACCCAATACACGTATGATGCAGAAAATCGCCTGACCCAGGTGCAGGAGTTCGGGGCCGGCAATCCCACGGCGATCACGACGAGCACGTATCGCTACGACGGCTTGGGCCGGCGCATTGAGAAGGTCGCCAATGGGCAGACGAAGCGCTACATTTATGATGGTGAAGACATTCTGCTGGAGTACGACGGAAGCAACGCGCTGCTAGCTCGATATACCCACGGCCCCGGCATCGATGAGCCGATTGCCGTGACCAAAGCTGGTTCGACGTTCTACTACCACCAAGACGGCCTGGGTACGGTCACAGAGCTGACCGACACCAACGGCACAGTCGCCAAGGCCTACGCCTATGATGCGTATGGCAGCATTCTCGACTCGCCCGGGACGGTGGATCAGCCGTATACGTACACGGGACGGGAGTTCGACTCGGAGACGGGGCTCTATTACTACAGAGCGAGAACCTACGATTCGAGCTCGGGGAGATTCCTACAGAAAGATCCGATCCTGTCGCCAACTAATCAGTTGATGGGCGAAGAGGGAATGTTCTTTGGGCGAACCACTTGGTTGCTGCCGGCATACCTCGACGAAACCAGGATGCTGAATCCCTACAGTGCGGTCTTCAATAGTCCGCTCAACTTCATTGATCCCGAAGGGCTTATTCCATTGGTTCCGTGCTCAATCGAAGAGCAGCTCACCAAGTTCTGTAAGAAGGTTCAGAAAGTCGGAAAGTACGCTCGATTGGTCGTTGTGTTGTGCAAGATTCTCAGCAAGAACCCTGACGCACCCGATGTCCCGAACTATCCTCAACCAAAGCCAGGTCCTACAAGAAAGCAGGACAAAAACTCAGATGCAGGTGGTCCATCAGATCCAAAGAGAAATCCACCTGGGCCACCGCAGTAAGGTCGAAGATGGAAGAAAATCGCGAGCATCTTCTGGCTCAAGCAGAAGAATTATTCGATGCAGAGCAATACGGCGAAGCTCTAGCTCAGTATCGCAATCTAGCCAAAGCTGGTCACCCGCGAGCTCAACTCATGGTTGGCTGGATATATCATCATGGGTTAGGGCTACAAGAGAACTTTGAAGAAGCGCGTAAGTGGTATTCGCTTGCTGCAGGCCAGGGTTCTATGGAGGCGCAATTCAACTTGGGAGTCTTGTCCATGAAGCGGGGTGATTTTGCAGCTGGGCGTGACTGGTACCAGAAGGCGGCGTCACAGGGATATCTGCCGGCGCGCTACCGACTGGCTTGGTCGTATGAAGCAGGTAGTGGGACGACTGTTGACAGAGAGAAAGCGTTCAATCTGTTTGAGCAGACGACGAAGGAAGGACACTTGCCTTCTCAAATGGTGATTGCGAAAAGATTGCTGGCAGGTTATCGCGGACCGACTCAGCGATTAGTAGGGCTCGGCTTGATATTCAAGACATACATGCAGACAGTTTGGATAGCAGCTCGAGATCCCCAAAGCGATCGAATTCGGCTGTAATCTCGTCGTCCTTCGTGCCCCCTTAGCCGCCCGCCACCTATTTCTTGAGACGTTCACCTTCCAGAAAGGTATCGAGGATGTTCCGCCCCCCTGTCCACCGAGCCAGCTCACTCGACTCGCCGCTGGTTTTTATCTTGCCGGTCACCAGCATCCGCGATCCCAAGGGCAACCTGACCAGTATTACGTATGATGCCAAGGGCAATCCACTCACGATCACCGATGCCCTGAACCAGGTGACCACGTTCACCTACAATCCCAAGGGCCTCTTGCTCACGACCAAAAAACAAAGGGGGTCAGGTCTTGCAATAATACACGCCATTTTCACACGCACACGATCTTCAATTCGACATGGTGCATCCGCCGTCTCCCAGCGGTTGATTCCTTCGGCGAAACCTATAGACTCTGTCATGGAGTACCACAGTGGAAGCCGGAATGTGCATGATTGCAAGACCTTGTATCTATAGAGGAGGTCTTGCATCATGGCACCACGGGAACGGGGCAGATCGCAAAGATCCGGGTCTGGAAGCAAGAAGACCGTGGGTCAGCTCGGGTCGTCCCGTTCCTCCGGTCAGCAACCCGAACAGTTGAGGGGGCCACGAGCCCGCATCGTGCAAGGACGGGAGACACGGAGGTGCACCATGAGCGGAGCATGTTTTGTCGGCATGGATATCTCGCAAGACACCGTCGATGTGGCGGTCCAGCCCGGGACCGCATTCCAAATAGCGCACACTGAGCAGGGACTCGCAGAAGCGGTCAAGCGACTGCAGACGCTCAAGCCTGCCTTGATCGTGCTTGAAGCGACGGGCGGGCTGGAAGTGCCGCTGGCCGGGGCACTGGCCGCTGTCGGCTTGCCCGTCGTGGTGATCAATCCTCGGCAAGTGCGGGACTTTGCGCGGGCCACCGGCCAATTGGCGAAGACCGATCAGCTGGACGCCCAGATCCTCGCTCGCTTTGCGGAAGCAATTCGTCCTCCTGTCCGTCCGGCCCCTGATGCGCAGACGCAAGCACTGGCGGCGCTCGTGGCGCGGCGTCGGCAGCTGATCGAGATGCTGACGGCCGAAAAGAATCGGCTCCGTCTCACCGCGCGCCCTCTTCAGAAACGGGTGCAGGCGCATATCACATGGCTCGAGAATGAACTGCAGGGCCTCACGACCGATCTGATGGCGACGATGCGCGAGAGTCCGGTGTGGCGCGAGAAGGAAGAGATCGTCCGGAGTGTGCCGGGCGTGGGCCCGGTGCTGACCACGACGCTCTGCGCGAACCTCCAGGAGCTGGGGACCTTGACGCGCAAAGAAGTGGCCGCCTTAGTCGGGCTCGCCCCGTTTCCCCGCGACAGCGGGACCCTCAAGGGCCGGCGAGCGATCTGGGGCGGGCGGGCTCATGTGCGGGCGGCGCTGTATATGGCCGCTCTGGTATCTACGTGGAAAAACCCGGTCATTCGCACCTTTTATCAGCGACTCTGTCAGGCGGGCAAAGCGAAGAAGTTGGCATTGACGGCCTGCATGCGCAAACTGCTCACCATCTTGAATGCGATGGTGAAAAGCGGGACGCCGTGGCATCCCAAGATGGAACCGGCCAGTGCCGAGGCGTAGGAGAGCCTGGACTCCATGGCGATCGTCGTTCCTACGCCAATTGTGTGCGACACATTTTCATGGTGCATGGGAAAATACCCAGTTCGACTCTTGACAGCACAGACAGTTGCTGACCCTTCTGTGTCGAGATAATCGCCTAGTCTTTCAGGTCTGGAGATCTCGTCAGTCCTGTTGAGACCGCCGGTTACTTACTCAGGATTTTATACGGCTTTAAGTGCCATAGCGAACTAGTGAGCTCGGTTGGCCGTTTATGCTGGGATCTCTCTTATTAACTTTCCCAGTAATGCAATTCCTCTATGTATCGCATCTTTGCCGGTCGAGGAGAAATTCAACCGAAAGGTGTTGGTCCCTCCGCCGCCGACATAAAATGGATGTCCGGGAACAAAGGCAATATTTTTCTCTATAGCCCGTTCAAGCAGAGCCATCGACGACTGCTTGTTCGGAAGCGTGACCCACAGGAACATCCCCCCTTCCGGGTTCGTGTGCAAAATCTCTTTGGGAAAATGTTCTCCAATAGCGGCCAACATGGTGTTGCATTGGCGGTCATAGAATTCGACGATGGTCTTCACGTGTGTGTCTAGGTCATTATCACAAAGATATTGACAGAGCACGCGTTGCACAAATGTGTTCGTGTGAAGGTCCGAAGCCTGTTTTGCAATCACCAATTTTTCCATGAGGTGGCGAGGCGGCACGATCCACCCCAGCCGGAAAGCGGGAACGACCGTCTTGGAAAACGAACCGAGCAGGATGGTTTGGTCTGGCAAGAAGTGCCTAAAAGAAGGCTGTCGCGAGCCGACGAAACGAAGATCGCCGTAAGGGTCATCTTCCACGAGGAAGGTTGGCGAATTTCGCAAGGCGGCGGCGACTGCTTCACGGTTGTCTCTGGTATATGTGATTCCCGAAGGGTTCTGGAAATTCGGTACCACATACATTAGCTTTGGCTTGCAACGCCTCAGAACGGCATTAAGCTTCGAAACAACCATGCCTTCAGTTGAGATGGGCACTGTGTTAAGCCGTGCTCGGTATAGCGAAAGAGCTTGAATGGCACCTAAATAGGCAGGTTCTTCGATGATCACGTCGACGCCTTCATTGACAAGAATTTTGCCGAGTAGGTCCAAGCCTTGCTGAGAGCCGCTCGTGATGAGAATATCCTCCATCGAAATAGCCAAACCTTGCTTCTCCCAATAGCGTCGAGCGATATACTCCCGAAGTGGCCCAAATCCCTCAGTGTTACTGTATTGCAAAGCGTCGGCACCTTGGTCTTCGAAAACCTTGGTCGTGGCTTCTCGGAGAGCAACGATGGGGAACAGGTCGCGGTGGGGTAGCCCTCCGGCGAAGGAGGTCACGGATGGATTTGAGGCCACCTTCAGTATTTCCCTTATAAAGGAAGGGGCCACATTGTTAATGCGATCGGAGAACAGTTCATCCATTGGCAGGCTCAATTACTGGATACTGAAACGTGCTGCAGTTTCTCCTCAACTATCTCAATCGTACTGGGAGGAGAGCAGTCTACATCTCTCTAGTGAGAGGTGGGGGTCAATCGAAGCATGTTGGTGTACTGTGTTTCAATGTTCTGCGAGCGAAACGGCATCGGCCTGTTCTCCGATGAAAGCCAGAGTTGGATGCCATCTGCATAGTGTGAACTTGCCGGATTCCCACTTTGACCCCCACTGTTCATAACCCACATTGGCTCATCCCTAGTAAAATCGACCACCATCCTGGATGCTGGAACGATCCAGACCTTGAAATCCTCGCCAATGGCATAGGAGGCTTGATTCAGGGTATTGTGGTTCCCTCCAGCTGGATAAGGACCACGATCTAAAAAGCCGGACAATATGCCGATCGCGAACTGCTGTACCTTGCCCAGGTATGGTTTTAACTGCGTCGCCTGGCTCTCCCACCGATACGTATGTAACTTGCCCCATCGCCATTGAGTTGAATCTGAGCCAAGTTGCTGTGTCCCGAACTGCCAGGATCGACTCAGGGCACGGGCGAAAATGTCCCATTTGGTTTCAGCTGCCACAGGTGTCGCGATGTCATCCCAAAACGGGCTATCCTCCCGTTGAAGCATGTGATCCTGCTGAGCGGAGTAGCTAAGGACACTCATTTTCACCAGAGCCAAATACGCAGGGGCATTGACAGGCCCGAGTTCGTCGAGAAAGGTCTCTTGAGTGATGAAATGTTGGAAAGTTCCGTAGATCGTGCCTTCACAGGAGTCAGGTGACATGGTTCCATCAAAGGCAATTAGCGTTGTCAACGCTCGTTGCGCGTCTTCTCTATCTCTAAGAGGTAATCTCTCAATCGAATGGGACAACTTTTCGCGATTATTCAGTAGTACGTCCTTGAGCTTTTGAAAGAAGCGATCAAGTTGATCCCCCTGCATGGCAAAAGAGGCTTCAGCTGTATGTTTATCATTCTCCTGGATCAGTTCGGTAATGCGTTCAGCGCGTTCTGGGTAGAACCATGAGTTGCTCAGCTCTAACGGGTACCCTTCTGGGACAGTGCGGTTATTCGCGGTGGTGATGAATCCTTCCATTGGATTGAATTTTCGCGGGTTGAGACTGAGCGGCGAAAATCCTTCCCAATCGTAGTCGTTGGTCCAACCGGGCGAAGGAAACAGACCCTTACCTGCCTTGCGTTTCGGATAGCGCCCGGTCACTTGCCATCCAATATTGTCTTTATCAGCAAAAACTAGGTTTAGATGGATGAAGTGGATGTTCTGTGCGTGCACTGAAGCTTCCTGAAATGTTACCGATTTCCCCATTTCAAAAATTACATCCAAGCTGCCATCTGGCTCTGTTGCACCCCAGCGAAGCGCTAGCCCGTATCTAGGATCAACCACGCTATCGAGGCGAGGCGACATGATAGGATTCATCTGTGGGGCTTCGATTGCTTCGGTGATTAGTGGCCCATGACGGGTAGCGCGAATGGTGCGTTTTATTGGTCTCTCTCCTAGCACGTTAAATGTCTCCGTATGTTCATCTACCGAAAACCATTTTTCCTGGTAGCGATAATGTATTTTGCCGTCAATCTGCTTGAGTTCCTCTAGGTATAAGTCTTGAGTATCTGCCATCACCATGGAAGCTCCCCAAGCGACATGGCCATTAAATCCAAAGAGAATAGCTGGTAGGCCTGCCAAAGCAATACCAGCCACGTCGTAACCGGGGGATTTCACATGCATCAGCATCCACATCGGAGGTTGGCTAAGCATCAAGTGAATGTCATTGGCAAGAATGGATGCGCCGGCCTGAGTCCGCTCCTTCGCAATTGCCCAGTTATTACTGGCAGCTATCCCAAGAGATAGCACTGCCTGGTCAACCTTCCGGGACACTCGGGTCAAGTCATCAAGGTTCAGGGCAATCGATGCGAGATGGGTATTTTTCAGCTTCGCTGCTTCGTCGAATGGCAATGGTGCGTCCGGGTAAACTGGAACCAGCCAAGCTGCCTTTTCCCATCCAATTTTCTTCACGATGTTAAGGATACTTATTTCCTCGTGAAGATTGAGACTCAAGGAAAGATTCACTAGGGTCAGGAGATCGACGGAATTAAGTGGCGTCCATGGTTCCGGCTCATATCTAGACATTCGGAAACCCGCCGGCAAGCGATCGCGGTGCGTATCGAGATAGGAATTGACGCCTTTGGAGAATTGCTGCAGAAAGTGTTTTGTAGACTCACTCAGTCGCGCATACTGTTGTTCCGATACTCTACGTAAGCCCAGCGTCCTTAGATAGACATCGATGTCTAATGCAACAGGCCCCGCCATCTCCGCCAATCGTCCTTGGGCGGTCAGTGTGAAGCCCACCATTTGCTCCAACCGATCATGTGCCATAACAAAGCCTATGGCGAAGGCCAAATCTTCTCGGTTGTGAGCTTCAATCACTGGAATGCCGAGTGCATCTCGACGAATAATAACTTCGTCACGTATCCCGCGAAGGGTGACTTCCCCGCTTTCTGAGTCCACCGTGTCTTGAAACCACCACGCAAAGAAGCTGTCTCCACTGGGGAATTGGGTCATGGCGATAAAGACTATGCCTAGCAGGACTAGGCCGATACTTGGAAGAATGATCTGCTTAATAATTGAACTGAATAGACTCATGTGACCGAGATGACTTATCAATACAGAGAAACTGCAATGCGCTTTTCTGGAACCGTCTTGCCGGATGGTTTCGGCCATTGATCAGAATCGTGTTAAGCTTCGAGTGGGCCAATGATTTCCTATGTCAGGCGGTGGTCCTGCATTCGGTATGATGCTGGAGTATGCCGCTCTACCTAGATGCGATACTCGTCTGCTCACTCACGCTTATACGGTAAATATTCCATTTGTATCTCAGTCCAGTTAAAGAGTCCTGTGCCCATTTAGCCAATAGATGCCGTTCGATTTTCGCATGATGCCGTTTATCTACAGGGAATTGCCCGGGATGGAAGGCAATGACTCTTAGCGGGATACGATAGCACCTAGCCACTTGCACAATGTCTGTGACAATTGTACGTCTAGCTGTCGGGCCCATAAATCTCTGTGTGGGCTCAATGCACAGGGCAAGAACTTTCTGCCCATCCAGGGAGATATTTACTAATGCTACGCGATTGATACCCGCAAGACCATTGAAGCAATACTCAACCTTAACCGAATAGTAGGTCTCGTCTCCATAATTGCAAATGTGTGCTTTGCGTCCGCAAAACCAAATGCGTCCTTGATCGTCAAAATATCCGACATCCCCTGTCCGGTGCCACACCTCACCATTTGATTCGTAAATCTTTGCTTTCCTAGTCGCGAGCTTGTTCTCATAGTAAAGCTTTGTTACAACCGGTCCCTTCACGATGATTTCGCCGATGCTTCCCTCGCCTAAGATCTTTGCCTCAGAAATCGTCGGCACGTCGTCATCCGTGATGCCGATCGCCTTAATTGTGTGATTCCGCGTCGGCCTCCCAACACAGAACCCGCCACCGGATTGCTGGCGGCTCAAAACCGTTTCGTCTATTTCCTCTGAACTTATTGTAGTAATAGGGGTGCACTCGGTTGCCCCAAGAGGAGTATAGAAGCGACCATTTGGCACGATCTTTCGAAAGAGGCGTAATGTAGTCGCACTCGACGGTGCCCCTGCGACGAGCAATTGCTTTAACTTTGGAAAATGAATCCCATTGTCAACGCAAAAGCGAGCGATCTTGCCCCAAACGGCGGGTGAGCCGAAACTGAATGTCACCCCACAATCGTTCACCACTTTGGCGATGACCTTCGGATTCATTGATGTAGGCTTGAGCGGATTGATAGGAGGAATTACAACTCTCATCCCCAAACATAATGTGCCTATCACGAGAGCTGGAATAATAGGCATGTCAACATCCTCAGGTGTCAACGAGAAGGCCGACCTAAGCGTATCCAGCTGTCCTTGGAAAATGCTCGGAGTGTAGACGACGCCTTTAGGTGCACCGGTGCTGCCCGATGTGAAGAGCAGGAATGTTAGATCTTCGGCGTCCCTGGGATGGGTATACCCTTCCGAGTCATCACTGTCTCTGATCTGCTGCAGAGGAGTGTAGCTGGAGAGCATACAATGTCCAGTATCGATGAAGTTAAACTTCACAGAATTAAAAGCCTGATGATTGAAAATCTTGAGGACGAATGCCTGAGGTATTCCAATAAGAATATCAGGCTTTGCCTGCCTGACACAGTCGAGTACGTTGCGCACACCGATGCCTGCGTCAATCAGAACCGGGACTATGCCAATTTTGGCTAGAGCGAATGCTATAGAGATGAGCTCAACACCTGGCTTGATGAAGACTAGCGCTTTCATGTTCGGTTTCAGGCCTGCTGAGAGAAACCCGTTGGCGTATTTGCGCGTCGACAAAAGCAAATCGCCAAAGGAGTAGTATTGATAGGACCTCACTTCTCTCTGGTGATGAATTATAGGAACCACGACAGCAGTCTTAGATGGCTGTTTCTGTGCTACGCCTTCGAAGGTAAGATAGATGTTCTGGTTGAAATTGCCACCTGAGTCGCCTATCACGTGTTTCCGTGCGGACGAAAGTGTAGCATTCATTTCTGCGCCCATCATTCCTCGCCTTCGATGGAAGTTTTACCCAGTGTACTTTGGCTGCCTGCTGAATCCGGATGCATTATGGACGAACGACCTGTAGCTTATTCTGGTTCTGATATTTCACTACTATGGCGATTCCATCCTGATTTTCACACCGAAGATGCTTTCCAAAATAATCCTTTACATCTGTGTTCCTACAATAGAAGTCGTATTTCTTGTAAAGCGCGCCGAATTGCTTATAGTATCCACCGATCACAAAAGTTGTAGCGTCGAACGGACTGTTGGGTGAGATTCGCCTCAGCACCTCAACGATTTCCACTTTCTCGTTTTCAGAAATATCTTCAATAGCCGCCGCGTGATTAATGACTGGGAAAAGCCGTCCCGTTAGCCCCCTGTGACCAAAAATGGGGATAAATCGTCTGACCATTTCATAGACCATTGGATTCGGGGTTCTAACCACTAGGTATCCTTGGCTCAGGAGGTTGAGGAAGTCATCATCCAGCATCTTCAACAGCGAAGTCGAGGCTATCCCACTGCGCTGATACTTCGGCAGAGTCATTGCCAATTGTAGCCAAATCAGATCTGTGTTGGTTGCGTCGCTCAAAGTGAGTTTTTTAACCGCTGAACAGCTTATCAACGTCTCTCTGTGGTACACGAGAGAAAGTCTGGTGTAGTCGTTCGGCCGTGCGCCCTCGTATTCATAGTATTTTCGCCATCCAGTCAACGCTGGTAGATAATTCTCGTCACCGTAGCTCGTGGTCTTTCTCGAAAGCTCAGTGAACTCATTTGTGAGCCTTGCGACCTCCGCCTCTGAAAGAGAAGCAGGGTGTTTTATGACCTGATAGCGAATCTCTGTGCAAGTCACGTTCATGGGGTCCGCTCTGTGATCTCAGGCGATGCAAGGACAGCCGATCGCCGCCTGTCGATGCATCTTCTTGTCACTTCCCCTTCGTAGATCATGATAGTTTGTGTGGCCTCCGGCTAAGACCTCGCCTCCATCGCTCTGAATGAGTGTATTTGGGCAAATAATATCGATATGGTATTGTGTCCACGGCGTCAATCCTAATCCCCAGTGGATCGCCCCGTTTCGGTGGCCATAACTCTCATTTGGTGATCTATTTGCCTTGATCACCTCCATCTTTGTATTCGCTCCAAATCCAATCTCCCAGATGATTCGATAGCGCGAATCGACGCTAAACAGCATCTCTAACATCTCGGAGGCGTGTCGCGCCTCTTCAGAAGTGGCTTCGAGGCTATCGATCGCCCCATTGGTCACAGTCGCGATGACCGGATGAGAGTTAAGGACGCTCAGCCTTTGGAATATTTTGTTCTGGTCTGACCTCAAAAAAGAGGGTTTCCCGGAGTTCACGATCGGCAGACCGTAGAGGCTGATACGGCCGTTGACTCTCAATCGTCGTTCAGAATCATAGTTACCATGAAACAAGGGCAGCACGCTCACCTCTCCAGAGGGAGCAAACTGCTGTCCGCCGTAATCCAGAGGCCCTAGTTGCTCAAACCATTCGTAGCCTTCTGCCAAGTGTTCAAATTTCGCCTCCGTCCCAAATGTATTATCTACCATGAGCAGGAATTGACTTTTCTCTCCCAGCGCGAAGAATCGGTCGCTCCACTTCTTTTGCTCAATCGGATCGGTACTTTCCATGACCTGGAGGTAATGCGAAATGTCCGCTGACGTTATCTCGGTGGAATTGCACGGTATGACTAGAAGTTTGCATTGATCACCCAAGACTTCCTGCGAAGGTGACTGGAACAGCGTTTCTGGTAGTACAACAAGTACATGAAGTGGTCGAGGCAAACCTTCGAGAAGACGATTCATCTCATCCGATTTGGATAATGAGACAATTTCGACGGACTCATACATGTCGTTGTCATCAATCCAGAATTCGTCGGCTATATAGCTGTTTGTGATAAGTCGAAAATGAACACCATTCATGCTGCCGAACTGTTTATAAAGATGCGGTCTTACGGTTATTTCTTTCATGCGCTGATCCTCCTCAAGGGTAAAGGTGGGTGGAATGCTTCCGCAATGCGGAACATTCCACCCATGTCGACCTTATGAGTTAACCCAGAAGGTTCCCGACATACTGTCCGTTCGTGTTCCGCTTCATTTATCATCACCTCCTTTCCTAGTTAAGTCAGCTGCGCGGAGTCGTCTCGGGAACATCTCTTCTCGACTCCGTTCAACTGCATTGGTCGAACCGGTTTGAGCGAGGGATGTGGATGCAACTTCGATTTAGAGTTTGTTGCCCGTCTCCCTGAGATCTCTGTATTCAATCTGATCACGGCTGCGGCTATTTCATCGCATTATCAATATTTGCTAGAAGCACAGATTCATTGAATCGGTTTCCACGCAAATTGTCTTGATCAGACTTTTGGCTCACGCTAATGAAGGGTACGGCATTGTTGGCGATGCATCTTATTGCTCAGTCGCCAGCAGCGACGGCACTTCTCATTTTCGCGAGTGGTATACGAGATGAGATACGTATAGTTAAAAAGGCTGTCTGTGGATATCGATGAATGCGCTATTTTCATGCCATCGGTTATTCGGACATTTGTAGTGGCATATATGATGAAGATACGTATAAGTTGCATAGGGCTGAATGGCCCTGGTAAGTTCATGATCTCTGACACAAAGGCACCACGCTTACCTTTTTGATGTCTCCCTGACAAGCGGCGGTAGCTCAGAGTTAGATGAAAATGACGGCTTCGAGGGGCTTCGACGAGGGAACCGGGACTATCAAGCGCTCGAAGTTCTCGAAGAAGCCGATCGTATGCGCGATCTGATAAGCCGAAGCTGGTCCCTCCGTTTCAACAGACTTTGTCGGTAGCTGGGCATCAGTGATGCGATCTTCTATGCGTGGAAGACGAAGTGTGCCCATCTCGACAGGAGTGAAGCACGGCGACTCCGCCAATTCGAAGAAGAAAACAGCCGCTTGAAACGGCTCGTGGCGACCTCTCGCTCGACAAGCACATGCGCTCGGATGCCGTGCGAAAAAAAGTTTAAGGCCCGCACGCCGTCGAGAACTGGCCGCCTGGTTTGACGAGACGTTTCAGGTCAGTTGCCTGCGGGCCTGTCGGTTGGCGCAATTCGGCCGCGCCTCCTGGTACCGACGGAGCCGCGCGAAGGATCAAACCGCCCTGCGGCTGCGCATTCGCGATCTGGCTCATGCCCGGCCTCGGTTTGGCTACCTGCGGATTTGGGTGTTGCTGCGGCGTGAGGGCTGGCTGATCAATCGGAAGCGCGTCCGACGATTGTATCGCCTGGATGGGTTACAGCT
>Ga0154020_10007222_pt1 | contig 12982 bp, 11 predicted proteins | sample Klosneuvirus_201_FD_109709 | JGI IMG/M metagenome (GOLD analysis project Ga0154020, IMG submission 109709) | Active sludge microbial communities from wastewater, Klosterneuburg, Austria - Klosneuvirus_20160825_MG | ecosystem: Engineered > WWTP > Aerobic digester > Activated sludge | place... | reverse complement strand
GCCGAGGTGCGCAAACTCGCCGAGCGCAGCCAGGTGGCGGCGCAGGAGATCGGCCAGCTCGCCGGCTCCAGCGTCAAGCTGGCCGAGCGTGCCGGCTCGCTGCTGGACGCGATGGTGCCCTCCATCCACAAGACCAGCGAGCTGGTGCAGGAGATCGCTGCCTCGTCGGGAGAACAGTCCGACTCGGTCACCCAGATCAATGCCGCCATGGAGCATGTCAACGGCTCCACGCAGCAGAACGCCTCCGCTTCCGAACAGCTGTCGGCCACGGCAGAAGAGCTCTCGGCGCAATCGGCCCAGCTGCAGGAGCTGATGGGCTTCTTCCGCACCCGCCACGCCTCGGCCCCTGCAGCCGAAGCCCCCCGCAGCCCCGCTCAGCGCCGCAATACGGGTTCTGCAGGCCCCTTCAATGCGCGCCCGGGGTCCGCGATGGCGTCTCGACGTCCGGCACCCCAGCGTGCAACCGCGCCCGCCGCATCGGCCCACGCCGGTGAAATCGACGAAGCCTCCTTCGGCCGCTTCTGAACCCCGCCCGGAGCCTCCCGATGATTGCCACCCAACCTTCTGCGGCCCGGACCGGCGAAGACCCGACGTCGGCGCTGGCTGCGGCCCTGGGCAGCACCGGCCAGTTGCTGCGCCTGGCGGTGGGCCGTTCGATGTTCGCGGTCCCGATCGACCTGGTGCGCGAGATCCTCAAGGTCGGCCAGATGACCACCCTGCCGCTGATGCCGACCTTCGTGCGCGGCGTGATGAACCTGCGCGGCGCCGTGGTGCCGGTGATCGACCTGGGCGCAAGGCTGCATGGCCAGCCGTCCAGCCTGTCGCGGCGCACCTGCGTGGTGGTGGTCGAGATCCGCTCCCGCCAGGACAGCGCCACCCAGGTCATGGGTGTGATGGTCGATGCCGTACACGAGGTGGTCGACGCCGCGAACACGCAGATCGAGCCGGTGCCGCCCCTGGGCACCGACATCCGCAGCGACTTCCTGGCGGCCATGGCCCGGCTGCGCGGTGAGATCGTGCCGGTGCTGGCGCTGGAACAGGTGCTCGACGAAGGCGCCCTGTCCCAGGCCATCGCCCTGCACATCACGCCGCAGGGCCGGTCACCAGGCGCCCTTCACTGAATCCCCCAAACGCCCGGGGATCGTCCCGGCTGCAACCGCTTGCAGCGGGCGAGAACACAAGGACAACAGTGCAATGACGACGATGTCTGAAGGAGCCTTCGATGCGGTGGCGGAGCTGTTCGAGCGCGTCTCGGGCATCCGGCTCGCTCCGGCAAAGAAGGCACTGGTGGAAGGACGGCTGCAGCGCCTGGCGCAAGACGCCGGCCAGACCTCCCTGGACCGTTACGTGGAGCACCTGCTGCACGAAGCCGGTGAGGCCGAACTCACCAAGGTGGTGGACAAGCTCACCACCAACGAAACCTACTTCTTCCGCGAGCCGCAGCACTTCGAGTTCCTGACCCAGCAGCTGCGCACTCAGCCTCCGCGCGGCGCCTTCCGGGTCTGGAGTGCGGCCAGTTCATCGGGCGAAGAGGCCTACTCCATCGCCATGCTGCTGGCCGACGTGCTGGGCAGCCGCCCCTGGGAGGTGGTCGGCACCGACCTTTCCACCGCCATGGTGGAAGCGGGCCAGCGTGCGCTTTACCCGATGGAGCGCGCCCGCCACACCCCGCACGACTACCTCAAGCGCTTCTGTCTGCGCGGCGAAGGCCGATATCAAGGGCAACTGCTGATCCAGCGTTCGCTGCGCGAGCGGGTGCACTTCCGCGGCGCCAACCTGATGCAGGACCTGCCGGCGGACCTGGGCCAGTTCGACGTCATCTTCCTGCGCAACGTGCTCATCTACTTCGACGCTCCGGCCAAGGCGGCGATCACCCGCCGGGTGCTGCGCCAGCTGCAACCCCATGGACACCTGCTCACCGGCCACGCCGAATCCCTTGCCAACCTGGACCTCCCGATCCGTGCGCTCCAGCCCGCCGTCTACGTCCCGGCCTGAGTCCCAGCGGCCGACCGCCCGCCCTGCCCCGGCGGCTGCGTCGGCACAGGCAGGCACGGCATCGACGGCGCGCCCGGCGGCCCCGTTGCGTCCCGCGACAGGCGCGCCCGGTGCGGGCCCAGCCAAACCATCCCTGGCCGCGACGGCAGCCTCCGGCACGCCCATGGGCGGCTTGAGCGTCCAGGTGCGGTCCCCGGCAGCCCCGGACCCGATGAAAAGGTCGGCCCCGCCCGCCGCCCCACGGGCCACCGCACGCAAACCACCCCAGGGCCCCACCGGCCTGGTGGCCGACAGCGACTGCAGCGGCGAGCTGCTGCTGATGCCCGGGCAGCTCTACTTCGGCAAGGCGCCGCCCTCGATCCGCACCCTGCTGGGCTCCTGCGTGGCGCTGACGCTGTGGCACCCCACCCGGCGCATCGGCGGCATGTGCCACTACCTGCTGCCCGAACGCCGCCGCAGCCCCGACCAGCAGCGCGATGGGCGCTACGGCACCGAAGCGCTGGAGGTGCTCATCGACATGCTTCAGCGCCAGGGCACCCGCGCCAGCGAATACGAGGCGCACCTGTACGGCGGTGCCGACACGCTGCCCGACCACGTCACCCACAAGACCCAGGTGGGCGTGCGCAACATCGAAGTGGGCTGGGGCCTGGTGGACCAGCACGGCTTCCAGCTGGTGGGCGTGGACGTGGGCGACAACGTACCGCGCACCGTGCGCCTGGACCTGCGAAGCGGCGAGGTGCAGATGCGCCGCTCCGAACGATGACGGGTCGCACTCTGCGGCCCTCCCACTCTTCATGCAGAAGGAACTGACATGAGCTCCATCAAGGTGATGATCGTTGACGACTCGGCGGTGGTGCGCAAGCACCTGTCCGAGGTCCTGTCCGCCGCCGGCATCCAGGTCATCGGCTCCGCCGCCGATCCGTTGTTCGCCTGGCCGAAGATGCAGGCACTCTGGCCGGACGTGGTGGTGTTGGACGTGGAAATGCCCCGCATGGACGGCATCTCCTTCCTGCGCCAGATCATGGCCGAGCGCCCCACCCCGGTGGTGATGTGCTCCACCCTCACCGAAGCCGGCTGTGAAACCACCATGCAGGCGCTGTCCGCCGGTGCGGTGAGTTTCGTCACCAAACCCAAGCTGGGGCTGCGCAACTTCCTGGAAGATGGCTCCAACGGCCTGGTGGCGGCGGTGCGCACCGCCGCTGGCGCCAACATGCGCGCGGTGGCTGCCGGCATGCGCAACACGGCCGCGGTGGCGGCCCGCAGCACCCGGCCTGCCGCAGCAGCGGGGCCTGCAGGAGCCACCGGTTCAGCTGGCTCAGTTGGCTCAGTGGGTGCGGGCGGTCGACCCTTGCCGGCCGGCCCGGCCGCACGGACCCTGGGTGCGATGGCCGAAACCACCGACCGGGTCATCGCCATCGGCGTGTCCACCGGCGGGGTGCAGTCGCTGGAATCCGTGCTCCGCCCCCTGCCCCGCACCCTGCCGGGCATGGTGATCGTGCAGCACATGCCGGAGAAGTTCACCGCCTCCTTTGCCGCCCGCTTGAACAACCTCTGCGAGCTGGAAGTGATCGAAGCCCGGGACGGCGACCGCGTCATCAACGGCCGGGTGCTGATCGCCCCGGGCGGCAAGCACCTTCGCCTCAAACGCAGCGGCGCCCAGTATGTTGCTGAAGTGCTGGACGGCCCGCTGGTCAACCACCACCGCCCGTCGGTGGACGTGCTGTTCCGTTCGGTGGCGCACTGCGCCGGCCGCAATGCGATCGGCGTGATCATGACCGGCATGGGTGACGACGGAGCCCGCGGCCTGCGCGAGATGCACGACGCCGGTGCCGTCACCGCAGCGCAGGACGAGGCCACCTCGGTGGTATTCGGCATGCCCAAGGAGGCGATCAAGCTGGGGGCAGCCGACCAGGTGCTGGCCCTGGGCGACATCGGCGCCTGGCTGCAGCGCGCCGCGGTGGGCAAGGCGCTGGCGGCGCACTGAGTCCCGCCGGGAGGACGACCTCAGCCCGGACCCACGGCGGCGGGGAGGGGCTCCTTGACGATGGCAAACTGGTCCAGGACGGCACCGGTCTCGGTCAGGCAGCGGGCCTCCAGCCGGCGGGCGTCCACGTCCAGCACCAGGGACCCCGCCACCGATGCCGACACGGCCATCGCCGGGTGGTTCAACGGACCCTTCAAGGGCTCGCCCGAAGCGCCCACCACCACGTACACCGTGCCTGCGTGAGGCACCCGGCCGGCCGGCTTGCGGTAGGGGCCGGACTCCTGCGGTCGGCCGCTGCCGGCGTCGAGTCGCATGGCATCCGTCAGGGTGGCCGAATCGCCGTAGTGCCCGTCGAGCAGGACGGAGCGTTCGTACACATGGCTGTGTCCGCCCAGCACCAGGTCCACGCCATGCTGCTCCAGCAGCGGCAGCACATGCCGGCGCATCTCGGTGGCATTGGTTTCGGTGTCCGAGTCGATCGCCCCCTTGGTGTAGGGCGGGTGGTGCCAGAACGCCACCGTCCAGCTGCAGCGGTTGGCGGCCAGGTCGGCCTCCAGCCACTTCAGCATCGGGCTGCCCGGCTGGCGTGACGAGACCATCGAGTCCAGGCAGACGAAGTGGATGTCCCCGGCGTCGAAGGCGTAGTACAGCTTCTGGCCGGAGGGCACACCCCCACAGCGACCGTCAATGGGTGGCGAGAAGATCTGAAAGTACGGCAGTGCATCCGGCGGGGAGGTGGAGTCGGCCGTGTCGTGGTTGCCCAGTGTCGGCCAGGTCACGCTGCTGCGCAGCAGGTCGGCGTAGACGTCGAAGACCCGCTCCTGGTGTTCCGCGTCGGTGCCGCGATCGTAGGCGTTGTCGCCCAGCTGCAGCCAGAGGTGGGTGGGGCCGCTGCCGTTGAAGCGAAGGTAGGCATCGCGCACGGCCCGTTGCTGCGCCGTGCCGGTGCCGGCATCCCCGATCACCCAGATGCGCGTCGGCCGTGCAATGCCGGCCGGCGGGCTGGTGATGAAGTGGTGGGCGGCATCACCACCCGCCGGCATCGCCTCGCTGCTGCCGACGGCGTAGTGGTAGAGCGTGTCCGGCTTCAGCCCGGTGAGGGCCACCTGGTGCTCGGTGGTCAGCGCCGCAGAATGGACCGCGTGGGTGAGCGCATCCGGCGTTGTCCCGAAACGCACCAGGCTGTCGGTCGGCCGGCTGCTGCGCCAGCGCAGCACAATGCCGCTGTCGCTGCCGGACTGCAGGTAAGGGCCGCGTGTGATGCGGGTGCCCAGCAGGGCACAGCCTGACAGGGCTGCGAGGCCTGCCCCGCTCGCCAAACCCGTTCCGGCCAGTGCCAGACCGGCCCCCATCCATACCCTTCTGCGTTGCATCGGCCCGCCCTTCTTCCACCGTCCGAGACCGTGGGATCCCTGGAAAACGGCGGCAGCAGTGTAGGAGCGAAAACGGCTGCCGCTCACCCCGCTCCCCGCAGCCATGCGGGGGCGGCATGCAGGGGTGGCATGCAGTGGCGGCGTGCGGGGCCGCTCAGCGGATACTGCAGTCCTGTCCAGCGCACGCCCGACCGATGACCGCCACAGACCGCTCAGCCCAGACGCCCGGCCCGACGCCGGACGGTCCACCCCCCTGGGCCCTGCCGCCCGACGACCCGCAGCGCCTGCCGCTGCACGACGAAGTGCACGCCCGCCCGCCGGCGCGCATCCACCTGCCTGCGCTGGTGGTGTTCATCGCCGTGCTCAACGAAGGAGTGTCCCGTGAACAGGAATGTGAACACCTGCGCCTGCTGCCCGGGCAGGAGGGGCTGACGCTGCAGGACCTGGCCGGCAGCTTCCTGCGGCTGCGCTTTGCCGACCACATGCTCAAGTGGGAGCGCCACACCGAGTTCACCCGCTACGTGCTCACCCAGCCGCTGCCGGCCGGGGTGGGACTGGGCACGCAGCAGCCCGACCTGATGGCCGGCCTGGCGCTGCCGACGCAGTGGCTGAACCGCATACCGGGCCGCACGGTGGCCGCGGTGCAGCTCGCGATGCTGCAGCACGACCTCGACGACCCCCATGCCGCACTGGCGCTGGGGCAGGCCTGGTTTGGCGGGCGCACCGTGGTCGCATCGCTGCTGGGCAACGGTCATTCCATGGCGGTGACCAACTTCCGCATTCAGGAAGACGGCTTCGAGCGCATGCTGGTGATCGCCCCGCCCGGCACCAGCCCCACCCGGGCCGGCCGCATCTCGCAGCGGCTGCTGGAGCTGGAGATCTACCGCCTGATGGCACTGCGCGGCCTGCCGGTGGCCAAGTCGCTGGCGCCGGTGCTGGCCGAGGCCGAGGCCGGGCTGGCCGAGGTCACCCTGCAGCTGGAGGCCCGCCAGGCATCGGAGGCGGCGCTGCTGGACCGCCTGATCCATGTGGCCGCCGGCATCGAGCGGGCCACCGCCGAACACGTCTACCGCTTCTCGGCCACCGAGGCCTACCACGCCATCGTGCGCCAGCGCATCACCGAGCTGCGCGAAAAGCCGATCCCCGGCACGCAGACCCTGGGCGAGTTCATGCAGCGCCGCCTGTCGCCGGCGATCGCCACCGTGGCGGCCACCGCCCAGCGGCTGGCCTCCCTGTCGCAGCGCACCGAGCGGGCCAGCGCCCTGCTGCGCACCCGGGTGGACATCGCCACCGAGACGCAGAACCAGCAGCTGCTGGCCAAACTCACCCGCGGGCAGGAACTGCAGCTCAACCTGCAGACCACGGTGGAGGGGCTGTCGATTGCGGCGATCTCGTACTACGTCATCAGCCTGCTGCTTTACGGCGCCAAGGCACTGAAGGGGCTGGGCCTGCCGCTGAACCCCGAGATGGCTGCCGGAGCGTTGATCCCGCTGGTGCTCTGGGCGGTGTGGAAGGCCAACCAGCGCATCCATGCCCGGCTGCATGCCGACGGGCACTGAAGGCCACAGGACAGGCAGATGATCTCGATCTCCCTGGGCCCGCTGGCCCTGCCGGTGGGCCCGCTGCTGCTGCTGGCCATCGTCTGGCTGGCCGCCTGGCTGGCCACACGGATCGCGGCCGCTGTGCAGCCGTCTTCGGTGCCGTCCGAACCGCATGCAACGCCGAAGGGGTCGCCGCAGGTGTCTGCCGAATCTGCGGGCGAACGCCACCGCATCGGCAACACCGTGTTCCATGCCGCCTGGATCGGCCTGGCCTGCGCCCGCATCGGCCATGTGGCCGGTGCGACGGACCTCTACCTGGCCCAGCCCCTGAGCCTGCTGGACTTGCGTGATGGCGGCTGGTCCGCCCCGGCCGGCTGGGCCGGGGCGGTGGCCTGGCTGGCCTGGTGCGGCTGGCGCCATCCGGCCGGCCGGCGCCCCTGGGCGGTGGCCGGCCTGAGTGCCTTGCTGCTGTGGGGCGCAGGCCAGTGGTGGATCACCCGCTCGCTGCCCACCGGCCTGCCGCCGCTGCACTTGCTGGCGCTGGAGGATGGCCGGGAGACCCCCCTGCCCCAGATCGGCGCCGGCCAGCCGCGTGTGGTCAACCTCTGGGCCAGCTGGTGCGGCCCCTGCCGGCAGGAGATGCCGCTGCTGGCGCAGGCCCAGCAGCGCGAGGCGCAGGTGCGTTTCCTCTTCGTCAACCAGGGGGAGAGCTCCTCGGCGGTGCAGGCCTACCTGGCCCACGAGGGCTTCGCGCTGCGCGACGTCTGGCGCGACCCCACGGCCGCCCTCGGCCCGGCGGTGGGCTCGCGCGGACTGCCCACCACCCTGTTCTACGACGCGCAGGGCCGGCTGGTGGGCCGCCACTTCGGCGTGCTCAACGGCCCGGCGCTGGAGCTGCGATTGCGCGAGCTGCGGGCTGCGGCGCGCTGAAACCAAGGGCTCCTCGGCCGGACCTCAAACCTCCAGCCACTCCTTGCGGATGTAGCCGTTGGCGCGCAGCTCGGTGGGTGTGCCTTCGAAGACGATGCGCCCGTGGCCCATCACCAGGCAGCGGTCGGCCACCTCCAGCGCGATGGTCAGCTTCTGCTCCACCAGCAGCACCGACAGGCCGCGGCGCTTGAGTTCGCGCAGGTACTCGGCCACCAGCTCGACGATCTTGGGCGCCAGGCCTTCGGTGGGCTCGTCGATCATGATCAGCTCCGGGTCGCCCATCAGCGTGCGGCACAGGGTGAGCATCTGCTGCTCGCCACCGGAGAGCACTCCGGCCTCGGTGTGCTGGCGCTCCTTCAGGCGCGGGAACAACCGGTACATGTCGTCGAAGCTCCAGCGCGGCTGCCCCTTTTCGCTGCCCCTGCCGCCCTTCTTTTCGCCGAGCATCAGGTTCTGGTGCACGGTCAGCTTGGGAAAGATGTCGCGGTTCTCCGGCACGTAGCCGATGCCCAGGTGGGCGATCTCGAAGGCCTTGCGATCGAGGATCTCCTGGTCCTTCCAGCGGATGCTGCCCTTGCCCTCCACCAGGCCCATGATGGTCTTGACGGTGGTGGAACGGCCCGAGCCGTTGCGGCCCAGCAGGGCGACGATCTCGCCGGGCGGGACGTCGAAGCTGACGCCGTGCAGCACGTGGCTCTTGCCGTAGAAGGCGTGAAGCTGGTCGAGTTTGAGCATGGTGCCTGTGGCCTCCTTCAGTGACCGGCCTGGGCCGCCTGCTGGTCCGCGAGCACCGAGCCGAGGTAGGCCTCCTGCACGCGCGGGTTGGCGCGCACCGCCTCGGGGGTGTCGAAGGCGATGACCTCGCCGTAGACCAGCACCGCGATGCGGTCGGCCAGCCCGAAGACCACGCCCATGTCGTGCTCCACCGTCAGCAGCGTGCGGCCCTCGGTGACTTGGCGGATGAGCTGGATGAAGCGCTTGGTTTCGCTCTTGCTCATGCCGGCGGTGGGTTCGTCGAGCAGGATGACGGAGGAGCCACCGGCGATGGTGATGCCGATCTCCAGCGCGCGCTGCTCGGCGTAGGTGAGGTTGACGGCCAGGTGGTCGCGGCGCTTGTCCAGCCCCACCGCCTCGACGATTTCCTCGGCGCGGTCGTTGGCGTCGTGCAGGTCGGCCAGGAACTTCCAGAAGGCGTAGCGGTGGCCCTGCGACCAGAGCAGCGCACAGCGGATGTTCTCGAACACCGACAGGCGCGAAAACAGGTTGCTGACCTGGAAGCTGCGCGCCAGCCCGCGGCGGTTGATCTCGTAGGGCTGCAGGCCGTCAATGCGTGCGCCGCCCAGGCGGATCTCGCCACTGCTGATGCCGAAGCGCCCGCTGATGAGGTTGAACAGCGTGCTCTTGCCGGCGCCGTTGGGGCCGATGATGGCCACGCGCTCGCCGGGCTTCACCTTCAGGTTGGCGCCGCGGATGATCTCGGTCTTGCCGAAACTCTTGCGCACATCGACGAGTTCGAGGGCGAACTCGGATGCAGAACTGTGCTGTGCCACGGTCATGTCGAAATCGCCTCCCGGCGCTTGATTTCCTTCTCGATGTCTTCCTGGACCTCACCCCACTGGGCCTGGAAGTGCCGGCGCGTCAGCTCGAACAGCGCCGCACCGGTCAGGGTGAGGAAGATCGCGCCGGCCCAGCTGTCGACCCCGTGGGTGTTCAGCTGCGCGCCCATGAACTTGAGCTGGGGGCCGAGCGCGGCGTTGAGCTGCAGGTGGTAGAGCATCTCGATCATCGCGGCCACGCCCGTCAGGGCCGCCAGCCCGATGCCACCCAGCGCCAGGTAGGCCACCCAGAGGCGGCGCAGCTTGCCGAAGGCGGCCAGGCGCAGGTTCATCATCAGCAGGCTGGCCAGCCCGCCCGGCGCGTACATCACCATCAGCAGGAACACCAGGCCCAGGTACAGCAGCCAGGCCTTGGTCAGCTCCGACAGCAGCACCAGCGCGATCACCATGAGCACGGCGCCCAGGATGGGCCCGAAGAAGAAGGTGGCGCCGCCCAGGAACACGAACAGCAGGTAGGCCCCTGAGCGCGCGGCACCGACCACCTCGGCGGTGACGATCTCGAAGTTCACCGCCGCCAGGCCGCCGGAGATGCCGGCGAAGAAACCGGAGATCATGAAGGCGAGGTAGCGCACCCGCCGCGTGCTGTAGCCGATGAACTCGACGCGCTCGGGGTTGTCGCGCACGGCGTTGAGGATGCGACCCAGCGGCGTGCGCGTGAGCGCGAACATGGCCACCGTGCAGATGAAGCAGTAGATCGCGATCAGGTAGTAGACCTGGATCTGCGGCCCGAAGCTGATGCCCAGGACCTTCTCGCCCACCACGCGGTTGGCCGAGACGCCGCCCTCGCCGCCGAAGAACTCCGGCAGCATCAGCGACATCGACCAGACCAGCTCGCTCACACCCAGCGTGATCATCGCGAAGGTCGTGCCGGCCTTCTTGGTCGAGACGTAGCCCAGCAGCGCAGCGAACAACAGGCCACCCAGCCCGCCCACCAGCGGGACCAGGCTGACCGGCAGACCCAGCGAGCCCGCCCCCACCTTGTTGAGCGCGTGGATGGCGAGGAAGCTGCCCAGCCCGCTGTAGACCGCGTGCCCGAAGCTGAGCATGCCGCCCTGCCCCAGCAAGATGTTGTAGGCCAGGCAGACGATGATGGCGATGCCCATCTGGCTGAGCATGGTCTGGGCGAAGCTGCTGGTCCACAGCAGCGGCGCCACCGCCAGCACCAGCGCGTAAAGCCCCCAGATCAGGATCCGGCCGACGTTCCAGGGCTTGAAATGGAAGTTCGGCTGGTTTTCGCTTGTGTGGCTCATGGTCAGGACTCCCGCGTGCCCAGCAGGCCCTTGGGGCGGAAGATCAGGATCAGCACCAGCAGCAGGTACGGCAGGATCTGCGCCGTCTCGGACAGCTTGATGCGCAGCAGCGGGAACAGCGGGCTGTCCGGGCCGATGGCCAGGCCGAGGTGGCGGAACATGTCCACCCCGTTGGCATCGACCGTCAGCGGCAGCGTCTGCAACAGGCCCACCACCAGCGAGCCGACGAAGGCGCCGGAGAGCGAGCCCATGCCGCCAATGACGATCACCGCAAAGATGATCGGGCCGATGTTGGCCATGTTGGGCTCGGTGACGAAGGTGACCCCGCCGATCACCCCGGCCAGGCCCGCCAGGGCACAGCCGCTGCCGAACACCAGCATGAACACGCGCGGCACGTTGTGGCCCAGGGCCTCGGCCATCTCCGGGTGGGTCAGCGCCGCCTGGATCACCAGGCCGATGCGGGTGCGCGTCAGCAACAGCCACAGCGAGGCCAGCATGCCCAGCGCCACCAGGGCCATGAAGGCCCGCGTCATCGGGAAGCGGGTGCAGGCATCGCCCACGCCGCTGCACAGCTCGGCCGGTGCCGCGCCGGCCACCACCGAGAGGCCCCGCACCGCCGACTGCACGATCGTGAAGGCCGGCCCCTGCAGCCACAACGGCGGATCAAAGGTCAACGGCGAGCGGCCCCAGACCAGCGCCACCACCTCGCCGACCACGTAGCTCAGGCCGAAGGTGATGAGCAGCTCGGGCACATGGCCGAACTTGTGCACCCGCCGCAGCGCGGTGCGCTCGAACAGCGCGCCCAGCGCCCCCACCAGCAGCGGCGAGAGGACCAGCGAGGCCGTGAAGCCGATGACACCGGTCAGGGTGTAGGCCGCATAGGCGCCCACCATGTAGAAGCTGGCGTGGGCGAAGTTCAGCACGCCCATCATGCTGAAGATCAGCGTCAGGCCTGAGCTGAGCATGAACAGCAGCAGGCCGGAGCTGATGCCGTTGAGCAGGTTGATGAGGATCTGGTCCACGTGGGTAGGTCGGCTGGCTGCAGTGCTGCAAAGAAAGAAAAGAAAGGGCCCGGTGGATCAGGTTCCGCCGGGACCTGGGGATCACCCGGCCGGCTGCGGCGCCGGCATGACACAGGCGCTCAAGGGCGCTTCATCTGGCAGGAGGTGGGTGTGCTCGCCACGTACGCGTCGTAGGCCTTGACCGGCGCAAAGGTGTAGCCGGTGTTCTCGACGCTGTACTTGTTCTTGGCGTCGGTCTTCTGCCAGATCGAGATGAACAGGCCCTGCTGCAGCTGGTGGTCGGCCTTGCGGATTTCGACCTCGCCGTTGAAGCCCTTGAACTTCAGGCCCTCCATGGCCGCCGCGACCTTGACAGGGTCGGTGGACTTGGCCTTGGCCATGGCCTCGGACACGGCAAGCAGTTCGTTGTACACGTCCTGGGTGTACAGGTCGTCGTTGAACTTGGCCTTGAAATCGTCGCTGAGCTTGCCGAACGCGCCGGGCATGTTCGAGTGGCCATAGGCCACCATGTAGACGCGGCCGGCACCGGCCGCGCCGATGGCGCTGGGCGCGCCGCTCACCGAGGCGTAGTAGGTGTAGAACTTGACGTTCAGGCCGGCGTCGTTGGCCGCCTTGATCAGCAGCGTCAGGTCGGAGCCCCAGTTGCCGGTGATCACGGAGTCGGCACCGGAGGCCTTGATCTTGGCCACGTACGGGGCAAAGTCCTTGACCTGGGCCAGCGGGTGCAGGTCATCGCCGACGAACTGGATGTCCGGGCGCTTGCGGGCCATGATCTCCTTCGCAAACTTGCTGACCTGGTGGCCGTGCGAGTAGTTCTGGTTGATCAGGTAGACCTTCTTGACGTCGGGCTGGTCCTTCATGAAGGTGGTCAGCGCCTCCATCTTCATCGAGGTGTCGGCGTCGAAGCGGAAGTGCCAGTAGCTGCACTTGCTGTTGGTCAGGTCGGGGTCCACCGCGGCGTGGTTGAGGTAGATCACCTCCTTGCCGGGGTTGCGCTCGTTGTGCTTGTTGACCGCGTCGACCAGGGCCAGCGCGACGCTGGAGCCATTGCCCTGGGTGATGAAGCGCGCGCCCTGGTCGATCGCCGCCTTCAGCGCGTTGAGGCTCTCGGCCGGGCTGAGCTTGTTGTCGATCGGGATGATCTCGAACTTCACGCCGGCCGGGTTGCTCTTGTTGAAGTGCTCGGCCAGGAACTGGAAGGTCTTGACCTGGTTCTGGCCCACCGGGGCCATCAGGCCGCTGAGCGGGTCGATCCAGGCGATCTTGACCGT
>Ga0154020_10007221_pt1 | contig 12986 bp, 12 predicted proteins | sample Klosneuvirus_201_FD_109709 | JGI IMG/M metagenome (GOLD analysis project Ga0154020, IMG submission 109709) | Active sludge microbial communities from wastewater, Klosterneuburg, Austria - Klosneuvirus_20160825_MG | ecosystem: Engineered > WWTP > Aerobic digester > Activated sludge | place... | reverse complement strand
GTCAGTGTGAGTTGTGAGTTGTCAGTGACTACTGACAACTGCTTACTGCGACTGACGACCCGAAACTCAGCTGTTGTCTGACCACTGAAAAACTGACAACCGATAAGTGACACGTGTGCCCCCCGGCGCGCTCCACTCTTTGGCGTTACGCGCGCGGGCTCAGCCCATCCACCAACGACGTGCGGTACGCCTTGAGCGCGGGCACGAACCCAATCAGAATGCCGGCCGCGAGCACCACTCCGATATACATCCACTCGGTCGAGCCGAGCGGGCGAATGGCGAGATGCAAACCGAAGCGTTGCTCGATCGGCTGCTGGCCGAGGATCAGCATGGCATAGACCAGTGCCACGCCGATTACACACCCGAGCAGCGAGAGCAGTCCCGATTCAAGGACCAGCAGCGAGACAATCGTGCGCGGCCCGGCGCCAATGGCCCGGAAAATGGCCATCTCTCGACGGCGTGCTTCCAGCGATGAGTAGAGCGCGACCAGCATGCCGGTGAGTCCAATCGCCACCGCAAAGATGGCGACCACACGCAGGCCAACCTCGGCGCTGCCGATGTTCTGCCACAGTTCTCCCAACGCGACGCCGGGAATCACTGCGGTCAGCGGTTCGACGAGGTCCGTGTTCATTTCGCGCTGGACCATCAGCGCTTCGAACCGGTTCTTCGTGCCGATCAGGAATGAGGTGAGCGGAAAGTCCGTTTCCAACATCGGAAACATCACGGAGCGCGCCGGTTCTGCAGCGGGAGCAGGGGCGGCAGCTTGTCGCGCCGCTGTCGATGATGGTGTGCGCCGTGCCGTCGCAGTTGGTGTCGCGACGGTTGGCGGCTCGGCGCCGGGCATCACCATCGGCGTGCCTGGTGGCGGCGACGCACCCGGCATCACCATCGGCGTGCCTGGTGGCGGCGACGCACCCGGCATCACCATCGGCGTGCCCGGTGGCGGCGACGCACCTGGCATCACCATCGGCGTGCCTGGTGGCGGCGACGCGCCCGGCATCACCATCGGCGTGCCTGGTGGCGGCGACGCACCTGGCATCACCATCGGCGTGCCTGGTGGCGGCGACGCGCCCGGCATGGCGGCGGGAACGTCGGGCTTCGTCTTCGTATCCGGTGTCGCCACCTTCTCCGCCGCCTTCGCAGCCGTCTTCGCGACTGCTGGACTCTCTTCGCCTTCGTGCATCGCTTCGATGCCTTCCAGCGTCACGAAGATCGAACGGTCGATGGGCGTGAACGTGCGGCCAAGGATGCCGACGACATGAAACGGGTGGGCCTCGTGACTGCTGGTGCCGATATCGCGAAGACCGTGCACCACCACGACCGGACTGCCAATCGTGTACTTGAGGCGCTCGGCCACTTCGCTGCCAATCACCACGTCGGAATCACTCGCCGCGGCACGACCCTGCACGAACGTGATCGTGCCATCCTGCCGGAAGCGGTACCGTGTGTAGAACTCTTCGGTGGTGCCAACCACGCGATAGCCTCGATGACTGTCGCCCAGCGCAAATGGAACCGCCCATTTGACGGCCGGGTGCGCTTTCCAGCGCTCGAATGTCTCGAGTTTGACCGCGCCGTTGGGGCTACCGATCCCAAAGACGGTACTGAGCAGCACCTGCAAGGTGCCGCCGCGCGCGCCCACGATCAGATCGACGCCGCGAATCGTGCCGGCAAAACTTTCACGAACGCCGGCACGCACATGTTCGATGCCCACCAGCAGCGTCACGCTCAGCGCAATCGACGCAACGGTCAGCGAGGTGGTGAGCACGCGACTGCGAAGCGAGCGCAGTGCCAGGCGCGGGATCAACATGACAGGACCCCATTAACGACGGCCCAGCGCGCCCTCATCTCGGCACCGGTATCGCTTTCAGTCACGGGACGACCTCACCGCCGCGCGGTTGATCTCACCCAACTCGACGGTGCGGGAAAAGAGCGGCATCAGCGTGTGGTCGTGACTGACAAAAATCAGCGTGGCCCCCGCGTGGCGACACGACGCAAAGAGCAACTGCAAGAACTGCTCTCGCCGGTCGGTGTCGAGTGCCGAGGTGGGCTCGTCGGCGATGATCACTTCCGGTGCGCCGATGAGCGCACGTGCGGCCGCGACGCGTTGCTGCTGCCCCACCGACAGTTCGCCGATCGGCGCGTCGAGCAGATCACCGATATCGAGCTGACCCGCGATGTCGGCCACCGCCGCATCAAGCGACATGGTGCCCAGCCGCGCACGACGATGTCCGTCGAGCCGGATCGGCAGCAGGATATTTTCGCGGACCGGCAGGTACGGGATCAGATTGAACATCTGAAAGACATAGCCCAGATGGCGCGCCCGAAACGCATCGCGGGCACCGCTCGAGAGCGTGCTGAAGTCGGAGCCGAGCACTTTGACGGCACCGCTCGAGGCCTGAAGCACACCCGCAAGAAGACCGAGCAGCGTGGTCTTGCCACTGCCGCTCGGTCCATGGAGAAAGACCGTCTCGCCGCGATCGATCAGCAAGTGATCGATGGCCAGCACATCGCGACCGGACCGATAGGCGAAACGGAGTTGCGAGAGTTCGACGGCCGGCGTGCCAGCCGGCATCGCGGTCATTTCGCCGAGTAGGGCTCGACCTTCATCCCTTCCAGCTGATATCCGACCGTGCCGTAGGGGCTCTCCACCGACGAGATCTTCAGACGGCCCGACATCCACACGGCGTCAAAGAGGTTGAGCTTGACGGCTTTCCGTCCAGCCATGCCGACCATCACGATCTGATTTGGCGGCGGTGGCGGGGTGTGCACGCAGGCGCCGTAGTACGGAACCAGCAGAAACTCCGCCCCCTCTTCCTGGAAGTCGTCGAGCGGAACCACGAAGCCGGGAATGCGCACCAACTTGCCCTCGAGCTTCTTGAGCGTGTCGGTCGCCTTGCCGTTGGCGTAGTCGAGTCCGGCCAGCACACGCCAATCGATATTCACGGCTTCTTCGGCCGGTGCCGTGCCGACCGTGGTCTTGGCCACCGCCGACTTCGTGACCGGCGGCGTGACTCGCGTGGGATTGGGCAGCGCCGCGGTGGTCACACCGACCAGCGCGACAATCCCGGCAAGGGACGCTACAGAAAGGAGACGACGGGACATGGGCAGGCTCGGAAAGCGGAACGGGCGGGATGGATCCCGTGAAAGATACGCGAAAGCAAGGGAAACGCTGGGTCGCCGCGGACCTGAACACGCGGAAAGTGCGCGCTTTCGTACCCGGCGGCCACATGCCGGTGCCGCGTCGTTCGTATATTCCCCGTTCCCATCTGCCGTCGTCTGCCACCAGCCCATGAGCCGCGCCGAGATTACCACGCCGGAAGGTCTGCCCGAAGAGAGCGGCGTTGAACTGTCGCTTCGTCCGCAGCGGCTTGCCGAGTTCATTGGGCAGCAGAAGGTCAAGGAGAGTCTGGGAATCGCCATCGATGCCGCCAAGGCGCGTCGCGAGCCACTCGACCACATCCTGTTTTTTGGTCCCCCAGGGCTGGGCAAGACCACCCTGGCCGACCTGATCGCGCGCGAGCTGGCCGTCAATGTCGCCATGACCTCGGGCCCGGCCTTGGAAAAGCCCGGTGACCTGGTGGGTCCGCTGACGAATCTGCGCGAAGGGGATGTGCTGTTCATCGACGAAATCCATCGACTCCGGCCGGTGATCGAAGAGTTCCTCTATCCGGCGATGGAGGACTACCGCATCGATATTCGGCTGTCGGAAGGACCGAAGGCGCAGACGGTGACGATGAACATCGAGCGATTCACGCTCGTGGGGGCGACGACGCGTCTGGGCATGCTCACGGCGCCGCTACGGGCGCGGTTTGGCCTGATCCACCAACTGGCGTTTTATCCGGTCGACGAGCTGGAGATCATCGTGCGCCGCACCGCTGACGTGCTGCGAGTGGAGATGGATGCGGCGGGCGCGCACGAAATCGCCAAACGTTCCCGGGGCACACCGCGCGTGGCCAACCGCCTCCTGCGCCGGGTGCGCGACTACGCGCAGGTGCGCGCCAACGGGCGGATTACACTTGCCGTCGCACAGGCAGCGCTGGCGCTGCTCGACGTCGATCATTTTGGACTCGACGACATGGACAGTCGCCTGCTGCGCGCGATCATCGAAAAGTTTGACGGCGGCCCGGTTGGATTGGGCACTATCGCCGCCGCCATCGGCGAAGACGCCGGCACCATTGAAGAAGTCTACGAGCCCTATCTGGTGCAAAACGGATTCCTGCAGCGCACACCGCGGGGACGAATCGCGACGGCGCACGCCTATCGCCATCTCGGATTTGTCCCGCCGGCGGGGTCGGCGGAACAAGCCGGTCTGTTCTGACGTATCTTCGTCGTCGCGCACGGCCCCGGATTTCCGGTTCAATCGTTTAGTCTATTTCCAATGTTCGCCTCACTGCTTCCGTTTCGGTTCGCACGCCGCCGTATTGTGGAGGCGCTGACGCTTGCGTCGCTTGGCCTGTCCGCCGGGACGGCGATCCGCGCCGGCGCACAGGAGATTCCGGCGTCGCGTCCCGCGCCGTCGATCGCCTCGCTGGCCGACTCCATCGCGACACAGGGAGATTCGACGCGCGCGTACGCGATGCTCGACTCGGCAGTGCGTGCCAATCGCCGCGACGGGGCCGCGTGGTACCAGTTCGGCCTGCTCAACTGGAATTTTGCCAAGAGCAAACGGCGTCCCGGATTCATCGGCGATCCGCAGGTCATTCGCTGGCTGCGCGCCGCCGACACGGCGCTCCGCCTGGCCACGCAGCTGGCGCCGGACAGTGCGCGGTACTGGCTGTCGCTGAGCAAGTTCAACCTGACGTCCGGGGTGGCGACCATGCAATTCGCCGCGGCGGGCGAGGTGGACAATGCGCTGACCGCCGCGACCAAAGCCGGAGACAGACAGCTCATCGGCGTAGCGGCCAACGAAGCCGGACTGGCCACGTGGCGACGATACGAACCAACCGCCAATCGGGCGCTCCTGTCGGACGGTCAGCCCAAGATCGACGGCTCGTTTTTCGCGAACATTCCGCGCGACAAAATGAAGGGCGCCCTCGAGAACTTCGTGCATCGCATGGAGCCACCGACGGGCACGCGCGACTACAACACGGCGTTTGAACATTTTCGCACGGCGGTGGAGGCCGACCCCACGGCGCTGCGCTACAGCCGTCATTTGTTCATGGTGCTCGGCGAACGGAAGCGATGGAATGAAATGCTCGACCTGGCCGACCGCCGGGCGCGCGCGTACCCACTCGATGCGCAGGCGCAGCTGGCACGCGGGCTCGCGCTGCACCGGCTGAACGACGACAAGCGCGCGCAGGTGGCCTTTGACAGCGCGCTGGTGTTGATGGATGACGACGAGCGCAAACGCCTCACGCGGTTCTCCCGCATTTTGCGCCCGAAGCCCACCAAGGCGACACGCGGGACCATCGCCGACACGGCCTCGTTCGCCAAGTTGCCCGAAGCGCAGCAGCGCGGACTGGAAGAGATGTACTGGTACATGAACGATCCGCTCGCGCTGACGAACGAAAACGAACTCCGCCTCGAGTTCCTGTCGCGGGTGGTGTGGGCCGATTTTCGCTGGACCAGCGACGAGGCGGAGCTGCTGGGTGCCGACACCGATCGCGGCGATATCCACGTGCGCTACGGTCCGCCTGATCTCGAAATGACCGTGCCTGGCAACACCAACGTGCAGGCCACGGCCAACAGCGGCGTGACGCTTGTCTGGGCGTACAACAACGGGCTCGTCTTTTTCTTCGATCTGCCGCCCGGATACAACACGGCGCGTTTCGCCTTCATCGACCGCGATAATGTCGATCAGATCAAGAGTCAGATGCCGACGTCGTGGGCCAACATTGCGGCAACCCGCATGATCGATACGATTCCGGTGCGGGTGGTGCGGTTTCGCGCGGGGCATGACTCGACCGATGCCGTGGTGGCCACCCGCATTCCGGTCGACTCGCTGGTGCGCGGACTCGACGTGGTACGCGCGCCCGTCGATATCGACATTCGCGTGTTCGACAATTTCGTCCGGGTCAAAGGCGTGGAATCGACTCAGGAGGGGATACGTCCCGACTCCGCCAACACGCCGCTATCTCGTCAGTGGCGCCGTCGCCTGGGTCCCGGCATCAACGTGTTGCGGATCGAGGCGCTGCAAGCTGACAGTCGGCGGGCCGCCCGGGCCATGGTGCGCATCAACCCTGAGGCCACAACCGGTTTCGGGATGAGCGACGTGCTGTTGGGCGACCCACCCGTAGTTCGTGACGGTGGCGCACCGAAACGGTGGAGCGACCTCACGATGGAACCAGGCGTGGGTCACTACGCGCGCGGTTCGTCCGTTGGGCTGGTCTGGGAGATGTACGACGTGTCTGCCCGCAATGGCAGCAGCACGTATCGCGTTGCCATTCAGGTTGAACGCACCGACCGTTCCGCCGTGGGCTCGTTTGCCGCGCGGCTGGTCGATGGACTCGGACGCTCTGTCGGCCGCACACAGATCTCACGCGACAAACTGACGATCAGTTTTGAACGCACCGCGGCCGCCTCTGAAACGCTGGTGGAGTTCTTCGCGCTGAATCTGAGCGATCAGGCACCAGGTACGTATCGACTCAAGGTCGACGTGACCGATACCGGCAACGGCAAGAAGACATCGCGAGAAACAGAGTTCACGATTCGCTGACCGGTTGCGCTCGGCGTCGTCTGAGGTTGTCTTTCGCGGCTACGATGGTTGCCCACATGCACTCCCCGATCGACGACACGGTGCCAGCGCCTGGCAGCCGAACGTCCGACTACGATTACGCGCTCCCGGCGGAGCGCATCGCGCAGCAGCCGGTCGAGCCGCGGGATGCGAGCCGGTTGCTGGTGGTCGATCGTGCGCAGGGCACGCTCAGTCATCGATCCTTTCGTGATTTGGCGGAACTGATTCCGGCCGGCGACGCCATCGTCGTCAACACCACGCGTGTGTTTCGCGCCCGCTTGCTGGGCCAGCGGGAAAGCGGCGGCCCAGCCGAAATCCTCCTGCTGCGCCCCGTAGATGCCGGCCACTATGAGGCGATGATTCATCCGGGCGGCAAGTTGCGGCCGGGACGGGTGGTCACCATCGCGCCGGACTTTCGCGTCGAGATCGTGGACACCACGCCGCGACATACGCGCATCGTCAAACTGCACACCAGCGGTGATCCGCTCGAGGCGATCGAGCGGTACGGCCACATTCCGCTGCCGCCGTACATTGAGCGGGCCGACACGGCGTCGGATGCGGCACGGTACCAGACGGTGTATGCCGCACAATCCGGTTCGGTCGCGGCGCCGACGGCGGGATTGCATTTCACCCCCGACTTGCTGGCGCGTCTCGACGCGCGCGGGGTGTTGCGCGTGAATGTGCTGCTGCACGTCGGCGCCGGCACCTTTCGGCCGGTCCAGGACGACGATCCCGCACAGCATTTGATGCATGAAGAGTGGTGCGAAGTGAGCGACGACGCGTCGGCCACGTTGAACGAGGTGCGCGCTCGCGGGGGCAAGGTGTGGGCGGTCGGCACCACGAGTGTGCGCACGCTCGAAAGCGCCGCAGACGCGGATGGCCGGATTCACGCCACCAGGCGCGATACGAACATCTTTCTGCGACCGCCGTACACCTTTCGCGGTGTCGATCATCTCGTCACGAATTTTCATCTGCCGAAATCGACGCTCATCATGCTGGTCGCCGCGTTTGGCGGGTACGAGCTCACCATGCGCGCCTACGATGTCGCGGTCAAAGAGAAATACCGGTTCTACTCGTACGGCGATGCGATGTGCGTGATCTGATGCGCGCTCGTTCGTCGTCGGCCGCTTCGCGGTAGCGGTCGCATGTCGCCCTCGTTCCGTTTTGCCCTGCAGCACCAATCCGGTCGCGCCCGCGCGGGCATCTTCCATACGCCTCACGGACCGGTGGAAACGCCGCAGTTCATGCCGGTGGGAACGCTCGCATCGGTCAAGGCGCTCGACCCCGACGACCTGACGCGACTCGGCGCGACGATGATCCTCTCCAATGCCTATCACCTGCATCTGCGCCCTGGGGCGGAGACGGTGCGCGCCATGGGGGGATTGCATCGCTTCATGCACTGGTCGGGGCCGGTGCTGACCGACTCCGGCGGCTTTCAGGTGTTTTCACTGGAAGGGCTCCGCACGATCAGTGAAGACGGCGTGGAGTTCCGCAGCCATTTCGACGGATCAGCGCACCAGTTCACGCCCGAGTCGGTGATGCGGCTCGAACGGGATCTTGGCGCCGACGTCATCATGCAGTTCGATCACGTGGTGCCCGGGCAGTCGGACGAACCGTCGGCCCGCGACGCGATGGAGCGCAGCATTCGGTGGTTGGCGCGCTGCCAGACGGAATTCCAGCGTCTCGAGCGCGAAGATCCGGATGCACCGACGCCGCAGCAGGCGCTGTTCCCGATTGTGCAGGGCGGCATCCACGCCACGCTCCGGCAAGCCTCGGCGCGGGCGATCGTCGGGATGCACGACTGGGTCGGACTCGGGATCGGCGGCCTGTCGGTGGGCGAAGCCAAGCCGGACATGTACGCGATGATCGAGGTCGTGGACGCCGAATTGCCGACCGACCGCCCCCGGTACCTGATGGGCGTGGGCTTCCCCGAGGACCTGGTGGAGGGAGTGGCGCGTGGCGTCGACCTGTTTGACTGCGTCGCGCCAACCCGCATGGGGCGGACGGGGGCCTTTTTCACCCGGGACGGGCGGCGGAACATCAAGAATGCGACCTTCCGGCTGGACGCAGAGCCGCTGGACCCCGAGTGCGACTGTGCCACATGCACCCGCTTTTCGAGGGCGTATTTGCGGCACCTGTTTGTCACCGAAGAGATTCTCGGGCTCCGCCTCCTCTCGCTCCACAATGTACATTTCCTTGTTGCGCTGATGCGCGAGGCGCGGTCCGCCCTCGCCACCGGCACGTTCGAGGGCTGGAGCCGAGCGTGGCTCGCCCGCTACCTGACCCGTTCGACACTTTCGTCCGCATAAATCACGTCATGACTGTCCCCATTTCCGCTTCGTTGCTGGCGATCCAGTCGGTCGGCTCGTCGCTGCCCCAGTTGTTGTTCATGTATGGCGCCATCTTCGCCATTTTCTATTTCGTGCTCATCCGTCCGCAGCAGCAACAGCGGAAGAAGCACGAAGCGCTGATTCAGCAGCTCAAGAAGGGCGATGAAGTGGTCACGGCCGGCGGCATCGTCGGCGAAGTGCTGCACATCGCCCAGCAGACCAAGGATGGCGCGGCCGTCTCGTCCATGGACGACCGGATCACCATCAAGTCGGCGGATTCGCGCCTCATCGTCGAGCGCGGACGTATCGCGCGCGTCGTAGGCGCGACCGCGACGGCCTGAGCGCGCCGTGGCACTGCTGGACATTCATGTGCTGGGGTCGCCCATTCTCCGCGAAAAGACGGAGCGGGTGGAGTCCATCACGCCGGAATTGCGACGGTTGGTCGACAACATGTTCGACACGATGCAGGCGGCCAAAGGCGTTGGGCTTGCCGCGCCGCAGGTTGGCCGCCGGGAAGCGCTGTTTGTCGCTGACGCCGACGATCAGCGACTCGTGGTGATCAACCCTGAGATTGTGCGGCGCGAAGGTACGGTCAAGGCGGAAGAGGGATGCCTCAGCATTCCCGAGATTTACGCCGACGTGCAGCGCTCGGCGCGGGTGGTGGTTCGCGCGCAGGATATCGACGGAAAGATCTTCGAGGTGGACGCGGTCGATCTGCTGTCGCGCTGCCTGCAGCACGAAATCGACCATCTGCACGGCAAGCTCTTTACCGACCACCTCAGTCTGCTCAAGCGGCGGTCGGCCATGAAGCAGTGGGATGAAGAGAAGTTGCAGTATCCGAAGTTGCTGCGCGTGTTGCCGGTCGGGGATCTCCCGCCCGAGCGCGACGCAGCGTCCGCGGACTGACCTCCGCCACCGAGACGCACCGTGCGGATCCTGTTTTGGGGCACACCTGACTTTGCCGTGCCACCGCTGCGCGCGCTGCTCGGCGAAGGACATGACGTCATCGGTGTCGTCACGCAGCCTGACAAGCCGCGTGGTCGCTCGCGGTCACAACTCGATCCGTCGCCGGTCAAGAAGGTTGCCCTGCAGGAAGGGGTGCCGGTGCTGCAGCCGGAGAAACCGCGAGGCGAAGCGTTCATGGCCGCCGTTCGCGAACTGGCACCCGATCTGTCGGTGGTCGTGGCCTACGGCCGGATTCTCCCATCGGCGGTGATCGATCTGCCACCGCATGGCACGCTCAACATCCACGCGTCGTTGCTGCCCAAGTTGCGCGGGGCTGCGCCGATTCAGGCGGCGATTCTCGAGGGATTCACCGAGACCGGCATCACCATCATGCAGATGGTGCCGGCGCTCGACGCGGGTCCGATGTTGCACGTGTTGCGCACGCCCATCGATGCGATCGAAACGTACGGCGAACTGCATGATCGCCTTGCCGAGATGGGAGCGATGGCCATCGTGCAGGCGCTCGCCTTGCTGGAAGCCGACGCAGCGCAGGCCATCCGGCAGGACGATGCGCAGTCCACGTACGCGCCCAAGATCGAGCGGGCCATGGCCCGCATCGACTTCACGCAGAGCGCGATGCACGTGAGCCGAGTGACGCGGGCGTTTGATCCCCGACCAGGCGCCTTTGCCGTGCTCAAGGACATCGAGATCAAGTGTTTCGGCGCCCGTCTCGAAGGGGATGGTACCGACGCGGCGCTTGACGAGCCGACGTGTGCATCGCCCCCAGGGACGGTCCGGTTGGCTGACGCGAACGGACTGCTGGTGCGCTGCGGCGTTGGAGCGGTGCGGTTTCTCGAGGTGCAGCCCAGCGGGAAAGCCCGTTTGTCGCCGGTGTCGTGGGCACGTGGCCGCGGCGTCCAAGCCGGCGATCAGTTCGAGACCGCCTGACCGCGTGAGTCGGGTCGCGGTCCGTTTATCTTTCAAGAATGTCCCCCGTCGACGGCTCGGAGCGCCACGCGCGCGTGAAACGCAGTAGTCCCGCGGCCAGCGGCCACGAGCGCGTCAGCGGCGTGACGGATTCGCGCGTGGCGGCCGCCCATGTGCTGTCCGACGTCCGTCAGGGCGATCTGCTCGACGCGGCGTTCGAACGGCGCGCGCGCGGCCTCGACCCGCGTGATCGTCGCTGGATGCACGAGCTGCTGTGGGGCATGCTGCGCAAGCGCGGCTGGCTGGACGCGGTGCTCGCGCAACGCGTCACCGGCGGACTCGCCAAGCTCGACAACGATGTCGTCGACCTGCTGAGAGTCGGTGTCTATCAGCTGCTCTTCATGGGCAGCGTGCCGGCCTACGCGGCGATCGCGCAAACCGTGGAGTTGAGCAAACGACGAGTCGGTATCGGCGCCAGCAAACTGGTGAACGCCGTGCTGCGGCGCGTCGATCGCGAGCGCGCGCAGATCGAGCCGTCCGTGCCGAGCGACAACATGGCGGCATTGGCACAACGTCATTCGCATCCGCAGTGGGTCGTGGAGCGTTGGGTGGAGCGGTGGGGCGTCGCGGCGGCCGAAGAGATGCTGCAGGCGAACAACGAAGAGTCCACGATCACCGTGCGACCATATGCCGTGTCGCGCGACGTGCTCGACACGATGCTCGTCGGTGACGGCGTGGACACGTACCCGGTGCCACTCGTGCCGGATTCCATTCGTCTTGCGGCGGGCGTTGCGCTCACCGAGCTAGGCGCGTTCCAGCAGGGTGCGTTCTATGTGCAGGATCCGGCGGCCACACTGGTGGCGATGTATGCCGACATTCCTACCGGCGCGGTGGTTGCCGATTTGTGCGCCGCACCAGGCGGAAAAGCGCTCGAGTTATCCCGTCGCGCGTCGCTGGTGATCGCTGCCGATCGCAGCATGGTGCGCGCAGAGCGCATGCTGACGGGGCTGGGGCGGTTGGACGCGCCCAATCTTGTGACCATGGTCGCCGACGCGACCGCTCCCGCGATCGGTCCGGTGGATGTCGTCCTGCTCGACGTCCCGTGCACCGGCACTGGCACGTTTCGTCGGCACCCCGATGCACGATGGCGGCTGCGCGTTTCCGATTTTGCGGTGTTGGCCGCCGCACAGCGCGCGATCCTTCGCGCGGCCTCGAAGATCGTGAAGCCGGGCGGACTGCTGATCTACAGCACCTGTTCGCTCGAAGTGGAAGAAAACGACGATCCGGTCGACCAGTTCCTGCGCGAACATCCCGACTTCGCTTTGGAGCCGCCCGAGGAAGGCGCGGTGCCCTCCACCGTGCTCGATAACGGCCGTTTGCGCGTGTTGCCGCAGCGCGCGGGCACGGACGGGGCGTTTGCCGCACGTCTGCGTCGGGCGGTCGCATGATGGCCACGCGCAAAGGGCCGGCAACGGGACGCACGTGGCTCATCCGTCTGGCGGTGGCAGGCGTCGTGGGGGTCGCGCTGGGCGCCGGCGTCGGTGTGGCCGGCGTGAATCGTCTCGATCCCGGGCGTCCTGGTCAGGCGGATTCGCTGCAGATCATGCTGGATAGTCTCGCCGCACAGAGCGAAGAGAACGATCCGATCCGCGCGCGACGTGCCATCGACAGCGCCGACGCCGATCGGCGCGCGCGTCATCGTGCCGACAGTCTCGCGCTCGAAAATGATCCACTGGCCCCCACCGTTCCCGAGGTCGTGCGTCTCGAGGAAGGCGCAGCGCGGAGTGCCATCGAAGCGGCAGGATTGAGCGTCGGCTCAGTGGAATTCCGCGCCTCGAGCGATCCGGCCGGTACCGTCCTCGCCACCCGTCCCATCGCTGGCCGCAAAGTGCGCCCGTCGTCTGCAGTCGATCTTGTGCTGAGCGACGGACGTACGCCGCCAGACACCACCGATACCCTGGCGGTATTCTCCGCCCCTCCCCGATCGCCATGACTGTTCGCATCGCTCCCTCCGTGCTCAGCGCGGACTTCCGAACGCTCGGCGCCGACATCGCCATGTGCGAAGCCGGCGGCGCCGACTGGATTCATGTCGACGTGATGGATGGGCGGTT